>MPMC02189943.1_pt1 | contig 11926 bp, 18 predicted proteins | sample 1617281 | NCBI WGS metagenome assembly MPMC02 (sample SAMN05944809, study PRJNA350692) | marine metagenome | biome: marine; feature: ODZ; material: water; isolation source: 100 m water sample filtered on 30 um supor filter | place: Pacific Ocean | collected 2012-04-09 | depth 100m m | reverse complement strand
CCTCGCACGCCCGGCCGGCCCGGTCGGCCGCCGCCGTGGTGGACCCACAGCAAAAGTGTGCAAAGTGTGCAATCTCCGCTCGCGGCACTCTAGCCGCACCACAGGCGAAACCACGCCCACCCCAGTAAAAAAAGTATGCGCATAAGTGTGCGGAAGAGTGTGCGGGGAATGCGTCCGAAGAATGGAGTTCCAAACCGGCGCGGCAACCCGGGCAGCCGTCGCGCCATTCCGTTGCCGATTTGCGCAACGCACCGGCGGGGACGTGTGCCGCCCACAGCTGTCACACCAAGAATCGTAAAACGAGTGTGCCTGCTGTGGTCGGCAAGCCTCCCCGCCGCAGACAAAGTAGGACGTTCAGACGATCCCTCCGGTCCACTTGGGTGCGCCCCAGCTGGCGGTCCAATCTGCGGCAATCCTTTTCGAACAGCTTCTGTTTCTTCACGAGGTTCGGTTTGGATTTCGGGCGCGTCTGTTCCACGAGGTGGGCCACTGCCTCTGCGAATCGCTTGCCGCCCGTCTCCATGGCGCGTAAGCTCCCCAAGCCCGCGAGGCGCAAAGTGTGGCTGCGTTTCACCCCCCTACCAAACGAGATCGCCGGGCAGTCCCAATACTTATCCCCACGGGGCTGGAACCAATCCTTTGGATGTTCAAAGAAGAAACCATTCACCCACGTGCGGAAGTCGCCGTGGCGCCTGGCCACCTCGCGTATCACCTCGTCGGCCGCGTACCTGTGCTCGAGCAAATCGTGCCCCATGTCTGCCAAGATTCGCCTGACAGGATGCGAGTCCGGGAAGGCGCAGGTCGCAAAGAAATCTGCACGGTGCCGCGCCCTCTCCCACTCTGCAAAGGTGGCGTGCACGTGCTGTAGCGGGGCGAGGTCTTCGATAAATTGGTGCATGCTAATGCTTCTTGTTTATCTGGGCGAAAATTGTGGTTATTGAGTGGGCGCGCGCGTCGGAAACCGCTTGTATTTCCTTTGGGCGGTGGACGCGGGTTACGGTTAATCTAGCGCGCCCGTCGTGCCAAAAAGATCGTCGCAGAACAAATCCGCCAGAGACGGCTGGGTTCAACTACGCGCCCAAAGAAAAGCCGTTTTCGCCCGTCGAGGGCATGCAGCGCGCATTGCGGAGCACCGCCGCTGCGCGTTCAAACCGCCGGGCCGCAAACCGCGCCAGGAAGAAATCCATTCGGTTCTCCCAATGCGGGGCCCGGAGCCCCCCTACAGTTGCGCAATCGGCGCCATGAACGCCAAAGCTCGCATCGAAACCTTCCTGCGGGGACGTGGTGTCGCCCTCGGGGTCGTCGGCGAGCCCGGCAGTGGCAAGATGCACGCGGCGCAGCTCGCGGCGAAAGCCGCAGGCTTTCATCTCACGATTCTCGACAGGACCCAGGGCCCGATTCACTACAACCGGCTCGGCGCGCTGACGCTAGGCGACCACGGCTTGGCGAAAACAGTGTTTGTCATTTGCGGGGCCGACGCGGAGACTTCGTGGCCCGATCCGAAATCGTTGCCGGAAGGTGCAAAATTAATATTTATCGGCAACAGTTGCCGGGCTGAGATGAAGCGCGCGAGCCTGCAAGTAGAGCAGGTCAGCAGGCCTTCACCGGAAGCCATGACCAAGTCCCTCTTTCTCGACCAGGGCTGGGACGTTATCGTCGCGCAGCGCTTGGCGCGCCTGAGCGGTGGCGATTGGCGGCAGCTCCGGGCGCTGGAGATGCTCTTCAAAAACGTCGACGTCGCCAGCCTGGGCGACGACGAGTTCCAGCGATTGCTGCTGGACACGAAAGCTGACAAGAATCCGCTCCTCGACGTGCCACCGAGCGCAGTCGTTCACCAGCTGTTTTCCGGACATGCAGCAAGGAGCAACACCTTGGAACATTATGCGGACCACGGCGTGCTCATGTGGGCAGAAGCGAACAAGGACCTCGTGTGCAACAGCATTGAGGACATGGCGACTTTACAGGAAGCCGCGGTTTTCTCCGACGTGCTGATGAACGGCGGCGAGAACCAGCTCGGTTTGGAGACTTTCGCGAGGACTGCCGCCAACGCAGCAAATTCGAACATACGATACGATTTCGCGAGGTATCGTAACCCGTGGGCTGCTCGCAGAGAGACACCGGCAACAGCGGCGATCCGCAAGGCGTGGGAGCGCCACGCGCCGTGGACGAAGCGCCAGCGGGGCCGCCTCGCATTGCTCCAGCAGCGCGGCGACGTGCCCCTGGCCACGCAAGCGCGAAAGAGAGCAGCGCCCAAGGCCAACACAAAAAAGGCCGCCAAGCGCACAGCTGGGGCACCCAAACGAGCGGCAGCGCCCCCTTTGCTAGTCCAAAAGTAAAAATGGCAACAGTTACGGTGCGCACGCTGGAGGGGGGCACAGACGGCGGCACCGTGGTCACAATCGACAACTTCCGGTCGTGGAAGAGGAAGCGCGGCCGGCACGCAGCCTTCGTTGTGCAAATGCCGGGCGTCGACAACGACGGCGTTCTGATCTGCACGTTTGCAGACATGGACAAAAAGCTACCGCATGGCGAATACCAGGCGCAACTGGTCACAAAGTGCGCGATCCCCGACTCTGCGAAGAAGGAGTTGCGGGGCACGGATCTCTGGAAATGCGTGTGATTTGTTTGACCGACGGCGTGCGGCCAACCCCGTCGCGCCACCCATAAAGGCGCACGCGCGATGGAACCGCTAAAGGACCGCCAGGTATGGCAGCAAGCCCTGGGCATTCCCCCTCAACACCTCGGCCCACCAAGCGCGCTTGCCACTCAGAAGCGTGCCTTGTCGCGGTCAAGCCCCCGTGCCCCGGCCAAGCAGCCGGGCACCGTTGAACGCGCATCGTCGCACGGAGGTGGTCGGGCGGTCGCCGGCCAACAGAGAAATGCGAGGCGGCGCGGCACGCCAGAAACGAGTTCGACGAGCGAATCTGGGGATGGAAGTGTGTCACCGGGGCACTCGTCAACAGCGACAGAGGGCCACCCTTCAATCGAGACCAACGTCGGCTCAAGCCCGGGGCGAACAACTCCCGGCCTCTACGGCTCCGTGGGCCAGAGCGCCCGCCATCTATCGCAACCGCATCTACGGAAGCCATGGCCCGCCGCGCGCAGCCCGTGGCGGCACGCCCCCGGAAGCGAACGCCGCAGCAGCAGCCGCAGCACATCCATCAGTTCGGAAGCAAGCTCCTCGTCGGAACGGGCCGCCGTTCCAGCGAACGTCAGCGCATCCACTGGCTCGGTGCCAAGTGACGGGACGGCAGTGGCGCCCGCACACGAGTCGCACCACGAACCGGTCGGCGAACACCACACCCGCGCGAGGTTGCTCAGGAAGCTGGCGCGGAGAGAGCCGCTTGCCGGACAAGACTTGCCGGCAGCGCCGCAGCACCCCGACAATCACCCGAGTCCCACCCGTACAAGCAACGGGAGCACAGAGCGCAAGACCAAGCGAAAGAAGAAGAAAGTGTACTGCGGCAACAATCGGTTCGACCCCTCGCTGAGGGTCAACGGGGGGACGCTCGAAGTCGGCACCCGGAGCGCGTGTATGCGAGCAGGCTTCGGGGCAGCGCTTTACCAACACGTGCCAAACGAACAAGAATTCATAAACAAATTCTCGGCGCGGTACGCGCCGCTGATAGAACAAAAGCTGTTCTACAAGGACGGGCGCGTCCCTGAAGGATATCAACCCGCCACGCTCAGCCAGGCGCGCTTGAGGGGATGGGGCGCTGGATCAGCGGAACTCGCCCGCCGGCTGCGCGCGAAGCGGCGGGGCGTGTCCGACCACAGGCGCGCCGCGGCATAGCCTGCGCAAGAGGAAAAACACATGTGGTGCTCGGCGCTGCTGGTCGTGATCCTTCTCGGCGCTCTGCTCGCCTGCTGCTTACCTGGGCAACCGTCGGCGTACCGTGCGTTGCGCGAATCGGCGGTCAACGCGCTGGAGGCACATATCCACAAGATGGGTGCGCCCAGCCGGTCCCACGACGCAAGCCGCGAGATGAGCGACGACGACGACGGCGACGAGGCCGAGACACGCGCAGCCTCACTTGGGCCCGTTCTCTTTCCCCAAGGGCCGCGGCGAGCAGCAAAGCCGACGCCGGGCAAACGGCCGCGCGTGACGCCCTTCCAGGCGAAACACGTCGCCGCCGCGCAAGGCTGGCGGTGTGGGTGCGGTTGCGTCGACCCGGCGGATCCCCAGCGTCGCGGCTACGTATTGGATGCGAGTTTCGAAATAGATCACAGAATCCCAATCAGATTCGGTGGCGCGCACGAACCGTCCAACTGGGTGGCGGTCCTGAGGAGTCACCACCAAGTAAAGTCGGCGATGGAAAGCAGCGAGGGCGCACGACGCCGTCGCTGAGCGATGCGCTTGTATCTAAGAAAGGGATCGACAATGCAGAGCAAGAGTTTCGCTGCCCAATTGCCCGCCCTGACCCCAGCAGAGCGCGACCGCCTTCGCGCGTGGGGAGGTGAGAATTGCTCGCGGTCGGTTTTTCTATCGCGGCGGAAGTTGCGTCATGTGGCTCGCAAGCCGGGTGCACGCGCCACCCGGGGCGTTCTCAAAAGGCTTCCGATCGATGCGCCGAGCTTGCGTCGGAGGCGTTGGCTGACGCTGACAGAGGATTTGATCGTTCGAGCAGAGTGTGCCCCCCAGGCCGCGGTCGATCAGCCGCAAGGCAGCCTCTCGGACGTGGAGGTACGTGATGAACAAGGGGGTGGTGTCCGCGTCGTCCCGGTCGGTCGTCGGTGACCTGGATGACTTGCCCACCGCCACCGTGCGACTTTACCAGGTTCAGCGCCCTGGCGGGAAAACCAAAAGACGAGGGGCGACGCGATGTCCTGCAGTGTCGCCGGACGGACAGGAGTCTTACAAGCCATGGGTGTTTCAATTGCAGCGCGCGATACGAATCCTTATAAGGAAAACAGGTATGCGCAAGAGTCCGGAGAAGGCCACCCCTTGCTTGTATTGCGGGAAATTGTTCACGAGCAAGGGGGTTTACGAACATGAACGCCACTCGTGCCCCCACAACAAAAACCGGAAGAAGCGCTCCTTCGGGAAGGCACGCTGTAAGATTTGCGGCGAATCTTTTCACCAAAACAGCCTGCGAGCCCACATGGCGACGCAACACCCGCTTGAATTTGCGCGCGAGAAGGCCAACCGCAAGCCGTCGTCTCGAGCAGCGAAACGGCGGGAACTCATGAGGCGCCATTCGGGCGCGCGTAGCGGTAAGCGCGCTGTGGCTAGTCGGGAGACCGGGCGGCCTCAGAGCAACCCGCCGCCGCAGCAAAAAACTGCCCACCCGCGCCACAAGAGCAAAGAAAGGCCAGAGCCCTTGGAGTCCAAGCAGCCGCGGGCAACGACCCCGTGGTCCGACCCCAGACACCCAGAAAGCCGCAACGCAAATCGAACGCGCGACGCGGCCCCGAGAGCATGGGCGGAGATGATGCGAGAAATGTCACGCGCAGCTGCGGAATTGCCAGGAAAGTTTCCGGGGCACCAAAGACGATGAGGCAGGCGCTTTCCGCTTCCAATCGAAGGCATATGCTTCCTCTATTGTGTGCGTGCGGTTGTCCCACGCTTCGCCGCGTCGCCTACAGATCCCTGCAAATCCCAGAGCGCCCACCGGTCGTATGTGAGCCGAGCATTTGGGTATAAAAACGTTATCACGTGCGCGGCCGTACAATTGCAAACCCATGGGGATATTTTCCGGTTCCAAAGCCACGGTCAGGATTTGTTGGGGTTGGCGCTTGCCGGGCTACAGGAAAAACACCCGGCCCATACGTTTGGTGATAATAGGTACAGCAGTCGCACCTTTGCACATGGTAATCTTCCCACCACCCGCGGCGCGACCGGGGCCGGAGCTGTGTCAGATTTTCAAGCTTCGGAGGCGCGACCGTGGGGTTTATTTGGATTTGCGCCTTGGGTTGGGGGAAAAGCCCACGGCCCATACGTTTGGTGATCATATGTGCAGTGGTCGCGTCTTCTCTCACGGCAATCTTCCCACCCCCCGCGGCGCGACCGGAGAATATTTGCAGGTGCGCAGCCCACCGCTTCGATAGGACAGCAAGTGGTCTTCTCGCCTTTGGACCGTAGCACCGCCGGGTTTGTTTCCGGGCGGTAGGCAGGACCTGCGGCGCGCGTGGGGCAACCGCACGCTCACAATAGAGGAGGCATATGCTTCGATTGGAGGCGGAACGCGCCCTGCCTCATCGCCTTGGGTGCCCCGGAAACTTTCCTGGCTGTGGCTGGGGAGCAGCGCCGACGTTCCTCGACAGCCCCAGCGTAGGGTGGAAGCTGGTACAGACACATGGTGGTCGGCCTGCCCCACGGAAAAGAAATCTTGCTTGCAACATATTTTGTATCCTGGACTCATGCCCCGAGGAGTGAGATAAGGGAGATAAGTGAAATAAGTGAAATAAGTGAGATAAGAGAGATAAGGGAGATAAGGGAGATAAGTGAGAGAAGAGAGATAAGTGAGAGAAGGGAGATAAGCGAGATAAGTGAGATAAGTGAGATATATGCGACAGGCTGCAGATCATGGAGTGCTGCGCCACAGCCCAGTCTTGGGTGCCAGGCCAATCGCAGAAAACACTCATCCTCGCAGCGTCTTGCTCAAGGGACCCCCACCGGCGATAGCATACAACCATGGCTGCTGAAGATTCCTTCAAGATCCTCGTCCGCAAAGCGGGCGAAGAGGCCTCGGAGATAGCTGTCACAGCGGCGACCACCATAGCCGAGATCAAATCTCAGAAAGGTCTCAAGGGTTATGTTTGCTGCTACAAGGGCAACCGCAAGGATGCCGAGACGATGGCAGCTCTTGGCATGAAGCCTGGTGACACCATCAGCGTCTGCAAGACGGCGCAGACCGCTGTTTACCAGGCGACTCGGAAGCTGCAGCGAGGCAAAGCAAAGGGTGGCACCGCCAAGTCCACCGCTCACGCCCACCTGCACACACAGACGCAGGCGGTTGTGGTGGAAGCTGTGATGACAGAGGGCCAGCGCAACCACGAGCAGATGCAGAATAATCACAAGGAAGTGATGAGCGCAGTGACGCAAGCACCCGCGTCACGCACCTTCCCCTGCGACCACGCAGTGGTGCGCACGAAGCTGGAGCGAGGTGGCCTCACATCAACACAGCTGCTGCGCCTCCACAGGGCCGCAAACCTCAGCCCGCCGATGCGCAAAAACGCTGCCGGTAAAGACGTCCCTGAGAAAGCCAAGTACCAGCTCGCGCAGTCTCTCTGTAGCGCCGCTGGCCCGGGCGAGCACGTCGTGCAGAGTGCGCCTTCCGGCAGCAACGTCGAGGAGGCGCCCCAGATATTCGATTACCTCACTCTGGCTAGCTGGATGGAGGCGATCAGTCACCAGCGCCCCGAGGCCGAGTGGGTGCCACCTGCGCATGCTGCATTGCTCGCGCCGCCAGCTCCCAAACAGCGGCGCTCAAAACGGAAAGCCGTGGAGACCGCAGCAACGGAGCTGCCGCATGCAGAAACCACAGGTGATGCTGGCGGAGCAGGGCTCACGGGTATCCCCTCTACGCCGCAGCCGGACGGCGGCGGCAGCCAAGTGGCGCCCAACGCAAAGAGGGTCAAACGTGGGAGAGCACAGGCAATGCCAAACCAGACCCTGTTGGAGTTTTTCGGAGAGCCGAGCGCCGTCGTGGAGCAAGGCATCGAGCAGGCCAGCCACGGCTCTCCCTGCGCTCAGGCGCACCCAGCCCTCGGTGAACTCTATTTTGACACGGTCCCCATCGGCGAGGCCGCAGAGAAGGCCTGTGCCGAACCAGCGTTGACCCACGCATCGACAGAGGCCAGCGGCGGCTCTTCGCCGGCATCCACCACTCTGACAGAGGCATCGTCAGGGCACCTGTCCTCTGAAAGTCTAGCCGCAGACAGTGGCCGCGAGGTGCAGCCACATATTGCAAACACAATCGCCCCCGCGCCCTCCCAGACCGAAGCTGCCGAAGCAGCGGATGCACAGCCCGGGGAGGGCACAGACGAGCCCATGGCAGAGGATGTGGACAACAACGCACCGCGCCCCCCTAAGGCGAGCGTCATTGACCCCAAGCTCCGTCACATCGACGCGGTGGAGGTCTTCGATGCCAAGGGCGCTTTCTCGCACTGGGCCCCTCTGACCTTGGAGGGCCTCTGCGGCCACCCGTGCAGCGACGGCAAACTCTGCAACAATAACGCGGGAGATTGCCGCGCCCACCAGCGCAGCGAGCTTGCCCGCATGGCCCGAGAGGACGAGCAGACAACCCTCGTGGAGCGCGGCCCTTGCGGGGTATTGGGGCGCGGAGGCGCTTGCGAGAAGCCCCGCGGCAGGTGCGGCGTCCACACCGAGGCGTGGCACCTCGAGCGTGAGCAGCGCGCGATGCAGACCGAGGATGCTGCTTCCTGCCTCGCTGATCGCGGACAGTGTGGGGTGATACCGCGGACTGGCGGCGAGCCGTGCGGCAAGCCCAAAGGCCGGTGCCACATTCACGCCGAGGAAGGTGTGCGTTGCGAGTCCTCCTTCGACAGCGACCCTCGAGAGCGCTGCTGGAACCAGAAGGCAGAGGGCTCCTGCTTCTGCAGTCAGCACCAAGACTATCCCAAGTACTCGAAGACCGTGGCTAAGTGGGCGGCCGAGCAATCGCAGAAGAACGGCCCTCCGGACGAGGAGAGTTTCAGGGCTTTCCTCCGCGCTGCATACCCCGACGCCCCCTACGAGCAGCCGCCTGCGCACGACTTCCAGAAGTTCGTGAAAACCTTTGCCAGCTTCCCCTCGGAAACCTGAGACGCCACTTTGCTGGGGGGGCTATCTTCGCCCGGGGCAGATCGGTGGTCGTTGGCGGTGTCCGGAGAGTTTGGATACTTCCTCCCGCGCCGCCCACGGCGGCCGGTGGCTGCTCATACAGCTTGTGGCAATCACAGTACCAGTTGGCGAAGGCGTCCCGCGTGAGAGGCGGTTGTGTATAGTGTACATAGTGGTTGAAAGCAGTGGCACACATACCCATACGTCCGACTCTTGCTCGAAAATGAAATCCATAGCGCTGCGCGAAGAAAAGCATAGGTGTGTAGGCCCACTCATTTGTATCCTGTAGACCCCCCCTTGGGATTCAGATGCGTTGGCGCCCAAGCATCAAAGCTGAAGCGAGGGGGAGATAGCAGGCAGATGGGGGTTTGTAGCTGAGAAATAATGGATTGAGATCCTCTCCAAGCGTGTTTGGTCACTCTCTCCAATGCCAGCTCCAATTCTCCAGCAGTCAATTATGAAAGAAAGCTTGTTTTGAATCGAGCGAATTTGTCAATTTGAGCAAAACCGGAAACAAATGGAAGGAGATCCTTTCGTGGTGTGCTCGACTGTAGGTACGTTCAGGCGTGAGTATTTGTGCCGGAGGAGAACATTGAAGCTGCTCTCTGCAACTGCCTAGGCGCCACAACGGCAGCGCTCCAGCGACTGCACCCACAGCGCACGCTCTGCCGTAAGGCGATATGGGCATCAGCGATTTGCAGTTCGATATCTTGGCAGAGTTGCGAGAGGAAGTTGCTCACGTGCCGAGGGCGCAGCGCCGCGCAGCATTCCTGGAACTAGCGCGGGGCGTTGCGAAGGATTTCTTGGAGATTGCCGAGACTTACGATGTGCTTGAGGATGATCGCTCCGATAGCTGCTGTTCAGAAGACGCGGGGAGCTCAGACAGACAGGCCAACAGTGGGACAACAGCATTCCTCACCACTGGTCGCGAACCCCCACAGGAAGCCGGTCAGGCTCTCTCGGCAGCCTTTGCGCGTCCTCGAAAGGTCCCAAGGCACGACTGAGAAAGATCCAGGATTGTCTGCGGCCGCTGTCAGGGCAACGGCTGCTCTCCTTTTTTTCTAATGCGTCTGTCTGCGCGGGCACGGCGTCCATGCTTAGGGCAAACAAGACGCGCCCGCGTCTCTGATAGCTCCAATCAACAAATCTTCGGCGCCGAACAGAGCTGGGCATGCGGAGTCGGAGCTGCGCATGCGGGTGTGGCCGTCCGGTTTTCGAGGCGAACGTGCTGCGCGGGCAGTCGGCGCACCTGATCCTGCCCGACGGCAGCGCCCTGTACTTGGCGCGCAGCGCGCAGTGCGCCGGCCGCACGGCGCAGAGAAGGCCGGACCTCCGCGGACTTTTGCGACAGCATTTGCTGACGGGCAAGCAGGAGGGTCGCGGCAGCGGTTTGTGGCAGCGCGCGCTGGAGCAGACGGACGCCCCCCAGACGCGGTCATTCGAGACTCTAGATTGCTTCGCCAATTCGGGCGAGCGGCTCGATGAGGCTCCTCGCGTTCAGGTTCTTTGATTTGTGCCGGTCGTACGTGTCAAAAGGCTATGCTCACAGCGCGCTGACACCACGCTCTCACCGAGCCTTTCGGTCCCTGAGACTGAGGCCACATGGCACGCTGCGATTTTGAAATCATTGACAACGATCGGCGCAAGCCTCTGGCGAACCATTTGTATTTGCTGGAAGTCGTCGAGGAGCCCATGCTGAAGAGATTCGCTGTCGGGAGCACCCCCGACGAAGCCACCTCGGTCCTACTGGCCGAGAGCGCCCGCATGCGGCAGTCATGCGAAGAAGAGAGTGGCCTCCAGACACGCTGTCTCGCCGTTTGGCTCCACGGCGCTTACCTGAAGGAAGATGTTGAAGCGGTGCTGGATGAGAAGCTAGTACCGCGAGTTCTGGCGGCGTCCACGCCCGCACCCACACAGACAACGAGCAGTTCAGGGTTGGCGTAGGAAACAGTGGCTGGATCCTCATGGGGCGCACAATCTGGATCCCGCGCGCCGACCATCCGGATATGCAGCCGCTCTTTTGGGCTTTACCTGACGCTGGCGCACGCGATCGCATCGCCGCCATCTCGAGCACGAGTGCGGCGGAGAAATCCAAACGACATCGGGATGAGGCGCTTGCGCCTTCAGCTCACATAGGGCGACGCCACAATGTGTGCGTGGTGCGTGTGGACGAACGCGCGCCCACGCACCCTCGCGAGAGCAAGGCACAACGCGAATTAGGCGATCCAGGGCCGGGCGGTGGCTCCTGGCAGGGAAGCGTCCCGCAGGTGCTCCTGTCATGACCGAAAGCTCGCGGGGTGCCACCAGTACGAGGATGCAGTGCATCACGGTCGTAAAGAGATGCAGTCAGCCACTGGATGCTGGATGCTTGCGCACCTTGACAGCATGCAAGCACAGATCCAGTCGCTTTATACAAAGGGTCTCTTGTGCGACGTGCCAGCCCGCCTCCTCAACGCACGTCCGTCGCCGCCTGTTCGAAGGTCTGAGTGCGCCGTGTGGATTGACCTTGCGAAGAAGTGAGAGGGCGCGCGTCCGCCTGAGCATCCCAGTGCTAGTGAGCCACTGGTAGTGTCACCGCGCCTCGCTTGCCGGAAGACAGCGACGTTCTGTGCAGGTGGCGTGCGAAAAAAGAGATTGATGTGTGCATTCGTGAAAAAGCGTGCCCGAATACAGGCGGCCGCCGCTCGTGATGGGCTACGACTTGGGGTAGACTCCCTATGGCACGTGGGCACAGCATCCTTGGCGCAGTCGCGCAACTACGCAAGTCTTTGTCGGATCTGGGAGTATCTGGGGCATGACAGCGTAGTAAGAGGCGCGCGGGTGACAGGCGTGCCTTCTGAAACGCAGGAGTTGGAGGCAGGCAGCGCCATGCGAACGATGCCATGCGAACGATACCATGCGAACATAATTGAGTCTCCAGCCATTTCCGCTCAAGCACGTTGCTCCTCTCCCTTCACACCCCAAACACAGTGCTCTCGCCCGCTGGGGGGCCAAGGACACGCTGCGATGCCCGTCGAGACCTTCGAAGGTCAGCTCACCCGCGCGAACGTCCAGCTGGAATCACCGTGACAAGATGACGACCTTCTCGTCATCCGCATTGTTGGGGCAGACAGGTGGTGACGCGGCCTGAGAGCCAGGTGG
>MPMC02126972.1_pt1 | contig 11952 bp, 8 predicted proteins | sample 1617281 | NCBI WGS metagenome assembly MPMC02 (sample SAMN05944809, study PRJNA350692) | marine metagenome | biome: marine; feature: ODZ; material: water; isolation source: 100 m water sample filtered on 30 um supor filter | place: Pacific Ocean | collected 2012-04-09 | depth 100m m | reverse complement strand
GTATTCCCCTGGGGAACACCTCGACAGAGCAGTTGGAAAAATTGCGTGGCGTCTTTGAGGCGAAACAGGAAAAAATCAAAAACCGCCGCGATCGGCTACAGCTTCTTCAGGGTTGGGCTGAGCAAACCGGTGATGCAGAGGCCATCGAGTTTCGCCTCTACACGCTAGTCGACGGTGTCCCGCTTGACCTGGTCCGCTCTACCGGCTGGGTCGGCGATTGAGCGAGCGAGCAGTGCGTGCAGGCTGCTCTCGGGCCGCTCAATCGCTACAACCGCACCGGCCCGCAATCGCCGAGTATTTTCGCTATGGGCGGCTTCGGTTACTTCAAAGCGCCCCTCAGGCTACAGATGCCGGTTTGGGTCTGCTAGCGACGCTTGCTTCCAGGTTTCTGAAAAGGTGGGAGATCGGTTTTTCTTTTGCCTGAAAACTTGACTATTGAGCGGGCGCTGAAAAAATTGTCTTGGTGCAGGAAATCTTTGGTTGCCGGTGGTGTGACTATTCTGTTTCTCAGGAGAACTCTCTGATGGATAGAGGCACGAATTCAGGGATTGTGGTAACTGCAGTTCATCTGCGAAGGTCGGGACTATTGCTGCTTCTGCTGCTCGGCGGCACAGTTTCGCAGGCGGCCGATGCAGTGTCTGTCGAGTTTGATTGCGGGCCGGCCGTTGTCTGCCGCGATGTGACACCTGTCGACTTTGCAATCTCGAATCCGAATGAAAAGATTATCGAGGCGACGCTGCAGATATCGACAAGGGTTTCTGAGGGGGACGCAATCGATCTTCGGGAACTTCTCTTTGAGATTGACAGCCCGCATGCCCGGATCTTTGAATTTACGCCCAAGACGCAGTTGGACAGCGAGTTTGTCGAGCCGATCCAGATCGTCAAGACCGTGGGAAAACATCGTACGATCGGGGGAACGGTTAACGGTACCATGGCGGCTCCGATCCCGTTGCCCGCAAGTGCCCAGCCGGTCGCCATTCTCGGCACCAACGAGCAAAACAGCGTCCGAGAAGAGATGCGAAAGATGCCGGCCAAAACACCGGTTATTGTCAGTGGCACATTTGCGCAGCAGCGGGGTGTCTTTTTTAAATTCAAGCAGTCGCCCCAGCGTTCTTTAGAAGGTGTCCAGGAGCTCAGTTGCCAGTTTGTCGTACCCCGCAGTTGGCGAGGGGATTATGTACTGTTTTCGTGTCTGGCAAAGGGACAGCGAAGTCGCTACCTGATCAAAGGGGTGCATCCCTGTGGTGACGCCCGTTTTGTCGTCGGGCTCTACCTGGAGGGAGATTCGCGTGCCAAAGAGGCGGCCCACGATCTTGCGGCGAGTCAGATGTCTCTGCGGCGAGAGGGCGTCAAACTCGATGAGGCGATGTCGCCCGACGGAGAAGAGACGAACATCCGAGCGGCAGCCGATCTGCTTCGCTCGTATGCAGGTAGTCCCCGCTGATCTTCTCAGAGCCCGTTTTCGGAGCCCGTTTACAACTCGCGGGGTCTCCAGAACGCGATAAGCTCACCGCGGGTCGTTTCGCACAAATCTCCCCAGTCCTCCACCGGTATTTCAATCTGCGCCAGTGCCGCAGTGGGGAAATCTTCGTCACACCCAGTCAGACGATAAAGCAATTGGGAAATTCCTGGATTGTGGCCCACCATCATGACCCGCTCGAGCTGGTTTGGAAAACATTGTGCCGTTTCAATGTAGGTCATCGGTGGTGCCAGATACAAATCGCGAACTTCGTGAACCGCCTCGGGATGGTGGCAGGAGTCGGCAACCGCCTCGGCGGTGCTGCGGGCACGTAGGGCGGTGGAACTGACGATCAAATCGGGTTGGATGTTTTCTTGGACAATCAGTGTTCCGATGCGGGGAGCATCACTCTGGCCCCGCTTGTTCAGTGGCCGGTCATGGTCTGCAAGGTGCCATTCCTTCCAACTCGATTTTGCGTGACGGAGCAGCAGGAGTGTTTTCATGGCATCTCGAATAGGTCGGACAAAGGAGCTACGGGCCTCGGGAACATGAGTCTATGAAAAACTGAAGAATAGCGTCTTGGCCGCTCGGCGTATAGTTTGCCGGTTTGAGCCTGATCTACATGGGCCACTGTTGTTATTCCGGAGTCACTGGCGTTGGCAGTATCGGATTCGCGAAGTGAAAAATCGAAGGATCGCGGTCCGGGGAAGGCGACACGACTCGACCGATTTGTTAAAGTGACCGCCGGGGCGGATTTCTAGGAAAGAAAAGCCGCCGTTGGAAATACACTGAAAAGAATGAGGAAACTGATGAAAGTTGCCACGATTGAAACGAGCAAAGGAACGATTCGACTCCAATTGCATGCCGATGAGGCACCCAAAACGGTCGCAAATTTTGAGAAACTTGCTGGAGATGGATTTTACGACGGTCTGTCGTTCCATCGCGTGATCCCCAATTTCATGATCCAGACCGGCTGTCCACAGGGTACGGGAACCGGCGGACCGGGATACAAGTTTGACGACGAGTTTCACGAGACTCTCCGTCACAATCGCGCGGGCATTCTTTCGATGGCCAATGCGGGCCCAAACACCAACGGTTCCCAGTTTTTCATCACGCATGGTCCGACCCCGCATCTGGACAACATGCATTCGGTCTTTGGTGTGGTGCTCGAGGGACAGGACGTCGTCGATTCCATTGCCCAGGGGGATGCGATGGAAAAGGTCACGGTCACCGACGAAGGCGAATAGAGTATCGGGTTACCCTCGCCCCTTGCCGGGTGAGATGCAGGTGATACCATACGGACCATTGGCGGGCCGTTATGCCTTTCCTGCCCCCTTAGCTCAATTGGCAGAGCAATTGACTCTTAATCAATAGGTTCAAGGTTCGAGTCCTTGAGGGGGCACTCAAAACGCCGAGAGACCGGCGTTTTTTTATGCGCTGAAAGAAGAATTTTTTACGCGCTCCAGCCGCCAAAATAGATGAGAATTTGGAATGTTGGGCCAACAGAGCGACTTGGCAAACTGATTTCCGCCCGGAGCATCTGGAGGCGTTGCCAAAAACGAGGAGCGACCGAGTCGGGGATATCGCTTCCGACTAACGGAACATTCTGAGGCGGACGGTGCCGACGAGTATGATACCGGCGAAGAACAAAGCCACCGCCGTCGGTTCAGGAACGGCCGAAGGACTCGAGTTGCCCACAGCCAGAGTGATCGATTCCAGGCCGTGCCAGTTGTTTTGAAGATTGGGTACTACGAGATGGAGTGACTGCGTATCGTCGTTTCTTTCAGAGATCATGTACAATATGCCGTTCGAGATATCCAGTCCCGAGATCGAAGACTGAGCGGAACCTGCAACCATAATATCAGCTATCATTGGACTGCCTCCCAGTGGCGTGTTCTCGGGAAAAAAATCGAGCGAGAGGTCGTGAATGTTGATTGAAACCGATTCCGAAACAGAAAAGGTGAATAGGAGAGCCATTCCCGAATCGACTGTGAAGGTAGAATCGTCTTCTGAGAAGGCCATCACACCCAAAAAAGCCTCGGCATCGAGCGTCACGTCGTAATCATCACCCACAGAGGTGTAAGATTCGGAGGCCTCGCCATCAAGGGCCTGGACAACATTTGAGCTGGAATTGGAAAAGTCGAAGACATGCAGCTCGGTGGCCGAGGCATTGCCTGCAATCAACATCGCAGCGGCCAGAGCAATCAGCGAGTGGTTGAGACGAGACATACCTGTGTGATGCTTAAAATTTGATATTTGGTGGTGGATTGAATTAGCCATGACTTTAAATGGCCAGATGGGCAGGAAACCGGACATAAAAGCGGGCCTATTTGGCGATGCAAAAATGAGGTGACATATGGCGATTTTTCTCGTAAAAATGGCCCATTGAGTTCCATTGTCGGCTTCCCGAAAACGGGGCAGGGCAAAAAACATTGAGTGTCCGGTGCCCCGAATTGTCTGGTTGGGTAAACTGAGGGGTATTGCCTGCCCCTAACGGGCAAATCCGAGGTTTTTGTCGATATATACGGAGATCTCTTATGAAACGTTCTGGCTTCACGCTCGTTGAGCTGCTGGTGGTGATTGCCATCATCGGTATTCTCGTTGCCCTCCTCCTACCGGCACTCGGGTCGGTAAGGGAGTCGGCCCGCAGTGCGGCCTGCAAGAATAATCTCAAGCAAATTGGCCTGGCGGTACATAGCTATCAGACAGCGTTCCGGGTATTTCCCCCCAGCTTTGAGATTCCCCCGGACACGGAGCTTGAGACCAATAATGGTTCCTGGTCGATCCAGGGCCGTCTGCTTCCATTTCTAGAACACGGGTTTGCCTATGATATGGTTGACTTAGACGTGCCATGGGATGAGCAGCGGGACACGGGTGTTCCCACGATGCGGATCAATACTTACCTCTGTGCAAGCGAAGAGAACGATATAGTCCGTGTTGATTCGAGCGGCTTGCCCAAGGTCTACCCACAGAATTACGGTTTTAACTTTGGGAGTTGGCTCGTCTACGATCCGGCGACCAACACCGGTGGTGACGGTTCTTTTCATCCGAACAGTCGTCTTAGTCCCCGCAATTTTAGTGATGGTCTCTCCCGGACACTCTGTGCATCAGAAGTTAAAGCCTTTACGTCCTATATCCGAAATGTAGGGGGAGATCCGGGGGAGCGGCCCACTTCGCCTACAGATCTTGAGACGCTCGGTGGAGATGAAAAGCTCGGTGCGGTATTAAATAAAAACACGGGACACACCGAATGGTGCGACGGCCGTGTGCATCACAGTGGCATAACCACTGTGTTTACGCCGAACACGTTCTGCCCTTATCAGAATGGAACATATGACATTGATTTCAACTCGATGCAGGAGGGCAAAAGTACCTCCGATCCTACCAAGGCTGCCGTGACAGCCCGCAGTTATCACTCGGGCTATGTCAACACGTTGATGATGGACGGTTCGGTAAGCATCGCGGAGGACAATATTGATCCGATCCTCTGGCAACACATGGGTACCCGCAACGGTGGCGAGTAAGCCACCCTGAATTTGAGCGGCCGGTTATGAAGCGATGGTGGCCCTCCACCGGTCTTCAGCGTGGCCGGTCGGCCGTTTTCCCTGCGAGAATCGTTCTGCCTGTTGCCTTACAGCAGGATTTCAGGAATGACGCGACCACCGATATCTGTAAGCCGGAAATCCCGACTGCTGTATTGGTAGGTCAGTCTGGTATGGTCAATACCGAGTAGATGCAAAATGTTTGCGTGCAGATCATTCACGCTCAATTTATTTACAACTGCTCGATATCCATACTCGTCGGTCGAGCCATAGACGGTGCCTCCCCGAATGCCTCCGCCAGCGAGCCACAAGCTGAATCCTTGTGGGTTATGATCGCGGCCATTTTTCCCCTGAGCAAAGGGTGTACGGCCAAACTCGCTGGTGAAGACCAACAGCGTACTATCGAGCAGTCCGCGGCATTTCAGATCTTTGATCAGTCCGGCAATTGGCTGATCGACCGCCAAAGCATTTTTGGGATGCGCTTCTTTCAGATTGTTGTGCTGGTCCCAGCGATCCACTCCCGGCTGTTTGGCCATCGTCAACTCAATGAACCGAACGCCCCGTTCGACCATCCGTCGTGCGAGCAAACACTGGGTGCCATACGATTTTACAAACTCGTGGTTGGAATCGAGTCCATAGAGTTGCTTTGTCGCCTTGCTCTCCTGAGAAAGATCCATCACTTCCGGAACCGCCATCTGCATGCGGAACGCCAGTTCGTAGTTGCTGATCGCTGCTTCAATTTCACGATCGGTCCCCTCGGTGTCAACATATTCCTGGTCAAACTCTTTGAGGTAGTTAATTTTTGTAGCCTGTAGGCCGGCCGAGGTCTCGTGTCTCTGCAGATTTCGCAAGGCAGGTTTCTGGTGCAGGAATATGGAGCCCTGATGCTGGGCAGGTAAGAATCCATTGCCGAAGGTGGTCATTCCGCCGGGCGGTATTTGCCCGCCATGGATCACGACAAAGCTGGGTAAATTTTGATTCACACTCCCCAGTCCATAGGAAATCCACGCCCCCATGCAGGGCAGACCACGGACGGCAAAACCACTATGCAATGCATAATTGGCGTTGGGATGATCGGGCAAAAAAGCAGTCATCGATCGGATAATACATAATTCATCCGCACAACTTCCCAGATGGGGAAAAAGACTGCTGAGTTGCTGCCCACTTTGGCCATGCCGCTTGAATTTCCAGGGGCTCGGTAGCAATCCGCCCTGGTTGTTGAAAACCGTAGGATCGGTTTTAAAGGGCGGTGGTTTGCCGCTGTCTTTTTCAAGTTGTGGTTTTGGATCGAAGGAATCGACTTGCGAAACCCCACCATCCATATAGAGGAAAATAACGCTTTTTGCCTTCGGTTCAAAATGTGGTGGTATGGGACCGGTTAGGGCGGGAGTGCTGCCAGAGGCTACCTGTCCGGTTAGCAGCATATCGGAAAGTGCAAGCGCACCGAAACCCATTGAGGTCTTCTGGAGTAGTTCGCGTCTTGTCAATCCAGTGTTCATATTGCAGTCAAAAAGTTTTTGTCGTGGTGGAAGCAACTATTGGAGAAAAATAAACTCTTTGCGGTTGAGCATCATATGGCAGAAATCTTTCCAGACCTGCTCGTTCTCGGTGGCCTCTTTTTCATCCAGTTGGTGTTCTTGAGCCAAGGCCGAAAGCATCCGTTTAGAGCGGTCTATCTCGCGATCGGTCGCCGGTCGCGAAAAGGCAGCATGGTGTATAGAGTGAATGCGATCCTCCGTTGAATGTTGCTTGTCTTGCAGGACTTTGTTCGCCCATAATCCGGCCTGCTCGATAACAAAGGGGTCGTTCAGCAGGGCGAGCGATTGTGCAGGAACATTGGTGACTCCACGCTGACCCGCCGAAACAGCCGCCTGAGGAAGGTCGAAAACCAACAGCAGCGGAGGTAAATAATTGCGCCGCATCTCCTGATAGACCGTCCGTCGGCCATCTCCATCGAGGGGCCCGCTTTGGTCGGGCCTTGCCCGGCTTGCTTGGGTTTGATTCAAATTCACCGGAACGGATGGGCCATACATCTGATCATTTAGTGAGCCACTGGTGGCAAGAATGGCATCTCGGATTGCTTCGGCCGGGATGCGTCGCACCTTCATGTGCTGGAGGAAAATATTATCCGGATCGATTTCCGTTGCTGCTGCGGAGCCTTTGGTGGACATCTGATAGGTGTTCGAAAGAACCAGTTTACGAATCATCGACTTGCGCGACCAATCGTTTTTCATGAAATCAGCGGCTAGATAATCGAGCAATTCCGGGTGGCTGGGAGCATCACCCTTTTCGCCAAAATTATCGACAGTCTTAACGATCCCACGCCCAAAGAGTCGATACCAGATGCGGTTCACCTCGACTCGGGATACCAGGGGATTGTCTCGGTCAACCAGTGCGGCGGCCCATTCCTTGCGGCCACTGCCCGATCCGGTGAACGCTTCTCCATCGATCGCCTCGAGAAAGTGTCGTGGCGTGGCTGTTCGATTCATTACATGGGGATTTCCTCGGATATAAATCGGTTCATCCTCGCCGTGGCCGTCCGTCATGCTTCGGACATAAAAAGGTGTGGGGATCCCGCGCACCGTCTGTCGATACGTCTGGACCAAAGAACCGAGAGCACTTTCTGGCCGAATGGCTGTTGCGAGGGGACCCTCTGCAGTGCAGAGAGATTCAAGAATATCCTGTTCGTCCGATTGTAGTATTCCAGATTCCCAACGCGTGAGCAGTTGAAGTAATTGATCGCGAAAAAATGCTCTGGCCGTCGCGAGATCGGCAGGCGGCTTGCCGCAAATATTCCAAGCTGCAGAGTAGGTGGTGGTCTCCTCAACTTCCGGTGCCTGGGAGAGCAGGACTTGATTGCAAGCCAGATAGCTATCGTCCTGGTGGATTGCCATGTGTTGCTGTTTTGCAAAAAATCTCATCTCGCGTCCATTGTGGAGAAGTTCCAAATAGCCGCGTTTGCCTTTCCAGAGCCGGGTATCAAATTCAACCCAGTGCCACTGATCATTATTGATGGCAATATCTAGCTCGGTGGTTGTCGGTCCGTGACCTACCATTTCATAATGTTGTACATAGAGCCGCACGTGGCCCTGTCGGCCTTTTACGCGGAGGCTGATTTTTTCAGGAAGAACAAAAGTCGGGGACTTAAACGAGCCAGCAAAGCGCGATGAGAATTCACCCGCAGCGACGCTTCCCCCGATGAACGCATTGATGATTGTTTCCCCATCGGGAGCCAGAACAAAAGTGCCCGCCTTAAGCGGGGTGTTTGCAAAGGCCGTCCCAGAAGGAAACCAGTGTTCAAAAGCGAGCGATTCTGGCACTTCGTCTCGTACTGGCCCCGCAGGCGCACTCGCCAGGTGGTTCCAGAGTTGCTCCCGCTGAGAATCATCTGCCGCAGATATAATGGCTGCCATAGGATAGAGTGGATGGCTCGTTGCAAGTTTTTCCTTAGAGTAAAGCAGTGTTTGCCACTCTTTGGATAGTTTGGCGCGATCGGTCAGATCCAATGCATCGATTTGTTGCCGAAGAGTCCTGAACAGCTCGTTTGTTATCAGTTCTTTTTGTCGCTTGAGCTGGGCTTCAGATTGTTGCAGCTTCTCTGGGGAGACTGCGTTGGCATAATCGAGCCGTGAACTGGCAAGCACGCCATAAAGTGAATAATAATCACTGGCGGTAAGTTCATCGAATTTATGATCGTGACAACGACAACAGGAGAGTGTGAGTGCTGTAAATGCTTTACTGGTCGTGTCGATAATGGTGTCAAAAACCCGGGCCTCATCGGCGTGGATATCAGCAGGTCCATGATGCCCATCGGTAAGGTAAATAAAGCCAGGCCCCATGACCGATTCATTCGATAGGTTCGAAGGATTAAGACGAGGAGTTTCCAGAAGGTCTCCTGCAAGTGCTTCCATAATAAATTTGTCGTAGGGGACGTCCTCGTTATAGGCACGGATCAGGTAATCGCGGTACCGGTAGATAAAGGGCATTGAATAGTCTTGAGCAAAAGCTTTTGTTTCTCCGTACCTAACAAGATCCATCCAATAACGTGCCCAATGCTCACCAAAGCGTGGCGAAGCGAGCAAGCGATCGACGACCCGCTCACGGGCCTCTGTTGAGGAGTCATTGATAAACGCGTCGACTTCTTCTGGTGTTGGTGGAAGGCCCGTCAGATCGAAACTGACGCGCCGGATCCAGTGATAGGGATTGGCTGGTGGCGCCGGAGACAAGTCCCGATCCTCCAGGGCGCGGAGGATAAAACGGTCCACATTTCCGAGTGGCCAATCCCGATTCTTGACTTCGGGAGGCGATTGTTGTTGGATCGGATTCCAGCACCAGTATCTCGCTTCCTCTTGACTATCTGCAACCGCTTTTTGTTCGGCATTCTTGTTTGTATCAATGTCGGCCGACCAGGGTGCACCAATGCGGATCCACTTTGTCAGCGTGGCGATTTCCTGTTCCGAAAGTTTTGAATCGGGCGGCATTTCAAACGTGTTGCCATAATGGATCGCCTCGATCAAAAGACTCTGTTCTGGCTTTCCGGGTACAATCGTCGGACCCGACTGGCCACCGGCAAGCATTTCTTTGCGGGAGTCGAGTCGCAAACCAGCCTCACGTTCACTTTTCTCCTCACCGTGGCATTCATGACAGCGGTTTACCAGGAGCGGACGGACGTTCTTCTCAAAGAATTCAAGATGTTCCGGGGCGAATTCTTTTGCCGAGCCATTGGGCGTCTGTTCCTCAGGATCGGCAAAGGTTTCCACGCAAAGATTGAGGAACACGCAAAGTGCAACTGCAAGGCCGGGCAGGAATGCGTGCCACTTCGTCATGGATGCGGCTCTACGAAATGTGAGGTGTGAAATGTGGAGGTGGGATCTCTCACCGCTGGTCGGCAACGATCTGCAAATGGACCGGAACACCGCCCCTCGGATAACACCAATTTAAGCTGGATTGCTATGAATGTCCATCAATGGTCTCCCAGACCGTTCATTTCTCGAGAATCTGCGACCGAGTTTCTCCAGCAGACTTCTGAGATCTGGCAGAATCCGTGTTTGTTATGAGGAATTCTGGGACGCCGGGGCAAAATGCCGCGCAGAGTGCCGCCACATTGTGAAAAAAATAGCTGTAAATCGGCAGAAAAAAAATTGGCACAGCAGTTGCTTTCTTTCTGTTACCTCCCGCCGCGCGGTGTGATTTCGCCCGGCATTTTGGACGGGACAAGTAGTAACGAGTAACTCCAGTTGGATTATTTGGTCAACAAAACACTGAATCTGAGAGGCGCTGAAAATGGCACACGCAACTGCAGACACGAGAGTGACACACAATCGAATCAACGAAATCACTGAAGAAATTAAAATCCACAGCGAACCATTTCAGCGTTTGCTTGGCGAAGTCGGGCGAGTGATTGTTGGCCAGGAAAACCTGATGCACCGCATGCTGGTAGGTCTGTTGGGTAATGGTCATCTCCTGATCGAGGGTGTTCCTGGCTTGGCAAAGACAACAGCGGTTGCGTGTTTGGCAAAAGGCATCAATACCAGTTTTCAGCGATTGCAGTTCACTCCTGATCTGCTCCCCGCAGACCTGCTCGGTACTTTGATTTTCCGTCCACAAGATCAGGATTTTGTGGTTCATAAGGGTCCGATCTTTTCAAATCTGATACTGGCTGACGAAATCAATCGTGCCCCGGCCAAGGTGCAGAGTGCCTTGCTCGAGGCGATGCAGGAACGACAAGTGACCATTGGCGGAGAGACATTTCCGCTGGACGAGCCGTTTTTGGTCATGGCGACCCAAAATCCGATTGAGCAGGAGGGGACCTACCCACTTCCGGAAGCCCAGATGGATCGATTTATGCTGAAAGTGATCGTTGGCTATCCGAATCGCGATGAAGAGCGTCAGATTTTGAATCGCATGTCGAAAACCAAGGCTTCCTATGACGTACATTCAGTATTGAATCCGGAAGAAGTCGTTACGGCTAGAAAACTGATCGACGAGATCTATGTCGATGAGCGGGTCAGCAAGTATATCGTTGATCTGGTGATCGCCACTCGTGAACCGGAGTCGTATGGCCTCTCGCTTGAGCATCTGATTCAGTATGGCGCATCGCCGCGAGCCTCGATCAATCTGACTTTAGCGGCAAAAGCAAACGCATTTCTAGCTGGCCGTGGCTATGTCACGCCGCAGGATGTCAAAGATATGGCATACGATGTGCTCCGACATCGTGTCATCCTGACGTACGAGGCGGAAGCTGAAGAGCTGACGTCCGTGGATGTGATTGACAAAATATTGGGCCAGATTCAAGTGCCCTGATTGACAACAGCATCCCGCATCGTTTGCCGCCCAATGGTTTGTGTTCGGAAGGATGATCGAAATGATCCCAGTAGACATAATGAAAAAAATTCGACGGATTGAAATCCGAACTTCACATGTCGTTGATGACATGTTGGGTGGACAGTACCACTCAGCCTTTAAGGGTCGAGGTATTGAGTTTGAGGAGGTGCGTCCCTATCAGATTGGTGACGATGTTCGCACAATCGACTGGAATGTTACCGCCCGAACCAGTGATCCGTTCGTCAAACTTTTTCGCGAGGAGCGCGAATTGACGGTTCATCTGGTGGTGGACCTGAGTGCCTCGCAGTCACTGGGAACCCAACAGCAGTCCAAGCGGGAGTTGGTGACCGAATTAGGGGCGACGCTGGCTTTTTCGGCGATCAAGAACAACGACAAGGTTGGCCTGACGTTGTTCACCGATGGTATTGAAAAGGTTGTGCCACCAGCCAAGGGAACTCGGCATGTGTTGCGAGTGATCCGTGAACTTCTGTACTGCGAGCCAATCGGCCGCGGTACTGATATTGCAGCGACACTGGATCACATTAACAGAACGGCCAAACGTCGTTCGGTGATATTTTTGATCAGCGATTTCCAGGATAGTGATTATCAAACTCCACTGCGGATTGC
>MPMC02118243.1_pt1 | contig 11952 bp, 20 predicted proteins | sample 1617281 | NCBI WGS metagenome assembly MPMC02 (sample SAMN05944809, study PRJNA350692) | marine metagenome | biome: marine; feature: ODZ; material: water; isolation source: 100 m water sample filtered on 30 um supor filter | place: Pacific Ocean | collected 2012-04-09 | depth 100m m | reverse complement strand
TATGAAATTAATGCGCCCATAAACTGAAGGTTAAACCAATATTAGGCTTGGCCACAGTTTTCATTTGAGTGCAGGAAACTTATTTTAGAATAACATTAAATAAGGAATAAAAAATTCAATAATGAATAATTTTAAAGATCTTCTTTACAGAATGGAAGAATCAAAACAAAATCAAACACGTCAAAAAAGTGTAGAAGGACGTAGAAATACCTATGCAAGTGGGATAAATAATTTAATAGCCGGTGGTTCTTTAGGAATAACTCCTCTTAATAAAGCATGGGAAAATCGAAAAGAAGCAATAAAAGAATGGGCAAGAAGGGATATGCAAAGACCTATACCTAAGCCTTATCATCCAAGAGATAATCCACACTATATACCTGGAACAGGTAACTGGTCCTTTATTAATCAACCGAGCTATCGATTAGCTGGTAATCCTAGCTTTGATATTAATCCAGCTGCAAACAAAAGTGCACAAAGAAAAAGAAAAATTGAAAATTTAGGAAAAGGAAGTACTAATCCTGGTGAACAAGAAGCTGCAAAAGAAGCATTAAAAAGATTAGGAGGTGGTATTAATTTACCTCCTGTTTAATTAAATAATAATGACTCGTCCTAAACCAGAGTCATCAACTAAGTTAGCAGAATTTGTAAGGATAGCAATACTTGGCTGGTGCGCAGCCCTTTTAACAGCTAGTTATTGTGGGTATCTTCCTAAGATGGATCCTACATATATAGCTAGTTTATTATCTGGTGTCTTAGCTCAGTATGGGATCTCAAGAATAGATAATAATCAAAAAGGTACACCAGTAAAATCACCTAGAGTAAAATCAAGACAGATTAAACGTACAATTTCGCCCCCCGACAGCCAATGAAATGGCTATTTTTGTTAATAGTTTTCATGCCTTTACCGGTATTAGGACAAGAGCTGCCCTTCTCTCAAGGGTCAATGACCTCGACAACAGTCACGACACAAACAGTAGAAGAGATAATAAAGATCCAACGCTTTGGAGGAGCTTATGGACACTATTCAGGAAACAATATAACTCCAAGTGCAAGTATACCAGCAGCTGGCACAACGTTTGCATTGCATACTGCAGGCGACGATTTTCAATTAGAGATAGTAACCAGAGCAGCCGGTCTTATAGAACAAGAAGATATAGAAAGAGTAGTGGAAACAGAATCTACCACCACTTCTTTATCGGTCTTCTCTCAATAATTTTATTACCACTTCCTGCCTTAGCTGAGAATGATGAGATCATTGCAGCACCTAGCGCAAGCTCTAGTGGTAATGTTAATTTAAATAACGTACAACTAAATCAAGGAGGGTATACACGTAACTCTTTTAGTACCGGACATTATTGTAGCAGTGCAACATTGGTTACAAGTATTTACTATTTAGGACATGACATGGATCCTGGTAGTGGTAATTATACGATAGGAGAAAATTGGGGAATACAAGCTTCAATATCAGTTCCTTTAGATCAATCAATCATTGAAAGATGTAAGTCATTAGCAGATTTAAAAATAAGAAAAGGACGTTTAGATTATGAAATAATTCGAATTAAAGAATGTGCAACTCTATTATCAAAAGGTTATATGCTACATCCAGAGTCTATTTTCTTTCCACTTTGTAGCGACGTTCAGCCAGTCTCTTCCTCCCAAAAGTAGCCATAGGTTTATTTCTTAACTTTTGTATTCGTTTTATTATTAAATTTATAAGAGGTTTTAAAACCTGGACACTACGTTTAAAAGCCCATGTTGCAGATAAAGTAGCAATAACTGACACAGAAGCAGTTAATCCTGCAGCAGTTAATATCTCAGCTTTAGGAACAGGTACTTCTAATTCTGTACCAGGTATTGTTAAGACATTTACTTCTGAACTAATTTGAGTAGTTCCTTCTAAGTTTTGAATAGCATCATCATTATATTGATTTTCTATATTTACATTTAAATTTTTAGGTAGCCTTATAGAATTTGAAGGAACATTTTTATTTTCTTCTGTCTTCTCTTTTTCCTTTTCTTCCTTTTCTTCCTCCTCCTCCTCTTCTTCTTCTTCTTTATTATTGTCTTGAGTAAGAGGAGTACTTTCTTTTGGATTAAAAAAAGATTTAATCTTTGGATACTCAAATAAATTTAGTTGAGGTATCTCATAGTTTGGTAAAGGAATAACTACAGGTTCTGGAATTTTTAGGTTAGGTGTATCAACACCTTGTAATATGCTCTTAATTTCCAAGCTTCAATTTAATTTTCTAATAATTTTTCAAGTGTATGTAGTTGAGATCCTTGGTATACAGCAAGACGTTCTTGAATAATATTTGCATAATTTATAGCTGCATCTACTATTTCTGTTGCTTCCAAAGTAGAGCTAACACTTTCATTTGCAAGCAGGCCAGCCACTAATGTGGTGACCTGCCATTCAATTTTATTACCTACCAAGGCTGGTAATGGTGTACCACCTTGTGTAAAAGAATCTAATATCTTTGTGAAATGTTCTTCTAAAGCCATGAGTATTATTAGATTTATGTTTAGTCTAACTCTTTTAATTTTTGTTTTTCTTTCTGAATATAATACCAATAAGCATTGCCAGCATTTGTATGGAAACGTCTTCCTTTTAATAAAATAAGTTTATGTTCTTGTAATTTAACAAGTTCATCTTGCTTATAAGGAAGCTCTCCATATATATTCAATTCATATTCAGTTGCTTCAATTTGTAAATTAAAATCCCTAGCTGCTTGTTGATGACACTTCATCAAAAGCTTCGCTTCCTTCACATTCTTCGGAGGAGTTTGTAAATTCTTTTGATAAAACTTCTTTTGAATGTAAGGATGGTAATGCATCCACATTGCCACGCAAGATTCTTTTTCTATAGATTTTATATTTTTGGACAAGTTTAACTCCTCGTGGTAAAGGTTGTCCGTTGTCATAGGCTTTACGGATTGCTTCAACATTGGGAATGACTTTAGTAGTTTCTTTTATGGGATCCGTGATCTCTTCGATTAAAGATCCATCTATTGACTTTATCAGAGTCTTTTTTGTTGTCAAGATAGTTTCTTCTACACAGAAAATACTACGTTCTTGTTCAGTCCAATCTTCTACATTGGAATTTAATTCAAGAGTCTTTTCTTTTAAAGGAGAAAAAGTAAAGGAATAATTTTTACCTTTTAAAGTTTTCTCATCTCTTAAGACAGTACATCTTAAATGTTCCAGAAGACTTTTGATATTTTTGATTTGAGATTCATGATGCTTTCGTGCATCAGCTAAAAGCTTTTGCTCTTGTTTGGCAACTTCAACTTTACTTTCGTTGTCAGTCCAAACATAATGAATTGAATCAATTTTGGTTGATCGTAAATTGGCACAAATTTCCATTTCAGCTTGCACCAATTCTTTGGATTCAGAAGTAAGCAAAGGCAAACTGTGCTGTAAGGCAGCATAATGTTTAAATAATTGAAAGGTGTTTAGCTCTTCGAGCTTTGTTGGAGTGAATTGAGTCATGAGTTTAGACAGGAAGGTTTTGATAGTAAGTAGCTTTTCTAATTTTTATATTTCGACGTAGAAGAATATCTTTAAGAGTTCTTCTACATTTTTTATATTTAGCGGCAAGTTTTTGTAAAGACTCACCGCTTTCATAGTCTTGTACTATTTGATTTTCTATAGTCATACTCTCCTCTATAGCAACTATTTTAGTAGCTGTTGGATGAGAATTAGATATAAAAAGCTTTGCTTCTTCTGTTGAAGTAGCTAACTTTTCAATCTTCATTGGACTAGTACCTCTACCAAACTCAACTAAAAATTTGAATTTAATTGCGTTTGGATTATTAGTACGACTAATACCTACTCCTATCTTAGGTAGAGGAGCATCAATAATATCGTTAGTCTGATTGATAGAATACTCTTTCTCTAGTGTACCTAGATACATTGCCATGATTTAAATGCTTTAGAGAGTTGAGGTAGTGTTGGAGCTGCATAAGGTATGTAGCCCTTATCCAGCATGCTATCAAATAATTTCCATGCGTCCTTCTCAGTAAACAATTCTTTGGGTTTGTATACAATCCATTTAGATACAGGAGCTTTCTCTCCATCACGGGAGAAGATCACTTTGAATTGCCCAGAAGAACCATGAGAAGCAGGAGGTATATATGTCCAAGCAGCTACTGTTTGAGGTCTACTTCTGTGTATTTCTTCTCTTACTAAAGTTCTCTTAGTAAGGAAATTTCTAAACTTATTAATCCAAGTTAGATGAATACAAGTAGGTGTATACCCTGGAATCTCCTCTTGAAATTCACTTAAGAAATCAACTTGTCTACGATAAGATAGACAAGAACAAGAGGGAGTTTCATCGTCAGGTTTTACTAGATGACCTAGATCTAATTCTAGATTTTCTAATAAAGTCATCAGACTATTTTCACTTTCAATTAAAGGAAATTTACCTAGCCATTTAGCTTGGAGCTTAGCAGAAGCACTGTTCTTTCCATCTCTACAGGTATAACAATGTCCTTTCAATAGGACATAGCTATTATTCTTCCAATAATTAGGACCACAATAGTCAGGCCCTAGATAAGAGAAGAAATTCTTTAACCTGGAAGTAAAAGAAACAAAAGATTCTCTAATTAAATCTCTTGCGCAATTAAATTTTTCACCATCATTTGCTACAAGAGTAATGAATTCTTTATTGAAAATTAAATCAACGATTTCATCTGGATTTCTCCATTGAAAAGCGTAAGGATAAGCTCTTTCTATATTATTAAAAGAATAGATAAGAGACTGAGCTGTATTTAAATTACAGCTTTGAGCAATTAAATTGTTCATGAGTAGAATAGAGTTAGAGAAATTTTAATTGTAAATAAATTGTCAAGAGCTAAGCAATATGAAATTGATTTAGAAGCTTCTGTAGAAGATTTATTCTGGGAAGAAAAAACCAAACGTTATATTGATAGTTGTAATTCCTTAAAAGAACTACAACAATTATCAAAGCTCTTGACACATGTTGCAACACAAAGACAAACCATAATTAAAGGTTTGATTAAACATGTACTAACAGAGCTGGAACAAGAATCTACAATTGAAAAAGAGGACTTACATACTCAAGAATAAATAGAGTAATGCCTCTCATTATTTAGAAAGCTTGATCTTCTCCTGTTGTTTCATCCCGAGAAGGTAAAGCTTTTGTTTCAATTGTATGTCCTACAGGAAGAATTTGAATACCTTCCTTCATTCCATAATTGCCTCCAAGCTTTTTAGCATCTTCAGCAGAATGTTGATTGATGTAATTTTCCCAGAGCTTTTGAACTTTCCAAGTATCTTCACGATCCTTATCTGGAATTGATAATGAATGTAAAGATTCTAAAGCTTTATCAATAGTTGAATAGTCAGGTGCTTCAAATGATTCAACAGCACAGATTTCTACATTGTTAGTGCCACGCATGTCACTAACTAATTCACAATCGAATATTGTTGTACCATTGAACTTTTCATTATAAGTAAGAGGAAGCTCTTGCATTGTTGCTTTATTCAAGCATTTCCCCATTTCCTTTTCAAATAGTTTTATTTTCTCTGCTAGGTCAGTACCATTTAAACCTTTCATTGTAAGTACTATTGGAAGTTCGTGTGCCCTTTCATTTTCTTTAGTAACAATAAAAACAAGGTACTTTGTACGAACAACATATTTTCTTTTATACATTTCATTTTTAGAATTAGCTAACTCTTGAGCAGCTTTATCTGCATCAAACATAGCTCTAACATCTGGGTCATCAAATTTTCCTACGATTCGTCTCATTCCTGTTGTTTGTTCAATCATTAATGGAGAACGTAACAAGAATTGAACACGTGGATTAACAAAGTTAATACCTTTTTCTACCTTAAGATTTGGTTTCATTCCAAATTCTTGTTGGTAATCAAAGAGTGCTGTACCGGATTCAAAATCTCCTGGTACTGCATTCCACTTACAAGTATTCAAGTCATCATTACGGATAAACCATCCGCGACGTTTTGTTTTGTTTAGAGGTTGAAGTGTTACTAAGGATTGGTATCCAGAGATAAACTTTTCATTTGAAAAGATAGAGAATGAACTAGCATCTCTTTTAGAACTGGTCTTAGTTTGTTTCGGAGTCATTGTACAAGAAGCAGTCATAGTAAGTAGTAGGTACAGTTAACGTCAGTACCTATGACGTGAGAAAGAATACCTCTAAAAGAGGTAAAGATATTCTATAGACAGATTCAGAAAGGCATCTCTGATCCTTCTATATCTAAAGATTTCGTTACACTTGCTACAGGCTCTGGTAAATCTGGCATGTCATTGTCACCAGCTTGTCCTCCCCAAAGTGATTTGGGTTCTTTACCATTTGCTATAGCAGTTTGTGGCTTAACTTCCTTAGGTATACCTTCCCCAGTTTCTCCTCTAGGTCCAAGAGTCATTTTATTGACCTGGATTTTAGTTGTAGTTCTTTGTTCATTGGTTCTTTTATCGAACCATCCATCAGTTATTATTTTACCTTTAATGGTTAACCCTGAACCTTTACGTGTATAGTTACACATAAGTTCAGCTAACTTAAATTTATCTTCTACATTATTAATAGCATAGATATTAAATAGTTCTGTTTTGTTTCTTCCTGTAACGATAGACAATGATTGATTACAAATCATTAGTCCAGTAGACGTTGTTCTAAATTGTAACTCATCTTTAGAGTCAATTGTTTTAATACAACGACCTGAAAGAATTACTTTGTTTAAAATTCCAAACTTGGAATCATCAATCCATTGAACAGAACCACCTTCTAGATGATGTATTCTTGCTTGTAGATCATGATGTAAAGTACTGTCCGAAATAAAGATAGCATCTCCTTCTTTTCCTTTTTCTAGAAAACGCCTTCCAGCATTCCCATAAAGGATAAGATCAAGAACAGTAGCATTCTTCTTACCTACTGGAGGCAAAGAAACTTTACATATGACTTGACTAGTAGAAGAACTAATCATCTTTTCTTTTGGTGCTTCAATAACTTGAGCACTGGCATCAATAGAATTCATTGTTCAAAAAGTAGAGAACTAAGGCCTTTTAACGTCATACCTAGGACGTGAGCTTAATGTACTTCAGCCCAATTCTTTCCTACCTTTGCGTCACCATCTATACGACAACGAAAGTTAAAGAATTTTCCAGCAGCTGGGAAAGCAAGCAAGGCTTGTTCCTTTACTGTTTCAATTAATTCTGAAGGGCATGATAATTCAATTTCATCATGGATCATAGCGTGTTGCTGGTAGTCAATTCCATAGACGAGACCTTTTTTATTTAAATTGTTTTGTACATTTACTACAACTTGTTTCATTATTACAGCACCAGCAGACTGTAGCAAAACATTTAATGCTTTAAAGTCTGAACGACAAAACAAAGGTCTCTTATCTAATCCGACAAGATGACCTCTTGTTATTAAACTATTAGCTAATTCTTTCTTCATTTTTTTTAATGCTGGTACACCATCCATAAAAGAATTGATAGCAGTTTTACCTAAATCTCTTAGCTTATCTTCATCCTTTTCATTAGGATCTACAATGCTACCTGCCTTAAGAAATCCAGCTCCATAGAGTACTGCATAAAGTAATCTCTTGCTAATGTCTCTTGTTTTAACACCAAACTTTTGTTGATTAATTATATGTATGTCTACTGTTTCATCGATAACTAACTTACCATATTCTCCTTTATCCCAGATAGCTAGATAACCGGCCAAGCAACGAAGTTCCAAAGCTTTAGCATCGACACCAATAAGAAACCAATCGTTAGGAGCGTGGAAAAGAGAACGACAAGCTTTACCATACGGCGAATAAGTTGCCGGAGTTTGCGCGGTATTAGGGCGACGATGTGAACAACGGCCAGTAATACAACCATTAGTGACCACGTCGCCGTGAATACAATTGTCATTGTAGTCAACGAGCTTGAGCCAGGCATTGTTTCCATCTTTGATTTGTCCCAAACGTTTTTTAATTAACATATATTCAGCTAAAGGTTTAGCTTCTGGATAAGGTAAACGTTCCAATACTTCATCATCAAGAATTGGATTACCTTTGTCTGTTAATTTCTCTGGCTTCCAATCATATTTATCTTTTAATCTTTGAGTAATTTGTTGTCTAGATCCAGGATTGAATTCTTCTTTTCTTATTTTACAAAAGGGTACTCCTTTAATATACCCTCTACTTTTATTATTTACTTTAGGAGTGAACCAATCCTTGTGTTCAATTGGAGGAAAGATTTGTTTTAACTCATCTTCGAGTTGTACTTTCTTTGCATTAAGTTCATCCACGAGAGAGCAAGCCAAATCAATATCAAAAGGGAAACCTGATCGAATTTGTTTTTCAATTGAGCGAGCAAAGTCATGTTCGAGTCGAAGTGAAGAAGGTGCAATGCTTTGGTTTTGAATGTGATTAAATAAGTTTTGTGTAACTTGGACATCTTGCTTACAGTACTGCAACATTTCTTCAGAATATTCTGAGAAATCTTTAAATTCAATCTTATAGTCAGCAAGTCGAAACCCCCAAGCCTTTAACGAAGCAGAGCCTCGTAAAGACAACGGAACTTGAATGTATTGTTCCGCATCCATATCATATAGTTTTTCCTTAGGCCATATGAGCCTGGTGCAAACTAATGTATCAATAAGTTTTACATCTTTTGTAGGTAACAAACCAGGGAATAATTTTTCTATAACAGGTATGTCATAGAAGATTATGTTGTGCCCTATTAATACGTCAGCTGTTTTTAAATGATGAATAGCATCAGTAATATGAGCAGGATTATAGCAATAAGTTTTATCCTTTTGTATATCATGGATAACTATGCAATGTATTTTTGTAACCTGGTCATAAAGACCATCAGTTTCTATGTCAAAGAATAACCAAACTTCATCGCAAGTATCTGGCTTCAAGTTGAACTGAGAATTCATGAGACGCGAGGTCTTTATCATTTTTTTTGATCCATTTTAATATTTCAAGAGCTCCTGTCAAATTAGAACAGTAAGCCTTTGAAAGATCTGAATCAAATTGTATATGAATTAATTTAAATTTGTTAGCTTCTGGATCAGGATAAACACAATAGACTTGCTCATCTATTAATGTTGAGATGACATAACTCATCTTTTATTTATTGAATTTATAAAAGAAGAGTATCATATATTAGTTTTTAAATGCAAATCATTTCTTATAATTTGGCAAAGGTTTATAACAAATATTATTTAAGTGACAATTTTCAACCTGTTCATCCTTATTGGCAACAATATAACCTGTAGGCCGCGGCCCTAGAAAGGCACGAGCAACAAGACCACGTACTGTAAGACGTTTTTTCTTATTGTTCTTATACTTACTCATACAAACTATATAAGGAGCTATATTATCCTTATTGTTTCTATAGACAAAGACCTGTCGATATTTAGGTTGATTGTTCTTTTTATTAATGTAGTTTAGCCTGGCACGTACATTTCCATGATCAGATACTTCATATAAAATATTTTCACATCCCTTAACCTCTTTCCAAATTTCCTTGACGGTATGCAATGATACTGTGGTCTCAACTGAATAATCTTCCATGGAAAGCTCCGAAGTGTTACAAGGTGAACTACATGAAAAGCAGAAAATGAATATAATATCTGTATCAACAGATACCAAAGGAGACAAAGAGATGAAACCTCTTATGTATCGGGGAGCCTCTTATAGGTCTTCCCCTAAAGAAACTTCTGATAAAGAAAAGACTCTTACCTACCGTGGGATTTCTCATAAGATGAAGAAACATGACGATAAAATATTTAAGAATCATGTGTACAGAGGAATTTACAGAGGCCTTAATCATTTTGTAGTTAAGAATAAAGAAGTTTAACTTAAATCTATTAAGACTTCTTTACATATTGATTTACAAGAAGCCTCAGCAGGATCTGTTGATTCTTTACATTCAGTTAAACATTCAAAGTATCCTTGAATAGCTTCATCAGTTTCTACTGAGAAAGCCTCGTCAGTTTTTGCTGAGAACTCATTCATCCCTGGATAATTAGGAACAGTAGTAGATACATCCTCTACTTTTTCTATTGGTTTTATTTTCCATAAAGCTTCACTAATAATAGGAAACTTTTCAATAAAGATTTCCTTTATTTCTGTAGCTATATCACGATGTTCTAATTGTGTGGATGAATCACAACGTAATTCTAAATAATGAATCCAACTACGGATAGTACCATGCATGTAAAGTTCTGTTGGTGAAGCAACTGGTAGAACGTAACGTGCACATTCTTTTGCTACACCTTGAGATAACATTTCCTGGTACAAATGACATGCATCTTCATAGATTAAAGAGATGCGCCTATTGTAATTAGCAATAAGTTTAGGATCTAAATCATCAATAGAATTTTGTCGGTTCTTAGTATCTTGTCTGCGTAATTGTGGTAAACGAGGGTTACCAATAACACCAGCATCAGCATATCGTTGGGAAAATTCTTGGAAACTAAAGCTTCGATGTCTAAGAATTTGACTTGAGATAGCACGTGTAGTATGGATAGATACACACATTGATGCCATTTCAAATGGACTCCAATGTTTATTTTTAATTAAATATTTGATTAGCTTGGGTCCAGTCTCCCAATTTCTTTTGTTCTTAGGCGCTGAGACCCTAGCCATCTCAGTGATTAATGTCTCTGCATAATCAGTGCAGTGTACAAGTTCAACTTGAGGTTTAAGCATAGTATTAAAAGAAAGAGCCTTAGGTTTATTCCTAAGGCTGGTGTTCGCCCACTTAATGTTGGCATTCAAATAATAGAATGTCAACAAACGTTCTCCTTTAGTTGTCCACAAAATCGGGAAAATGAGCGCATATAACTAAAGCCATGAATGAAAAACGAGCTGCAGATCATCCCATGCGCGAACTATAGCTAGTTTTCTATGGGCAAAAAAAGCCCCCTTTCGGAGGGCCAAGGCTCACCATTGCCAGTGAGCGTCGATTCTGGTCTTCGGCTGCTCACTGACCCAAACATTTTGTTTGATCCCCAAGGTGGGATTTGAACCCACAAGATCTATCGATCAACAGATTTTAAGTCTGCAGCGTATACCGTTCCGCCACTTAGGGAGCACTGGGCTTACATTGTTATGATGGGGAAAATAACAAATGCCAGTTATATTAATCAGCTTTAGTTAGCTGATTGTCTACTGAAGCCAATTTTATAGTCGAGATTTTTAGAGTCGCATTCATCCATAAAGATTAATGCTTCTGTCTCGTCATTAAAATGTTCTTCAGCTTCATCTTTAAAGAAGAAGGATATCCAGGAAACAAATGTTTCTTTTGTATCCTCCTCATCTTCTTCTATCTCAGATACGATCGTGTTGTCTACAATTAGAAATGCCATTAAAGTTGTTCCTCAAGAATTTGTTGAGTACGCCTTACTGTCAGATACTGATTGAAATAACGACGAGCAGTATCAAAACATGTTTGTGCTGGGTCTTGGTCCCAGTAATCTATGCTTCCATCAGCATTACGCTTACTTTGAAGTTCGAAGCCTTCATTCTGTTTCTCTTGATAGGCGGCAAAAAGTCTGTCGCTTTCTCTAGAAACTAGATTAATAGCAGCGTACTTAGTTGCGATAGAAGTAGTTGATTTCATGTGTTGAAGTAGGCTTGGATTAGGAGTTGAGTCCATAATTAAGAGGTAATGGAAGACCTGGACTTACACTAACGGAGGTTAGATGCCAGGAGTATTAGCTTTAAACAAAAGTTAATATTGTTTACTATAGAAGTTCGCTATAGCCCTGGTACTTTTCCAGGGGTTATAGGGGAACAATACAAATAGTTTTACATACTTTAATATTTAATAGGATAATAACAATAGAATGTAGGTTACATTTATTAAGATTATGCTTTCTCATTTTTCTAAATTCGTTCCTTTAGCTTTTGTCTCTAGTTTATTTGCTGGCCCAGCCTTTGCAGGAGTCTACTTAAATGTAG
>MPMC02199967.1_pt1 | contig 11973 bp, 8 predicted proteins | sample 1617281 | NCBI WGS metagenome assembly MPMC02 (sample SAMN05944809, study PRJNA350692) | marine metagenome | biome: marine; feature: ODZ; material: water; isolation source: 100 m water sample filtered on 30 um supor filter | place: Pacific Ocean | collected 2012-04-09 | depth 100m m | reverse complement strand
GCCGTCCGCATGATGTTGCGGCGGGCAGAGGGCAAGTTGGGGGACCGTCTGCGCTCCCGCCTCGGCTCCGACAGCACCTGAGGGCTTGCCAGGAGTCGGTCCTGGCCTTATCGTCCTCGCCCGGCGTCGGGTCCCAGCTGTCTCGGACGCCATCAGGGCTATTAACTCAATTGGTAGAGTGCCATGTTCACAGCGTGGAAGTTACTGGTTCAAGTCCAGTATGGCCCACCACTTCACCACGACCCGGGGCGTGTAAGGGGACGGCTGCTGAGTCGACCGTCTGCCGCAGCTAGCGTCGGCGGTACCCACCCCGACCACCCCGACCACGACGGGCACCCCGCGGGGCCTGACCGGGACCGCGATCGCGACGGATCACCACCCTGGAATCTCGTGGATCACGGCGGCCCGCACAGCGTTCGAAGTGCATGGCCACTTCCTCCTGAACGTCAAACGTACAGGCATTGGGATGAACTGCGATGGAACCGATCATTCCGCCCTCCACTTCACCTCGGCGGCAGACGGCTGCAAGTACGCGGCTAGGATTGGCGCCCTGATTGCTGCCATAGCTGATGAAGAAGCGCACCGAACGCCCAACGGCGAAGCGACCACCCTTCGGGGCCGAACGCTGGAAGCGCTGTGTGGGTGCGCCGTCGAAGGAGGACACGGTGTCCGTGTGGGACTCCGTCCGGCCAAAGCCATTCGATTTCTTGGAACCGGGCTGCTTGTACGCTGGCTTCTCGTAGGTCGACCCAGAAGGGCTAGGCGCCTGCTGGGGTTGAGGTGCGGGTTGGCGCTGTGCCAGAAGAGTCGCCACCACGGCGACCGGATCGCGGCCTTTCAGGAGACCCCGCGCTTGGGCGACTTGTTCCTTGGAGGCTCCTTTCAGGAGAGCCTCGTCGAGTTCTGTCTCCAGGTTCTCTTGGGCTCGGGCAACAAGTTGGGCCCGCACTTCGCCAATCTCCACCGTGGGGCACCATTGAAAGTTCACCCCGGCCTCGGCCAGGAGGCGTCCAACCTTGCGCTTGTGCTTGGGCGGGGCAAACACGGCGCTTCGCCCCTGCTTACCGGCGCGGCCAGTGCGACCGCTGCGGTGGGTGTAGATCTCGGAGTTCAGGGGGGGCGTGCTGTGGATGACCAGACCCACGTCGGGCACGTCGAGTCCGCGGGCGGCCACGTCCGTGGCCACCAACACCGTTGCCCGGCCGCTGCGGAAGGCAGCCAAGGTGCGGTCACGTTGTGCCTGAACCAATTCGCCACTCAGTGGCTGTGCTGCGAACCCATCATCCGCCAAACGCTCGGCTACTTCTAACGCTTCCAGCCGGCGCTCCACGAACACCAGAATGCGCTCGCCTTCGGCTTGAAGCAGTAGGTGCACCAGGGCGTCGTATCGTTCCCCGTGGCGTACCAGGTACCCCTCGTGGGTGATGTTCGCATTTGCCTCTCCCAGGCGCGTACCTTCGATGCTGAAGGGATTGTGTTGGTAGCGCTTGGCAAGACGTAGTGCGGCGTCGGGGAACGTGGCAGACATCATGTGGGTCCGGCGCGGTTCTTCGGTGGCGTCCAAAATGGCCTCGAGATCCTCGCGGAAGCCCATGTCGAGCATTTGATCCGCTTCGTCGAGGACGAGTTCACGGACTCCACCCAACTGCAGCGTTCCGCTCTTGATGTGGTCGAGCAGGCGTCCGGGGGTGCCCACGAGCACACGTGGCTTGCGTGCGAGGGTCTGCCTGTCGCGGTAGACCGGAGTTCCGCCAGTCACGGAGATAACCTGCGTGTCTTTCAGATCCTGGAGGAGCCAGCGCAGCTCCTCGCAGACCTGAGCGGCCAGCTCCCGGGTGGGGACGATGATCAGAGCCTGAGGACCACGGCCCACGCGCTCGTTGGACAGAGCGGGCGCAAGCACAAATCCGAGGGCTACAGTCTTCCCTGATCCCGTCTGCGAGGAGATCTGCAGATCCCGCCCATCCGCTTCGGCTGCCAGTACGGCTTCCTGAACGGGGGTGAGCTCCGTGAATCCGCGGCTCTCAAGGGCACCGCGCAGCGAGGCTGGCACGGCGCGAAACAGGCCAGCGTCAGGGGCGCAGGCGGGGGGGGCAGATTCTCCGGCAGGGGACGAGGTCCCGTAGGCGGGGGCAAGAGGCGAGGGGGCATCGGCCAGCGATGCCTGATTATCGAGAGTCATGAGGTCCACAGAGGGCGATTTCGCCCAGTATCCGGTTCCGTATCTGATCGAGTAACAACGGCAGTCAGGCTGCCGAACAAAGTGGACCCTCAAGGCCCGCACGGGATCGCGAGTGGCTTGTTCAGGCTTTTTTGCCAAGCGCGAACCGCCGAGCGTATCCGGAACCGGCCCATGAATGGGGCCGATGGGGACGAATAATTGCTCCGTTTGGACAATCGGATCCCTGTTCGGTGCAGAGGGAGCGGTGCGTGGCGAGCTAGGGTGGCGTCATGCCCGGGCCAGGGCTCCATTTCTGACCGATCCGGAGATCGGGTTCCCTACAATTCCCGCCCCGTGTCCCCCGATTCCCCCCAGCAGGATTGGATCACCAGCCTCAGCTCGTTGCGCGAGGCGGGGCAGGCTTGTGCCATGGTGACGGTCACCGATGTCCGCGGCTCCGCGCCTCGCGAGCCCGGGGCCCGCATGATCGTTGCCGATGGCCGATTGGTGTGGGGGACCATAGGGGGCGGGAACCTGGAGAAGTTGGCCATTGAGCAGGCCCAGGCTCTCATCGATGAGCATGGGTGCCACACAGCAAGCGTAAACTTCCCCTTGGCTGAGAGCGCGGGGCAATGCTGCGGTGGCGAGGTCACGGTGTTCTTCGAGACCTTCGTCTGGCAGCGCCCGAAGGTCGTCGTTTTTGGAGCCGGGCACGTCGGGCAGGCCATTGGCGGGCTGGTCGACTACCTGCAAGCTGACGTGCTTCTCATAGATGAGCGCGAGGAGTCGCAACTCCAGCCCCCGCCGGCTCCTGCGCTACCCTATGAGTTGCTCTGCATTGATGAGCCGCAGGAGGAGGTCGACGCCCTGCCCGCAGATGCGCTCCTGCTGATAATGACCCACAGCCACGCACGCGACCTGGAGATCGTGGCCCGGGCCCTTGAGCGCGGCCCGTTCGCCTACATCGGCATGATCGGGTCCGAGCGCAAGTGGGATCGCTTCCGCAAGCGGTTGTTGCAGCGCGGTTTCACGGAGGACCAGCTGAGCCAGGTGACGTGTCCCATCGGGGAGGGTCGCACATCAAAAGAGCCGAGTGCCATCGCCATCTCGGTCGCGGCCCAGCTGTTGACCGTCTTGGCGTGAGAGAAGGAGCCGGGGAATGGCCGCGGGATTCGGCTCGAAGGCCGACCGGTCCCTCAACACCAGGAGTTGTTGACCACCTCTCCCACGCCCCCTGCTCCCGGGACGATGTACGAGGAATCATCCAGCCCGCGCTCCCGGTCCCAATGCTCTCCGGGCACGCTGGCCAGGACCTCGGCATCGGAGAGTCCTCTGTCCAGTCGGGCGGTGTAGACGACCAATGACTCGCAAGCATCCAGCACCGCCCTCAGGTACTCCGGGGTCGCGATCATGGGCATGGCAATGACCCGCTCCGGTTCACCGTGTTCTTCCCTGTAGTGGTCAAGTGCGCGGACCGTCGTTGAGCCTGTAGCCCCCATCGGATCTGGGAGGAGCAGGGTGCGGCCAGCAACTGTCCCTCCGATCTTGCTCCCAGAGAGGTCGACGTCGGTGATGCGCCCTTCTTCATTGCTAACCCGCGCCATCGTCAGGTGATCCAGGCGTACGTTCTGTTCTGGCAGCAGCGTATTCAGCATTTCGAAGCAGATCTGCGACGGGACAATCCCCCCTCGAACGATGTCGCAGACGACGACTTCATGAGTCGGGTCGAGCGCCGTTCCACACCAGATCCCAGCGTCCGGATGGCGTTCGGCCATCCGTGTCGGAGCTTGGGCCTCAGTGGTGGGCAATTCGCATCCGCAGGCGTGGACGCAGAGAGCTCGGTAGATCATTCGCAAGTGGCCCATCAGCCCGGCATGGCTCACCTTGGGATCAGCCAGGTGCACCAGGGCTGTGGCGAGGAGCGGATTGTCAAGAATGTGGACGCGCGGCCCGTAGCGATGCTCGAGTTCGCCGTAGCTGCGGGGCATGGAATCGGACTGAGGGGAGCGGGCTTGGGTATTGGGCATGACGGCAGCGTGAGGGGGGGTGCGAACAGCAGACATGGTACTCGCAGGCTTCTCGGTTGCTCGTAGGTCAGATGCTAGGATCCGCGCCCCATGCCCCGTTTCGCTACATCGACCCCCATCACGGCCCTGGCCGTACACCTGCTGCTCTTTCTGGGGGCCTGCAGCGAGGGTTCATCGAACGGTCAGGCGCCCCCGCCCAAGGAGGATCTGGAAGGTGCGCGCGTGGCATACCAGCGGGGAAGCGCACAGGTGAAGGAGCACCTGAAGACGCCGGACCATGCGACTCTTCGGGCCGCCATCGACTCACTGGAAGAGTCCGTGCGCCTCGCACCCAATGAGATCCAGCATCGGCTCCTGGCGGGGCGCACCCAGGAATTGGCGCTGAATAGCGAGGCCGCCCTTGCGCACTACCGTGTTGCCACGGGACTGGGACACGAAGACCCTCTGGTCTGGCGGCGCATGGGAACCCTGGCCCTGGGTCTGGGGGACCTTGATCAGGCGCGGGGCTGCTTCGAGCGCGCGCTCTCACAGCAAGCAGACGACCCCGAGCTCTTCTTTGGGTACGGCTGCCTGCTCGATCTCGAGGGCGAGCTCGAAGCCGCCAGCCAGGCGTTCAATGCAGCCATCGCCATTCGCTCCACCTATGACGATGCCTACTTTCGGCTTGCAAAGGTCTTGCGCGGGCTGGGTGATGAGGCTGGCGCGGATGCGGCCCGCGCGCAGTTTGATCACTGGCATGGCGTCGACCTGGATCTGGATGAGGCGCGCAAGCACGTGCGCATGCATCCGGAGGACGCCCAGGGCGTGCGTGCTGTCGGCTTGTACCTGTTCCAGTTGCAGCGGGCTGAGGAGTGCACGGATTGGCTGCAGCGAGCCAAGAAGATGCTTCCCCGTGACGCCACCGTATTGGAGTGCTTGGGGCGCGCACAATCTGGACTCGGGCAGATACCCGCAGCTCGTGCGAACCTGGAGCTGGCGGTGGAGTGTGCTCCCGGAAGTGTCGATCCGCTGCGCGAGCTGGCCTTCGTCCTGGCCAAGGAGGGCGATGCCGAGGGCGCCGTGGGGCGCATGGCCCAGGCCCTGGCTCTTGCTCCGGGCGATGCGGACCTGCACTTTCAAAATGGCGTCCTCCTGATGCAGTTGCAACGCACCGACGCCGCCTTGGATGCCTTTGCCCTTGCCTTGGTCAATGACCCGAACCTCATCGAGGCGCACCTCGGGCAGGCAGAGGTGCACTACGGTGCGAATCGCCGGGAGGATGCCATCGCTGCCTACCGCCGTGTGCTTGCGATCGATCCCACAAATGCCGCAGCCACGGGCTCGCTGAACTTCATCCTGGGTGAAGGGAAATGAAGTACGCCTGGATTCCATTCTGCCTGCTCGCGTCCTGCTCCTGCAGCTCGCAAGACGCTCCGGTGGCTGAGGATTCAGCCCCGTGTGCCCTGTATTTTGTCGATGGTACGGCCACCTCCGGGCTCGGCGCATTTCAGCAGCGCAACGGCTCGGCGGACAAGAACCTGATCCACGAGTCCTTCGCTGCGGGCCTGGCCCTGGCGGATCTGAACGGTGATGGTCATCTGGACGTCTACCTGACCAACGGCGGTCCAGAGCAGGGGAGCGATGAGGCCGTGTCCAACGCCCTCTTCTTGGGGGACGGCTTGGGCCACTTCGCTGAAGCCGGCGAGGGCTCCGGCGTCGGGGACACTCTCTGGTCCTACGGAGTGAATGCCGTCGATTTTGATGGGGACTTGGACCTGGATCTCTACGTCACCAACCGCGGCCCGAACCGACTGTATCGCAACGATGGCACGGGTCACTTTGAAGACGTCGCCGCCGGTGCGGGCGTGGCGGTTGAGGAGTGGAGCACCGGTTCGGTGTTCTTCGACTACGACCGCGATGGGGACCTCGACCTGTACGTGGTCAATCACATCGACTTCGACCTGCAGTCTGTGCATGAGCAGGGTCTGCGCATGCACTACTTCAATCAGGAGGTCTACTACGGTCCCCTGGGGCTGGACGGCGAGGCGGACAGGCTCTTCAGGAATCAGGGCGATGGCACCTTTACGGACGTGAGCGAGGCCAGTGGGATCGGCGCCGTGGCCATGTTCGGCTTCCAGGCGGTCACCTTTGACTACGACGAGGACGGCTGGCCTGATCTTTACGTGGCCAACGACTCCAACCCCAACCTGCTCTGGCGGAACAAGGGCGATGGGACATTTGAGGAGCTTGCCGCCCGGGCTGGCGTCGCTCTCAGTGCAACCGGCGATCCCCAGGCGGGCATGGGCGTGGCCGTCGGGGACTATGACGGGGACCTGCGTAGTGATCTGTACGTCACCAACTTCTCGGAGGACTACTTCAATCTCTACCGCCGCACCGAGCGAGGGATGTACCGCGACGTGACGGCGCGCGCACGCTTGCATCAGACAACGATGCCCCTGCTTGGCTGGGCCTGTGCCTTTGCGGACTTCGACGCAGATGGTGACCTCGACCTGTTCGCCGCCAACGGCCACGTCTTCCCCCAGGTGGACCTCCTGGGGCGCCAGGAGACGCTCTACCTGCAGCGCAACTCCATCTTTGAGAACACCTCCGATGGGCGGTTCGGGGTTCCTGAGGGTGGTGGAGGCCCGGGCTTCGAGCTGCAGACCGCCAGCCGTGGGGCCGCGGTGGGGGACGTGGACGGAGATGGAGACCTGGACCTGTTGGTGGGCAACCTGGATGGCCCACCCTCCCTGCTCTTGAACAAGGGTGTCGGCCTGGGTCATTCCCTGCAGGTGAATCTCGTGGGGAAGGGACCCAACACGGGGGCTGTCGGTGCGCGGGTCGTGGCGCGCGTGGGGGAGAAGAAGATGTTGCGCCTGTGCGGAACGCAGAGCGGATTCCTCTCGTCCAGCCCTGCGACCCTCCACTGGGGTCTGGGCAAGGCCTCCCAGGTGGATGAGTTGCAGGTCACCTGGCCCGACGGTTCAGAGGAGTCTTTTTCTGATGTCGAAGCAGGGCACGTCTCCATCACCCAGGGCTCCGGTCTGACACGGACCGATGCGGGGAGCTGACTTGGGCAAGCTCCATCCGACCAAGGAGGGGGCCCGGGTGCCGCGCACCTGGAGCAGTCCACGTTGGTTGCTGATACTGCTCGGCCTCGGTGCCGCAGTGCATGGCTGGATCCTCGCCCAGCAGCTTGCGGGCGCGCCCTTTGCCCGGGTGCCGATGGTGGATGCCGAGGTCTACTGGGATTGGGCGGGCGTGCTTGCGGGAGGTCAGTGGCAGGGCGACACGCCCTTCTTCTCTGCACCTTTGTACCCCTACCTCCTCGGTGTCCTGCGCAGCTTGGGTGCGGGGCTCACGGCCGTCTACCTGTTGCAGCTCGTCATGCACCTGTGCACCTCGGCCCTGGTCTGGTGGGTGGGTCGCGAGCGGTTTGATGGCCGCACCGGACTGCTCGCCGCCACCCTTTGGCTCCTCGCACAGGGTCCGGCCTATGCGAACCTGAGGATCCTGGCGGGCCCGGTGCAGACCCTCCTCGTGGCGGCAACCCTGGCAGCCTTGACGGCCTACCAGACCCGGCCACGGGCTGCAGTGGCAGGAGTGGCAGGTCTCTTGGCGGGTCTCACCGCCCTCGCCTGGCCACCAGCCCAGGCCATGGTCCTCGCCCTTGCACTGTGGATGGCGCTGCACCCGGGCCCCACCCTCAAGCACGCCCTGTCGTTTCTATTTGCGGGCGTGCTGACCATCAGCCCCGCGACCGTGCACAACTGGCGGGCGAGTGGGGAGTTCATCGCCATCACGGCCCACGGGGGAATCACTCTCTACCACGGCAACAATCCCACAGCGGACGGGACCTTCTCACCTCACGGTGTATCGGACAACAAGCGCGTTCACGAGCGTGATGCTTTCGACCAGGCCCAAGCCGCGGCCGGTGGGGAGGAGATCGGTTGGTCCGACGTGAGCTCTCACTTCTCGGCTCGCGCCCTCGATTGGTGGGGCGACAATCCCGGTCAGGCGTTCAAGCTGCTCCTGCGCAAGGGTTGGTTCTTCATGACCTCTTCGGTGCACGGGGAGATGTACGTGCCCACCCTGGAGAAGCAGGACGGTTCGGCTTCGCGTCTGTACGCCGCGGTGCTTCCTGAGTGCCTGTTGGTTCTGCCCGCTCTCGTGGCTGCCCTTCTCCTGCTCCTGCGCGACCCTCGCCGCTACTTCCCCGAGGCGGCCTTCGTGCTCCTGGCCCTGGGTGTGTGTCTGGCTTTCTTTTATTCTCCGCGCTATCGCCTCCCGGCCCTGCCCGCCATGGCCCTGCTCGCGGCTTGGATGGCGACCGAACTCTACGAGTATCTCGGCAAGGGTCGCCTGCGTTGGTCCCTGGCGTGGCCCATCGCTGTGGGTGCCCTGTGCTCATTTGCCAACCCGTGGCTCGGGCTGGAGCCCACGGAGCGCTACCGCGCCGACTACGAGCTACGGGTGGGATCAGCTCATGAGCAGCTGGGCCAGGTTGAAGAGGCCCGCCGGCACTGGGAGTTGGCCCGCGGCCATGGTCACCCCCAGGCCGACCTGGAATTGGCGCGACTGCGATTGGAGACCGACCCCTCGGCGGCGTTGGCTGAACTACAACGTCTTGCCGAGCAGCGCCCGGGGGATGGATCCACTCAGTGCGCACTCGGCCTGGCTCTGGCCCGCGCCGGGCAACCCGCAGCCGCTCTGGAGTACTTCCGTCGCGCCATCGGTATTGATCGCAACGATGTAGACGCCGAGTTGGGTGCGGGTGGGTGCCTGGTGCAATTGGGCGAACCTGAGCGCGGCTTGGCCCACTTTGAGCGTGTTCTTCACCTGGACCCGGGGGCTGGCGACGTGAATTTCAATCGTGGCGTGGCGTTCGAGCGTCTGGCGATGGTGGACGAGGCACAATCCGCCTACGAAGCGGAGCTCATCCGCGATGGTCAGCATGAACAGGCCCGTGGGGCGCTGGTTGCCCTGTTGCAGCGCACCGGCCAGCACGCACAGGCCGTGGTGCACGCTCGCGCCATGCTGGAGACCGAGCCCGAGCACGTGGGAGCGCAGCTTGTCCTGGCATGGCTCTTGGCTACCAGCCGGGATGCATCCCTGCGCAACGGGCCCGAGGCCGTGCGCGTGGCACGCGCTCTCGTCCAGCAGGCCGGTGAAGACGACCCCGTCCTGCTCGATACCTTGGCTGCCTCCTTGGCTTGCGCGGGGGAGTGGGAGGAGGCGCAGCGGACCCAGCAGCTGGCCCTCAGCAAGCTGCCTGCCGAAGTGGACGCCAACCTGCGCTCCTCGATGCAGGCGCGCCTTGAGCTGTACAGTCAACGAGAGCCCTATCAGGAAGGCCCGTGAACGGCTCCTGCACTCGTAGCGACCGGCACCGTAGGATGCCTGCGATGATCCGAAGCCTGCTCATCGTGCCGGTCTTGGTCGCGCTGGGGGCCTGCTCACAGGAGGAGCAGCGGCCCAACGTGATCCTCATCTCCATCGACAGCCTACGTGCCGATCACGTGGGCTGTTACGGCTACGAGCGTCCCACGACGCCCAACCTCGATCGCTTTGCTGCCGAGGGGGTGCGATTCAACGAGCACATTTCCAGCTCGTCCTGGACCCTGCCCGCCCACGCTTCCTTGTTCACATCCGTGCCGGATTCGGTCCATGGTTGCGTCGAGTCCGACGGCGTAGCCCTCTCACCCCAGTTCACGACCCTCGCCGAGCGCTTCAAGTCGGGGGGCTACAGCACAGCCGGCTTCTACGCGGGCCCGTACCTGCACGGCGCTTTCGGGCTGGGCCAGGGCTTCGACGAATATCGGTACGTGGCCGAGGACGCCGCCGAGTTCGGCGCGGCGGAGGTCAAGCGCTGGGGGCTGGATCCGCGCGCCCACGCTCGGACCCACAAGGGCGTGACCAACCCGCAGGTGCACGAGGCCGCCAGCGCCTGGCTGGCGAAACAGGACGGGCCTTTCTTCCTGTTCCTGCACTTTTGGGACGTGCATTACGACTTCACTCCGCCAGCGCCCTGGGACACGCGCTTCAACCCGGGCTATAGCGGCCCGGTGACGGGGGAGAACTTCTTCTTCGACAGGTCTATCCGCCCGGACATGCCCGCCGCAGACCGCCAGCAGCTTCTGGCGTTGTACGACGGCGAAGTGGGATGGACCGACAGCTTCCTGGGGCACCTGCGCGGGAGACTTGAGGAGCTCGGACTGGACGACAACACGGTCCTCGCCATCACCTCCGACCACGGCACGGAGTTCTTTGATCATGGGGGCAAGGGACACCGTACGACGCTGTACGAGGAGTTGATCCGTGTGCCGTTCGTGCTCTGGCATCCCGCCTCCCTCGAGGCCGCCGTTGTGGAGACGCAGACCCGCGGCATTGACGTGGGGCCGACCCTGCTGGAGCTCGCTGATCTCGCCCCCCCAGCCGATTCCAGCGCGTCCAGTCTCTTGGACCTCGCCCGGGGTGGAGCGTTGGAGTTCGACAATATCGCCGTGAGCGAGCTGTACTCGGTGGGGAACCGCTTGCGCTCCGTGCGCGCTGGGAAGACCAAGATTCTGCTGGACGAGAACCAGCCCGAAGCGCCCTTGCGCTGGTACGACCTGTCGTTTGATCCAAGCGAGCAGCGCGCGCGACATGACTTCGACGCCGGTGCAGGTCAGGCGGCACACCAGGCTTTCTTGAAGGCGCAGGCTCAGCTGATGGAGGCCGTAGCGGCCAGACCCGGAGCACCCGCCAGCGCCTCTTTGCCTCCCAGCGTGCTGGAGGCTCTGCGGGCCAACGGTTACCTGGGTTCCGGGGACGGAGACTGATGCCTGCTGGTCAGCAGGAGGGTCGCCAGGAGCGAGAGGATGCACCGGCGCTGTTCTGGCGTTGGCACCCTTCCGCCAACGCTCGCGCGACAATCATCGTCGTCCACGGCCTTGGCGAACACTCGGGGCGCTACGGTCACGTCTTCGACACCTTGAACGCCCACGGCTATTCGTGCCTGGCCATCGACCTGCGCGGCTTCGGCCACTCGGGTGGCCCTCGGGCTTGCTTGGATAGGTTCGGGGACTACCTCGATGACGTGGATGCGGGCTTCGGCCTTGCCCAGAGTCTGGGGGAGGCGCCAGCTCGCTTGCTGCTTGGTCACAGCATGGGTGGCCTGATCGCGGCTCGTTACGCGCAGGAGCGCGGCGCAAACCTGGCGGGGGTTGCACTCTCCAGCCCGGGGCTGGCGATCCTGGGCACGGTGCCCCTCTGGAAACATGGCCTGGGTGTGGCTCTCTCCCGTCTCCTCCCACGCTTCTCCCTGCCCACGGAGATCGATCCCAGCGACCTGAGCCACGATCGCAAGATCGTTGAGGCCTTGAGCCAGGACCCTCTCGCCGTGGGGGTGATCTCCGCCCGTCTCTACACGGAGCTGCGCCTGAATCAGGCCATCGCGATCGAACGGGCGGACCGGGTTCAATGCCCGTTGCTCTTGCAGGCCGCCGATCCGGATCAGGTGGTGGACGTGGCCGGGGCGCGGCGTTTTCTTGAGCGTCTCGAAGGAGTGGAAGTGAAGTCGCACTTCTATCCGGGGCTCTACCACGAGATCTTCAACGAGACGACGCGGGAAGAGGTCCTCGGCGATCTCACCGGCTGGCTGGGTGCTCGGGACCTCGATTCTTAGCACGGTCCGTCCCGCATCGGGGCACGCAGGGGCAGGGGACGGCGGTCGTAGGCCGTGACTTGCAAGACCTGCTCGCGACCCGGGTTCCACCCTGGGATACTGGAGGGGTGAGCCTCTCCGTACTGCTGATGATCTGCTTG
>MPMC02057583.1_pt1 | contig 11977 bp, 10 predicted proteins | sample 1617281 | NCBI WGS metagenome assembly MPMC02 (sample SAMN05944809, study PRJNA350692) | marine metagenome | biome: marine; feature: ODZ; material: water; isolation source: 100 m water sample filtered on 30 um supor filter | place: Pacific Ocean | collected 2012-04-09 | depth 100m m | reverse complement strand
TGCCATAGCAGCATTTACTCCTGCTAGGCGTTGCTCTAATGTATCGCGCCAATGTCCATACATTTTAAGTTTCCATTTACGATGATTTTCAATACTCATTTTGTTACGCAGGTCTCCGTATATATTTATCACAAGATCCTTCCTCCCCCCATAATATCGTGTATAATGTAGAGGTATTAAATGGGTGGATGGACCCTAGTATGAACAAATTTTTAATTGCATTGATTACTCTTGGTACAATAGTATCTCCAGCAAATGCCAATGATACAGAAAAAATTTCTGGTGACCTTTACACTCAACATCAAACCTTATGGAATGCTATTAAATCTGTTGGTGTAAAAACATACTTAAATCCTCCTGGATGTGAAGTATTAAAAACAAAAGATGTTGCTGGAATGTATTTTCCTAACGAAGGGAAATTGATAATATGTCAAGATAATTATGATCCCAAAAAAGGTAGAGTAAGGGTAAATTGGACTGCAAATGATTTAGATACTTTAAGGCACGAAGCACACCATTTGGTCCAAGATTGTGCTATTGGAAAATTTGGTGATGGTTATACCTCTAAACTTTTTAAAGATGAAGCTTTAGCAAATTTTATTAAAAAATCGGGTATGAATATCTCAGAAGTAAATGCTATTGTTGAAGAATATATTGGAATGGAATATGAGCCTGAGCACATAATGATGGAATTGGAAGCATATGCTGCAGCAAGAGCAGTTCCTCCTAACTTAATAGCACAGAAAGTAATTGAGTTTTGTTCTCCTAAATCTCCATAAAAAAAGAGAGGGTGTTAACCCTCTCAACATCTATACTTTAACTAGACCAATATGTTTTCCAGTTTCTACAATTTCCTCCCCACCTACTTTCTGAGGTATGGCACCTATAACATTCCATGGAAGAATATCAATATTGGATATTCTGTTGGCAGCATACGCCATGATAGTATTATCTAACTCTTTTAATAATTTAATAGTCTGCTTCCTATGATCATCAATATCATTATGGGAGGTAGCCTGACTATCAAATAAAGCTACATCTAAGGTAGATTTATTTGAATTAAAGTTCTCCATAATTTGAACTAGAAGTCTTAAAACTCTTGTCTTATCTCCTTCTGTACCAGTGGTATTGAGAACATCAGCTCCAATTCCAAGGTTTTCAAGAAATGCTTCACATTCTTTTCTACTATAAGAATCTATTACACCTTTTCTTTCATAGTCATTGCTAATTTTTCTAGCAATTCCTTCAATCTTTTGAGGACTCAAGTTAAGATCCAAAGTCTTAATCCACTCTACGATCTTTTGCTTAGAACGATCTATACGATATTCAAATCGTTTACGACCAAGTTCTTCAACTTCCGAATCAGTAATTACTCTTGTGCCATCGCTTTTATTAGCAGCAGCACGAAAATCATCTACGAATTCTTCATGAGTAGATTGAAACTCAGTAGCAGTAGATTCATCCTTATCATATACAGCAAAAATCCACTCTTTATATCCAGCAAGAATTAAATTCTTCAAACGGTTAAATCCGTTTAGAAGATTATCGTCTGGATAAACAGAGGGAGTAAGTTTTGTAGTATCAAGACCTTTTTTAAGAGACTGTTGTAATGTTTCGTTGTCTCCGGTTCCAGCGATCCTAACCGAATTATCGGTAAATCCTTGCTTGTCTTTTGTATTAATCTGGGTAAGTTTTCTCCAGACATATCCTTTAAATTTCCACCCATGAACTTTTAAAGGTGGGGGTAATGCTGCCTCAATCTCAGCACGAAGTTCAGGCGAAACGCCTTTAAGAGGTATTTTAATAAAAGTCATGTTTTAGCTGAAAGCTGTTTACCTCAATATTATAACACAAAACATAAAAAAAAAGACCCCCGAAGGGGTCTTGTAATAAAACTTATTGTTGTCTTTACGACTCACATCAAGTTCTTAACACCAACACGTCTGTAATAGCGGTTGCTGTTGATGCGCAGGCGACCATTACCAACCGTAGTTCCTTCAGCGAAGGGGTTAGCAGTGATGCCGTAGCGGGTCTTAAATCCGATTTTTGGCTGGAAGGAATTCTCACCAACGGCGCGTACCATTTGTAGGGGCACATAAGGACAGTAGAACAGTCCAGCGTCATAAGGTGAAGAACCTTTGTATCCAACAACATAATACTGATTACCACTGTTGGAAGCAGCATTAGCGGAAGTAAGGTTAGCAGAATAAGGATCGATATATACGCGATACTTACCTTGCAGAACACCAGCGAAGGTGTTGCCCGTGTCATCAACGTTAAGATTAGCGTTAAGTGCAGGGGTGTAGTCAAGAACACCGGCCATCGTGAGGGCGGAAGCAACGTCTGCAGAGCAGAGGATGATGTTGCCCTTTCCGCGACGAGTTCTTTGTGCGATAGCGTTAGCATCGCGCTCGATTTGGAATAGGAGACCTTTGAACTTCTCAACCGACCAACGACCATTACTGTCGATGTCTAGGTCGAATACACCAGCAGTTGCGGTGTTAGAAACAGCGCCTTGCTCAGCAATCTTGTAGATAGTACGGATAACTTCGCGTTTAATTTCAGCGAGGATCTCAGTACTCAAGATGTTAGCAAGTTCTGCTTCAGCGTTAAGACCGTGAATGGCCTTGAGGTCTTGAGCCAGTTCTAAACTGTACTCTGCCTTCAGTGCGCGTGACTTAGCAGTAACAGTAACTTTCTCAATGCTGAACGCCATCTGGTTGAAGGCGTCATTAGCAGAGCCATCAAGCGATTCAGATGTTGCCGTGGGCATTCCCTGACCTACATTGTAGGCAGTAGAAGTAGCAGTACCAACTGGGTTCAGAACGCCAGGGTTAGTACCGGATTGACCAGTAGTACCCATACCAACGTTTTGGTCGGTTCCACTGTTGTTGTCGAATCCATAAGGTTGTCCAGAGAATGCTGTATCTACTTCGTCGTAGAAAGTCTCTGATCTTGCGCCTTCCTTGTAGGTTTGCGAGCGCATTGCGAAGATAAGTCCAGTAGGACCGCTCATCGGTTGAACGCCAGCAAGGTCATAAGCGACCAAGTTAGGCATGGAGCGTCTGATCAAGGAGATCAGAACTGGGTCGAAACCAGCAGCAGGACCAGCAGCGGTAGCAGAAGCACCGAATCCGCCTGTACCGGCTACGTTAAGAGGTGCTTCAGTCAGCATTCCGGTGCCGGATTCAAATGACTGTTGCTCTCTTAGGAATTTTTCTTGGTTTTCTAGCAGGACGGCGGTAACAGCTCTACGATGCGAATCTTGGATTGCATCAGCGCCCTCAGCATTGAGGAGAGGTGCCCACTTTTCCTGCAGTTGTTCGGAATTGAACATTTGCGTTTACCTTAAGTGTAATTGTTTTAGGTTTGAATTAATATTAAATTCAGTTTATTTGTTAAAAGCAGAGAATGTCTTCAGATATGCAGTCATCGAATTCGATACTGATTCAGGAACAGCTTCTACTCCCTCTGAAAGAGTTTCTGTCTTAACAGATGAAGTCTTAGATGGGAAATAAGATTCCTTCAAAGTCTCCAACTTTTCACGATACTTAGCTTCACTTTCAAACTCTACACTCTCGGAAAGCGTAGCAAGCTTTTCTTTCTGAGTGGACGCAAGTCCTTCAGAAACATCGGCAAGAATTACATCTGAAGTAGACTCAGAAAGTCTCTTATTCAGTGCTACATTCTTATCGATTTGCTCATTGAGTTTGGTCTCCATATCATCTAGTTTTTCTACCATACTCTCAAGTACATCATACTTATCTTCAGGGATTGATACATAATGTGCTTCAAACAGGCCCTTCAGGCCTGTCATGAAGGATTCGTTAAGATCCTCCTTAAGACCACCTTGAATAGCAAGTTGATTCTCTTCCATCCATTCGGACGAAACATACTCTAAGTAAGAATCAACACGCTCGGTGAGTTCGGACTTAGCTTCTACTAATCCTTCCTCAAGTCTTGTGGCATATTGTGCTTCTAAAGTTTCCTTAAGTTGCTCTACTCTGGACTTAATAGCAGCCTCAAAGATTGTTCTTGCTTTCTCTTGGAACTCTTCAGAAAGTTCTTCACCGGCAAGAAGTGCATTAACATCTTCTTCGACGTTAATCTCTTCAAATTCAGGTGCTTCAGCAACAACTGCTTCTTCTTCAGTTGCTTCTTCCACAACTTCTTCGTCAGTGACAGTCTCTTCTTCTTCGATCATTTCGTCAGTAATTTCTTCTTCTTCCTTAACTCCGGCAGGAGTAGGCATAGCACCCACCTTTCCTTTACGGTTAGTAATTGCATCAGAAACCTGCTTAAGAGTTCCACCAGGTGTATTTACCTTTGCAGAATCATCGTCTGGTTTGTAGTTATCGGGAGTTGGACCTCCCAGATCCTCAACAGAAGCGCCAGATGGCTTTTCCATAGGCATCCCTTGTGCTGCGTTAGCATTAACAGCAGTTTTGGATTGCTTAACGTCCTCTTCCATTGCTTGTAATTGTGTGCCACTAGACATTTGAAGTTTCTCCGTATTAACCGATTGTTTAAATTAATCTATATTTATTTATAAATTGTAAATTTACAATGAGTTTATAAACTCATTGAAAAGACTGATTTTATGCTCATCTAACGCTTTTTGCGTTACAAGAGTATCAATTTTTGCCTTAGTTTCTGCAGCGAGTCTTTCACGAAGTGTATCTCCTTCCCAAACCCACTCTTTTCCTTCCATAATTCCTTCAACAAAAGCATCAGGAGCAGAAGGATCAGCAACGATATCAGCAGCAGTTGCTAACATAAAATCGCTACCAACAACATTAAAACCTTCTTTGGTTGGTTTTAATGAACCAATACCTCTTGAAGAAACGCCAAGTTTTACACCTTCATTAATCAAGGACTTAGCGATTTGACCCATAGGAGTCTCAAGGATCTTTGCTTTACCAATAAAATTAGAACCGTGCTCTCTTAGAGAAACAATTTTATGCGAAACTCTATCAAGATTAACAGTTGGACCATCTGGATGACCCAACTCTCCAAGGGCTCTGCCTGGAGTAATATTGGACTCATTATACCTAGCAACCTCTTTTTGGAGAGTTTCCATAGGATACATCCGACCATTACGGTTCTTGATGTTTCCTTGTAGGAAGACACCTTCAATATAAAGTGATTTCTTATCACCTTTTCCTTCAGTAATAAACTTTACTGATTCGATTTCTTCTCTAATGAGTTTCATCAAGAGTCTCCGCTAACTTGTACTTGCTGTAGATATGCCACACCAGTTCCTAATGCCAATGTACCAACTGTGAAAGTGCCTCTCACATATGCATCATATGGAAGACCATCTCTTGTAGTATCTGGATATGGACTAGCAGAAGGATAGTTAACAACAATACTCTGAGAGAAAGTTCCTCCTAAAGGATCTGTGTTATTAACACTAATTACAATGTAATCACTGAAATCATAATCTGAATTGCCACCTACAGATAAGGCAACAGAATCTCCAGCCACAAATTGAGATCCTTCACCTTCTGGGAATGTTAATGTAGTGGTAGCAGCAGCACTGGTAACACCAACAACTCTTTGTGATCGGGGTTTACCAATATTAATGACTTCCGTTGTATTCTCAGCAACAAAGTAATTTGCTGGAGTTGCAGTAACACTACTTGTGCCAATACCAATATGAGCACCTTTGGTTAAAGCAGTGACTCTCAAACTATCGGATTGATGAGAAAATGCAGTTGAATTAACATTAGATGTACCAGTCGTAACTGCAGTACAAATTCCTACAGGATTATGAGCCATTATTCATTCCGTCGATGGACATTGTGATTATTAGTTATTTATAATCAGGTTTCTTCTACTGGTTCTACAGAGTCTACTGTATCAGGAACCTCTTCTTCTGGTTCACCTTGATCAAACATATTAGCAGCTACATTAGGTTTAATATCATCAATTTTCTCAGCACTCTTATTAAAAAGAATATCTTTGATCCTATCACTTATTCCAGATGGCGAATTATCAGACGCCATCATATCCATTAAATCAGCATTAGTTACTTCAGGCATAACATTAAATAGTACAATTTTTAGTATTTATCAAATTATTTATCAAATCTCAGCAGACTTGACTTCCTTAGCAGATGGTTCCATTACAGATGCATCCACTTCGGGTTCTTGAACAGGTGCTCCAAGATCTAAAGGTGCTCCTGTTTCCGGATCTACAGGTGCCATTGGATCAGGAATAATTCCCTCCTCAATCTCCTTTGCAATCAGTTCATCTTGTTGAATGATTTCTTCATCCGTCTGACGAAGAATCTTGCGGCGAATATAATCTTGTGAATAATATTTACCTACATATGGTTCTGCTGCTGCAGCCATATTAATTCTCTCAGTAAGAAGTTCAGTTTCTTTTAGTTCTGAGAAATGGTTATCATAGATGAAATCATACTGAATATGATCCTCCATAATATTCCAATCTTCAGGAGTAATGATATTCTTAAGAATCAACTGCGTCTTAAGCATATCATTAAACATTGCTGAGAATCTTTTTCTCAAACGTCCAACAAACTTACTGAACTTAACCTCATCTCTTAAGATCTCTGAAGATCTTCCAAGGTTAAATCCACCATCTCCACCAATTCTAGAAACTGGAACATTCAGTGCTCTGTATAGTTTATCTTGAAAATACTTAATATCAGTAATCTCTCCAAGGTTCTGACCACCAGGCAAAGTGGTAATTTCTGTTCCTCTACCACCTTCACGGCGAGGTAACCAGAAATCTTCCAGCATACTCATGAATTTCTTATCATCACGAATCTCACCAGTAGATGCATCATATACCAACTTATTACGGTAACGCATCATAACATCACGAAGATATTGCTCTGCCTTTACCTTAGGTAGATTGCCAACATCAATATAGAAAATTCTACGTTCTGGTGCTCTTGATATTCTATAGATAACAAGACTATCCTCAATCATTCTAAGTTGATTGAGAGCTTTGATTGATTTGTGGAGATATGAAAGAGTTGATCCCTTATTCCTATCTACAAGTCCAGAAGTACAATATGTAATAGAATCCTTAGTGAATTTGATTCCAGCATTAGCACCTGCTGTTGAACCAGAATTTAAAGGACTTCCTATTGCATATTGTTGTTTTGGATTATAAAGGAAGTATTCTTCTATCTCAGGAAACTGATAATCCATAGGATTATCACTTATATTATTACTTTGTCTATACTTATCTCTTTCTTCTGCTTTATTCTTACGCACATAACGCATCTTTAATGCATCAACATAACGCAATTCTTTTATACCTTCATGTGGTTTTTTAAGGTCAATTACTTTATGGTAGTATAATCTACCGTCAATATACCAATTTCTATAGATTTCATGCGATTTTTTATCAAAATCAAGCATTTCTTTGATATATTTGAACTCATTTCTAATCTTATTTTTGATACCATCACTGGCTTTAAGATTAGATAGTTCAATTTCTACCGGACTATCATTCGTATCAGATACGATTGCTTCATTAACAATATCTTCAATAGCACTATCCGCTTCAGGATGAAGAGCCATTTCACGATATCTTTTGATTAAGTCAAACTCAGTTCTATAAACACCTTCAATATCAACATAGGAACCAAAAAACCCACTACTCAAATAATGATCACTCTGATCCTCTTTAGATTGAGGAACAGGTGATAGAGTAGTGGGTGATTTTGATCCGCTATCATCAATAGAGAATCCAAATAACTTAGGCATGATTTATTTTTTTATCTTAATCGCTGATCTATTTATCAGAGTTAATCAGACCGTTGCTCCACCAGGAATTGGTTCCCAGTATTGAACTTGGAATTCAACTGTAAACTCCTCAATAGTATCTCCGGTATCATATGAAAGATCAATTGCAGAAATACTTGTTGGGAAAATACTATAGAATTTGTAAGATTGTACTGCTTCTAAACCAGAGCCATCAACTCCTCCTTTAGTAGATGCCAATCTTGTCATTTGAGTGACCGTTGCATCAATCTGATAATCTGCTGGATCAGCGTCACCACTAGCATCGGCATATTGACCAACCTGTTGCATCCATGATTCCATGGCATTGCGAATCTCAAAGTCAGTATCATTAATTACTGTAATAGTCCAAACATCAAAAGTTCTGTCTCCAGCAACTTTAAAAATTCTTCCTCTAAAAGGAATCTCAATCGGTGCAATAGTAGATGCAGGTAAAGAAGCAGCTTTACATAGCATTTTAAGTTTATCAGCAGGAATCCCAGCGACTGATGCTGAATCGGTCATTTCAATCTCAAATAAATTGGGGCGGGCGCCGCCGCCCACCAAAGTTGATTTGAAGTCCTGAATAGTATGTGGCATTTGTTGTGTCCTCCGTGTTGTTATTTATTATGTTATTAGATTAAACAGTACCGGCAACTTCTTCAAACGAGACACCAGTTCTCGTTGCAACAAATGTCAGTGTGACATAGTTGATTGCTTTGGCAGGTTTCAGGTAAATGTCTGCTCTAAATTCATTGTTATCAATAACATCAGGAGTGTTATTTGAAGTATCACAAACAACTAAAAATCCATAAAGACCTCTTTTTGCTTGAACATCACGAAGATATGGTTCAACAATATTCTTGAAGTTTGCTCTTGTTATCTCATCATTGAGTTCAAAGAGTTGTGCTTCTGCTGCTTTCTGTAATGCTTGCTCAACGGTAAGGAATAAACGACGAACGTTAATTCTATCAAACGCAGATGCATATCCAAGAGCAGTCTTATCTCCAAAGAGAAGAGTTCCAATTCCAGGTTGAGTAATAACAGAGTTAATTCTCAATGGATAGAGTTGATCTCTTTGTGCCTTGCTTGGGTTATAAGCAAGTTTAACAGCATTATTAATGATTCCTCTTTGCTGTCCAGCAGGTGAGAACCATGGATATGCTAGAATTCCAGTACGACAAGTTAAACCAGCAATGTCTCCATTACATGGAATGTAACGGAACTTATTATTAAAACGATCATAAGTGTACTTATAACCACTATCAAATACACCATAAGATGTAGATGTAAGTGAACTAAAGTATTGAATCAAGTTTGTAGTTTGTGTAGTCGTATTAGACTCACCAACTACGTTTCCTCTATGTGGTCCAATAAATGCAACACAATCCTTTCTTTGATTTGCTATAGAAAGTAGATGATTTGCTTTTGCTTGTGACTCATCCTCATTGGTAAGTCCAGGACCCATAATAAGGTAATCCATAGCAACTTCATCTTCGTTGCTTAACTTATTATATGATGTTTGAAGATCTCCTAACGCGGCTTTAGCACCCTTATTAGCAGAATAATCAATACCACCCGTCAATGTGTAAGTAGTATTACCAATACCACTAAATGTTACTCCTTGAGCGTCTAGACCCCAGAGACTATCTCCATTTGTGACTTGAACATATCCTGCACCCGCAGTTGTAAATCCAGTAGCAACTGGAACAGTCCTCCAATATGCATCTTCTGCGGAAGAAGGATTACTTCCAGCATAAACTTGATCTGAGAAATCAGCAATATACTGCTCATACCAGTTTTTCCGTGGAGCATTAACTGCAGAAATAGCATCTTTTGCTTTAGAAAGATTTAAGTGCTTCTCAAGAATACTTCCTGTGACTCCACTAATATTTCCTGCATCATCAACAACAACCACATGAATACCATCATTCTTACCACTTCTATCAAGAGTGTATTTGGTACTAACAGGTCTGGGAGCAATAGACTTCCAGTACATTACTCCATTGTTTATTTGAAGTTTCTGTTGATCATACCAATCAGTAGCAGTTGTAGGAGTATATGCTGCAACAGTAGCAGAAAGACCAGTATTAATACCAGCATTATCTACAAAATAGCAAGAATCTGAAGTATCAAAAGAAGCAAATGATGTGTTCTCAGCATAAGTAATTGCTGTTTCTGTACCAGCTGCCGAAACTCTTGATGTTACCTTAACATTAATTGTAGATAGTTCACTTGTTGATTCAGTATTAACACCAGTAATAATACCCTTTAGATATCCATTAAACTGACTAGTTGATCCTGCTCCAGGAAGATTAACATCCAAAACAGCAGTAATACCATATCCAATTGTTGCGCCAGCAAGTGATAAGTTACTTGTCGTAATACCAATTATTTGGTCAGCAACATCATCAATAACACAAACCTTTAAATCATTAGCCCAAGTACCAGGATTCTTTGCTGCCCAAGTATAGTTGGTATCTTCTCCATCACCATGATTCTCCATGTAATCATCGTAACTATCGATTCTACCTGTTCCTGTCATTCCAGTGTAGGCATATCCAACACCAGCATTGGCATTCTGTAGAGTAGTGCCAGCAGTTCTAACAACCTTTAAGACCCCTCCATAAGAAAGATAGGATGCCGCGCTCATCCAATACTCATACTGCGCGTCTGTTGAAAGAGGTTTTCCAAATGTGGAAATCAATTCTTGTTCTGTTGTAATATCGATAGGAAAATCAACGGGTCCAATTGGGAATGGACCTGCGATACCTCCAATATTATCAAGTACATTATCAGCTCTTCCTACAGTTAAATCAACCTCCCTTACCAGTACACCGGGAGACAATTGAGGAGTCGCCATGTCGTTTTTCTCCGAATTTCTCAGTTATCTAAAAAATATTTATTAAAATTGACATTTACATATACTCCCACATATGAGCCATATCGCCATACTCATCAGTATGCCATCTATCACCATCAGCATCAACGAAACTTTCACCTTCTAATCCAGTTTCAATGAATCCAAAAGGTGCCATATCCTGTTCTATTTGATTTTTTTGCTCTTCATATAACCTTTTTCTAACATCCTGATCAGTAAGTTCTTTAAAGTAATCTTGACATGCTAACCAAGCATATATTACTAAACACATAGCAAGGTCATCATTACAACCTTCTTCTGCTTCAAATGAATTATTTTTCTGAATAAAAGTGGTAAGTTCTGAGATAATTTCATAATCATTGAATATTACCTTATCTTCTTCAATCAAAGTTTTAAGGTTAAGAGACCCTACTTTCTTAACAGTCTTGGACATTTTAACTCCAAGTTGTGTCTTCTTGCCAGAAAATCCTTGACCTACAACCTGTCCTGCCCTGCCTCTCATAGAGCACATAAGCACATTTTGATACTCAAGGTCATAATGAAGTAGTGATGCCACCTGGTCGCCTATATCGTTGACCTCACAGAGTATATAAGCACCGTTATAACCTCTTGCTACCTCATATATGATGTTAGGAAATAGCATTGGTTTGATTTCATTGTTGCGATATTTGGCAACAATCTTATGCGGAAATTCTGTTATATCAACAACAATAAAAGCAGAGTAGTCCTCACTAACTCCTCTTGCTACATCAACTGTAATTATATAATCATGGTTCTCTTGTGATACTTGATAAACATCTAATCCAGCATTTCTATTAATAGGTGTATCATATACAAATGTTCTTAGTTTACTGGGTGCAATAAGAGTATCAACAGATCCTAAAAATTCACATTCAAACTCAACTTTAAACTGCTGTTCTGAAGTGTTGGCAATAGTTTGTGCTTTCCATGCAGTATCTCTACCAGGAACTTCACTCCAATGAACATCAGTTGGTATATATTCATTCTTGCCACTTTCTGCATCATGCCAATACCTATAAAAATGATTCATCCCGTGAGGGGTAGAAACCATTATGACTTTCGTTGATTTACCAGAAGTAATAGTAGGATAAACACTGGCAAAGAAGGACTCTGCAATATGGTTCGGAACGAACGCAAATTCATCGAGGAAGAGGATGTTAAACGACATACCTCGGACAGCAGACGCAGATGTAGAAGCTGCCAATATCTTACTGCCATTCTCTAACTCCAAAGAACCTTTATTCCATGATATAATACCCTGCTGCATCCATTTAGGCAAGTTCTCATATGCAGTTTGTAATCTACCTAGTAATTC
>MPMC02255767.1_pt1 | contig 12014 bp, 5 predicted proteins | sample 1617281 | NCBI WGS metagenome assembly MPMC02 (sample SAMN05944809, study PRJNA350692) | marine metagenome | biome: marine; feature: ODZ; material: water; isolation source: 100 m water sample filtered on 30 um supor filter | place: Pacific Ocean | collected 2012-04-09 | depth 100m m | reverse complement strand
GGCCCAGCCCCAGCCAACGGGGTTGTTGAGACCCCAGATGCCGGTGCCCTCCCAGAAGAGGTAGGCCACAAGGCCGCCGAGCATGGCGAGAACGGACGCGGCCAGGCTGAAGGCCGCTAACCAACTGAAGTTCGGCTTGGCTTCGACGATCCCGCAGATTTTGTCCGTGACCTTGCCGAAGGACGGGTTGCCCGTCACCAAATCCGGTGGAAAGACGGAGCCTGTATATTTCGCTTTTGCTGACATGACCGCCTACCCTTTCTGCTTCGCGAGCTTGGGGTTGGGGTTACGGACGAGCCCAAGATAGGAAGTCCGAGTCCGCAGATTCAACTCCGTGAGGAGCTGGTAATTTCTATTGTGCTTCAGCGCCTGACTGACCCGACTCTGGGGGTCGTTCTTGTCGCCAAAGGTGATGCTGCCCGTAGGACAGGCCTGACCACACGCCACTTGCAAGTTGTTGATGGCGTGCTTCGCCGCGCGCGGCGAATCGGCCATCTTGGCCTTACGCTTTGCCCGGTTGATGCGCTGCAAGCAGTACGTGCATTTCTCCATGACCCCGCGGAAGCGGACGGTGACGTCCGGGTTCCGGGCCATGTGCATCAACTCGTCGTCCTTCTTCGGATCGATGAGCTCATCGTTTCGTAGGAGGACGCCTTCCCATCGAGAAGACGAGCCGGTGTAGTTGTAGTAGTTGAATCGACGCACCTTGAAGGGGCAGTTATTGGCGCAGTACCGCGTGCCGACGCAGCGGTTATAGGCCATGTCATTGAGCCCTTCGGGGCTGTGAGCCGTCGCCTGTACCGGGCAAACGTTCTCACAGGGCGCGGTCTCGCAATGCTGACACGTCATGGGCTGGTGCACGATCTCGGGGTTGTTTTCATCCCCCGTGAAGTAGCGGTCCATGCGCATCCAGTGAAGCTCACGGCCCCGTCGAACCTGGTCTTTGCCCACGGCCGGGACGTTGTTCTCCACCATGCAGGCGACGAGGCATGCGTTGCAGCCCGTGCACTTGGTGAGGTCAACGACCAGGGCCCATTGATATCCCTTGGAGTAATCCGCGCCCTTGACCGGTGCGTCGTGAAGCGTGATCTCCGGCGGGTGGAAGACGGCGTATTTGTCACCGTTCTTCTTCAAGGGGATCTCGGCCCCCTTATCACCGTGCTTGATCAAGCCTCGAGCGGCGAACTCTGGGTCCGCCCCGTATTCACCCAGGGTGGCTTCGCGCACGTGCGGGCGGCTCTCAAAGGGGCCGTCCCCATCAGGGTCCTGCCGGCTGAAGTCCTGAACGTTGGCCACCGCATACTTGCCGGTGCCCTTTGAAATCCGACCGCCGACGGCGAAGTCGGGCGCATCGGCAGTTCTAAGCGGGTTGATGTCGAAGCCGACGGTACCCGAGTCGTGATAGGGCAGATAGCTGTCGAAGTTCCGTCCATAGCCCATGGCCACGGTGACGGTGTTGTCGGCGAGCCCGGGGACCACCCAGGCGACCATCTCCACGCTCCCGTCGCCCACCTCGAGGGTGACGCGGTCTTCGTTCTCCAACCCGAGGGCCTTGGCCGTCGCCGGGTTGATGACGGCGGCGTTGTCCCAGGAGATCTTGGAGATGGGGTCCGGCGCCTCCAACAAAATGGAGTTGTTCCCGAATCGGCCGTCATGAACGAACGGATCCGAGATGAAGACCACCTCGAGATTCGTGGGTGACAGCGTGTGCATCTTGGTGTCGCCGCCCATCAGGGCGCGGATGCCTTCGGTCTTGATGCGGGTGGACATCAAGGGGCCCTTGATGCTGCGAGCCATGCGGCCGTCGTGGAGCCATTGGTTCCATCGCCGGTCGAAGGCGGCGCCTTGGCCCCCACGGGGCGTACGCTGCCAGTGCTTGCGCACGAGGTGATAGGTGTAGTCGCCCTTCTCCGGCTTGGGCTCGTCACCGAGGACGCGCGCCAAGAACTCGATGGGCGTCCACGCGCCGTGCAAGGGGGCGATCATGGGCTGCTGAATCGTCAGCGTACCGTCACCCGAAACCAAATCGCCCCACCCCTCGAGGAAGTGCGTCTTGGGGATCGCCCAGTGCGCCGACTTACTGGTCTCGTCGGGAAAATCCGCGAGGCAGATCGTCTTAGCGGCCTTCTTCATCGCCGCAGCGAATCCGACGGAGCCCGGCGCGGTGTAGGCCGGGTTGCCGCCAACGACCACCAGGGTGTCGATCTTGCCGGCGTTCAAGTCCGCCGTGAGCGCCTTGATGCCGGCCATGTCTCCGACAACGCCGGCGGGCCGGGAGAAGTCGTCGTAATAGTTCGTGGCCATCCCCGGCTGCGCCAAGGCGTGATTGATGACCGCCGCCAAGGCGTGCACCAAGGGCGGCTGACGTCGGCCCACGATGACCAGACCCGAGGCCAGGTTCTGAATGGGCGAGGTGGTGGTCAAATCCGTGGCGACGGCCTTGGCGAAGGCCTTGGCCTCATCGCTCAAACCAGCGGCCCGCTTCGACGCCGCCGAAGTGACGTCGTGAGGCAGGGTCACAGTGCTCGTGCCCACCTGGCGAATCTCGTCCGCGACGGCGAAGGCAAAGGCTTCGATTTGATGGCTCGGCATACGCAGACGATTGTCCGCGCAGGTGCCGGTGAGGCTGAAGGTGCCCTCCACGGAGTAGAGCCGGCTCATCTTGGGGGCGCCGCCGTTGGTGGTGGGCTCGCGCTGAGCGGTCCAGCTAAAGGAGTTACCCTCCGCGTTGGGGCCGCTTCCCAAGAAGTCGGCGTCCAGCGCCAGGACGGTGTATGCCCGCCCCGGCTTGTTCACGAGCCGAACCGGCCTACCGAACAGGGCGCGAAGACCGGCCTGCTGGTTGTCGTCGGAGACGGACTCGTAGGTGTACCAATTGGCGCCAGGGAAGCGGTTCTTGATGCGCGCCTGGAGGGCCAGGTAGGTCGGTGACGGAATCAACTCGCTCAGGAAGGCCAGCTTTTGGCTTCGCGGGTTGTTTCGGAAACCCTTGAAGTGGGCGTCGAGGTCCTTCTCCAGGGCCTCCCACTCGATGGGCGCTTGCGCCTTTCGGGGCGTGCGCAGGCGAGCAGGGTCGTAGAGATCCAAGACCATCGCCTGGTGCATCCCGCTGGTGCCACCGTTGTTCTGCGTGTGACCGGGGTTACCCTCGATCTTGGTGGGCCGCCCATCGTTGCACTCCACCAGGAGGCCGGCGACGTCTGCGCCGATATTCACCGCCGTGGCGTAGTGTGACGGTACACCGGGGAGGATGTCCTCCGGCATACGCGCGTAAGGCATGATGTTTTCCACGGGACGCCGAATGCACCCGGCCATGCCGGCCATGGTCATCGAGGCGCCCATGATGCCGATAAAATGCCGGCGCGTCGGGCCGTCCATCTCCTCGATCACCAACTCGGTGGGAAACTCATCTCCGGTGACTGCACCTTGGGCCTCACGCAGCTGGGCGAGGCTGGTCCAATACTTACGTTCGTTCTTCTGGGCACTCATCGGTGGCACCCCCCGCAGTGAATCGGCGGGGTTACGTCCCCGTCGATGCGCTTCTCGTCAGCAGCGGTTCGCTGATAGCCCATCACCGTCACCTTGTCCTTGGGTCGGAGGTGAGGCGTCGGGTCGTTGTGGCAATCCAAGCACCACCCCATGCTCAAAGGCGTCTCTTGGCGAACCTCGACCATTTGGTCGATTCGACCATGGCACGACTCGCACCCAACCCCCGCCTGTAGGTGGGCGCTGTGATCGAAGTAGGCGTAATCACCCAGCTTGTGGACCCTCACCCAGGGCACCGGTTTCCCGGTGGCCCAACTCTCGCGCACGGGTGCCAACTTCTCCGAGTCCGTATGGATCCGGCTGTGGCAGTTCATGCACGTTTGAGTGGGGGGCACCCCGGCCTTTGTCGTGGTCTCGACGTTGGTATGACAATACCGACAGTCGATTTCCATCTCCCCCGCGTGTAGCTTGTGGCTGTACGGCACCGGCTGCTTCGGCATATAGCCGATGTCGGTGAACTTGGGTGAGAAGTAATACCAGACAGCGCCGATGGCCACGATCGTGGCTACGGGCCCGATTACTAAAAAGAAGAGTGGCGGAACTTTGTTATGCCACTCAGGAAAAACGAACAGCCCATTGTTCTGCTCGTCCCCATGATCTTGGTCGCTCATTGCTCGGACAACCTCGCGAGATGAGCCGGTCGCCTCGAAGGACGGCGTGGCCCGATTCGTCCAGAAGCGTCCCCTCCACGGAACACACCCGTGGCGCGGCCACCTTCTGAATACAAACCATTTAGAGGTTGCCGATTAGCACTCCAACCCCGCGAAGTCCAACACTTTTCAGGCAAACACGGCGCGGCAGATGACCACACGCCGCGGCATATTGCCGCAGCAAAAGGAGATTCCCTCTGCGGTTCAGGAAGATGGACCCTCGGTTCAGATTCGAACCGCGGAGGCTCTTCGGGCTCGGCTGGTGAGAAACTAAAGGGTCGAGCGCGCGAAGTTCAAGACGCGCCGAAGTCTCCGTGGTCGATCCCCCAGGCCTTGAGCTTCCGTTGGAGCGTCCGCCGGTTGATGTCGAGGATCCGAGCCACCCTCGTGATGTTCTTGTGCTGATTGAGGAGCGCCGTGATGTGGCGCCGCTCTAACGCCTCGAGGCTGATCTCCTCGGCCGCCTCGTCGCCTCTCCCCATCATCGTGGGCGCTTGAGCGCTCCCGGCCGGCGTGAACGGGTTGGACAACAACATCCGCTCCACCAATTCCACGGTGATCTGATCCCCCTCGGCAAAGAGAGAGACCCGACGGGCCAAATTGACCACCTCCCGAACATTCCCCGGCCACGGATGGGCGATGAGCACCGCGTCCGCGCCCTCCGACAAGACCAGAGGCCGAGGCGAGACCACCTGCAACCAATGGGAGAAGATGGGCAGAATGTCATCGGCCCGCTCTCTGAGAGGCGGGATGTGGAGCGGCAAAACCTGGAGGCGAAAGAACAAATCCTCGAGGAAGCGACCGGCGGCCACTTCGGCCTCGAGGTTACGATGCGTCCCGGTGACGAATCGAGCGCGCGTTGGACGCAGCCCGCCGCCCTCGATGGCGGGGAGCTCATTACGCTCGAGGACATCGAGCAGCACCCCTTGGTGTTCGAGGGGCAAATCCCCAATCTCGTCGATGAAGACTGTGCCGTCGGCGGCAGCCTCGAAGGCGCCCTTTTGCTGCCCGTCTCCAAAAAGGCTCGTCCGCGCGTTGCCGTCGGCCACGCAGGCCATATTGATGCTGATGAAGGGGGCCCCGTTTCGTCGGGATCGCTGGTGTAGCCGACGCGCGATGGCCTCTTTGCCGGTCCCCGGCTCTCCATGAAGGATGACGGGTTCATCGGCGTCCGCGAGGCGATCTATGAGCCGCCGAATTTGGGCGGTGCCGTGACTCTCTCCCACGATGGCCGTCAAATGAGCCCTCTGTGCCGCCGCCTGCCGCAGGACGGGTTCGAGGGCCACAGCGTCCACAGGTTTGGTCAAAAAGGTGAAGGCACCCAAGCGCATGGCCTCGACAGCGTCGGGCACGGTGCCGTGACCGGTCAAGACCACCACGGGGACGCGGCGGGCCGCTGTGCGCCGCAGCACCTCCAAGCCATCCAAATCGGGCATCCGAAGATCCAGCACGGCCACATCGGTGTCCGTCTTGGAACCCTCGTCGGAGAAGAAATTCACCGCCGCCTCGCCGGAGGCCAGGGTCTCCACGGAGAAACCACGCCGGGTGAGCGCCTTGCGCATCGCCACGCGAAAGGGGCCATCATCGTCGATGAGGAGGACGTTTAGGGCGCTTGAGACCATGGGGGCACCATAAACGCCGAAGCCTTTGGAGTAAACGGCCACGTCCCGGCGCCGAGGGCCCGAGACCAAGAGGGTTTTTTCGGCCTCGTCACCGTCGGGGATCATGGCCTCACCGAGGGCAGCGGGGACACCGATCGGTCTCTGCCACACACCTCAGGCGCGCGCACGCCTTGATCGTGGGCCTGACCCCCCTCATCATACGGGCCGCACAGGGAGGTCGAAATGACTGCGCCGTTCCCCGAAAACCACATCAGCCCCGTTCGGTTCGTCACCGCCGCGAGCCTCTTCGACGGGCATGACGCCGCCATCAACATCATGCGCCGTATTTTGCTGAGCCAGGGCGCAGAGGTGATCCACCTGGGTCACGACCGCGCGGTACAGGACGTAGTCAAGGCCGCCATCGAAGAGGACGCTCACGGGGTGGCCGTCTCCTCCTATCAGGGCGGCCATATGGAGTACTTCACCTATATGGTGGACCAATTGGCCGCGGGGGGCCGACCCGAGATCGGAGTGTACGGCGGCGGCGGCGGCACTATCACCGACAAAGAGATCGAGGCGCTGGTCGGGCGGGGCGTGGGTCACATCTACTCGGTAGAGGATGGCCGGCGACTGGGTCTGGTGGGCATGATCGGGCATATGATCGAGGCCGCGCGCCGAGATCTGGTGCAGGACTACAGCGGCATCCCGGAGGGGTTCTTCCACCGAAAGCCGGCGGCGGTCGCGCGCGTCCTCAGTTGGGTGGAGGCGGCACACGCCCGCGAGGACGAGGAGAGTCTCGCCGCCGTGCGCGCTGCGGTGGCCGACGCCCCCAAACGCCCGGTTCTGGGCATCACCGGCGTGGGTGGAGCCGGTAAGTCGTCCCTGACGGACGAGCTGGTACGACGCATCCTAGACACCTACCCGGATCGCACGGTGGCCATCCTCTCGGTGGATCCCACGCGCCGTCGTCGCGGCGGCGCGCTCTTGGGGGACCGAATTCGCGTGAACACCGCCGACGATGAGCGCGTATTCATGCGCTCTTTGGCCACCCGGTCCACCAACGCCGCCGTCCCCGCGGCGGTCAAAGACGCCCTCTCGGTCCTGTCGGCCGCAGGGTATGACTTGGTGATCCTGGAGACCGCCGGCATCGGCCAGAGCGGGACCGAGGTGGTGGACGTCTCGGATGTATCTCTCTATGTGATGACCCCCGAGTACGGCGCGCCCAGCCAGCTCGAGAAGATCGATATGTTGGACTACGCCGATCTGGTGGCCATCAACAAGTCGGACAAGCGCGGCGCCGAGGACGCCCGACGCTACGTGGCGAAACAGGTCCAGCGCAATCGGGCCGCCTTCACTCAGTCACCGGACGAGATGCCCGTCTACAGCTGCGTCGCCAGCCGATACGGCGACGCGGGCGTGGACCAGCTCTTCGGTGCGCTCATGGCCCGAATCGACACCGTCGACGGGGCCCCGTGGCCGGCGGTAAAGCTGCCGCTCCGGGCGCCGGAGTTGGCCACGGTCCTTCCCGCCCGACGGGAGCGCTATCTCTCGGAGATCGCCGACGCCGTCCGCGACTACAAGGCTGCGGCAGAGACCCAAGGGGCCACGGCCGCCCGGGCCGACGGGATTCGCCGCACGCTCGAGGCGCTGGGTGAGGCGGTGCCCGGGGTCGCCCAAACGTTTGGCGAGGCCGAAGTGGGCGCCGCGCTCGATGAAGCCGGCGAGCGACTCCGCGCCCTGTACGACAGCGCCTTGGAGACGCTCCCCGAGGCGTCCCGAGCGGCCCTGGCAGAGGTGCCGGCTCTCCGCGAACGCTACACGGGGCCGGAGAACGCCTACGCCGTGCGGGGCCGAGAGATTCGGGTGGCCAATTACACCGAGAGCTTATCGGGGAACGCGATCCCCAAGGTCTGCCTCCCCGAGACCGATGATTGGGGTGATCTCCTGCGTTGGCGGCTCCTAGAGAACGTCCCCGGCGCCTTCCCGTTCACAGCCGGTGTGTTCCCCTTCAAGCGAACCGGCGAGGACCCGACCCGCATGTTCGCCGGAGAGGGTCACCCGGAGCGGACCAATCGACGCTTCCACTACCTCTCCCGAGGGCAAACCGCAGCGCGGCTCTCCACGGCCTTCGACTCCGTCACGCTCTACGGCCGGGATCCCGCTCATCGACCGGATATCTACGGCAAAATCGGAAACTCCGGGGTGAGCGTGGCGAGCCTCGATGACGCCAAACGGCTGTATTCGGGCTTCGACCTGTCTTCACCCACCACGAGCGTCTCCATGACCATCAACGGGCCGGCCCCAATGGTCTTGGCCATGTTCCTCAACACGGCCATCGACCAAGCTGTGGAGCGGCGACTCAAGGAGACGGACCGCTGGGACGAGGCCCAAACCAAGATTCGGCGCCTGGCACCCGACGCGCCCACCTATCGAGACACGCTGCCGCCCGGCCATGACGGCAACGGGCTGGGGCTATTGGGCGTCTCGGGGGACCAACTGGTAGACGTCGAGGAATACGCGGAGATCAAGGCTGCCACTCTGGCCGCCGTACGAGGCACGGTCCAAGCCGACATCCTCAAGGAAGACCAGGCCCAAAACACCTGCATCTTCTCCACGGAGTTCGCCCTGAAGATGATGGGAGACATCCAAGAGTACTTCTTGGCCAACGCCGTGCGAAACTTCTACTCGGTGTCCATCAGCGGCTATCATATCGCCGAGGCCGGGGCGAACCCCATCAGCCAATTGGCCTTCACGCTGGCCAACGGGTTCACCTTCGTGGAGTACTACCGAGCCCGGGGCATGGACGCCGACGCCTTCGCCCGCAACCTCTCCTTCTTCTTCAGCAATGGGGTCGACGCCGAATACGCGGTCATCGGTCGCGTAGCGCGGCGAGTTTGGGCCATCGCCATGCGTGACGTGTACGGGGCCGGGGCGCGAAGCCAGCAGCTCAAGTACCACATCCAGACCTCGGGCCGTTCGCTGCACGCCCAAGAGATCGACTTCAACGACATCCGGACCACGCTGCAGGCGCTGTACGCCATCGCCGACAACTGCAACAGCCTGCACACCAACGCCTACGACGAGGCCATCACCACGCCCACTGAGGAGAGTGTGCGGCGCGCCATGGCAATCCAGCTGATCATCAACCGTGAGCTGGGACAGAACAAGAACGAGAACCCGTTGCAGGGTGCGTTCATCATCGATGAGCTAACGGACCTCGTGGAAGAAGCGGTGCTGACAGAGTTCCGCAGCATCTCGGAGCGCGGCGGGGTGCTGGGTGCGATGGAGCGCATGTACCAGCGCTCCAAAATCCAAGAGGAGTCCCTGCTGTATGAGACCCGCAAGCACTCCGGCGAGTTGCCCGTGGTGGGGGTCAACACCTTCCGCGATCCCAAGGGCTCACCGACCGTGATCCCCGATGAGGTGATCCGATCCACCACCGGGGAGAAGGACTACGCCGTGGATTCCGTCCACGCCTTCGAGGCACGCAATGAAGCTTGCGCCCCGGAGCAACTGCTGGCCTTGCAGTGCAGCGCAGTAGAAGGGGGCAATGTATTCGATACCTTGCTTGAGGCGGCGAAGGTCGCGAGTCTTGGCCAGCTTTCTGCCGCGCTGTACTCGGTTGGTGGCCAGTACCGCCGAAACATGTGAGTCTCCGGTTACGCCAGCCGCAACCCATCCCAATCTGGAGGCCTCGCCTCAGCCCTTTGGATCAGCGCGGCCAGGGTGATTGTCTTGGCGAGGCAGGAGGGGCGTTGGGTATGCATGGCTGGCGTATGATAGCCTTCGATTCCCACAGTGGGTTCCCAGATGATGACCCCCGGCTGTGGCCTCTTCATGACGACAGTTCCAATCGTTTCCCGCCGCCACAGATGAGGTAGCCGTGAGTGCTCAGCCTTCTGATGGGGAAGAGATGTTCCCGCCCGTGACTCGCGCTCAGTGGCGCGAGCGCGCTGGATCGGATACTTCCCCCAGTGCCCTCTCCACCCAGGAGGGCCGGCCCGCTGGTGGTCCACTGGGTGGGCGCCACTCGCGGGGCTGGCTGCGCATCGCCGCCCTGAATGGGGGTGCGTCTGATGCTGGGTCGGTACTAGACCAGGGCAGCGAGGGCCTGGAGCTGTCCTGGTCCGAGGGTTGTTTCGACGGACTCCCCGAGTTTGAGCCGACGACTCCGATCGTGATGCGCTCCCATGGTGATGGGCTGGTGGTGTTGGACGCTTTTGGGGAGCGCTCAGGGATATTGCACACGGGCTTCGATCCCCTGGGCAGTCTGGCCAGGGACGGTCATGAGTCTTCGGAGTGGGACGGATATCTCCAGCAGGTGCCCGGTGTGGTGCAGGCCGGAGGTCAGCGCCAGCCGTCGGGGCGTGCGTTGCGGTTGGACACAGGCTCCTGGCAGGGAGCGGGTGCGAACCTCTCATTGGACCTGGCCGCCGGCGTCACGAACCTATTGGAAACTCTGCGCGCCGCAGAGGCCGGCGGGGTGGGGCCCGATGCCGTGGCCAGTCAACTCATTGTCGCAGTGGCCGTGGGGTCCGACATCATGGAGGAGGTCGCGCGCCTACGTGCCTTGCGCGTGTTGATCGAACGCGTCTTGCGGGCTGCAGGAATGGCATCACCTGCGCCCGCCTGGATTCATGCCAGGGGAGCGCCATCGACCCACTCGCTACTCGATCCCATGACAAACGCCTTGCGGGCGACCAACCAGACCATTGCTGGCGTCTTGGGAGGTGCCGATGCGATCACGACCGCGGCCTTCGATGCCTTGGCGGACGAACCCGGCTCAATGGGCGCCCGCCTGGCCCGCAACACTCAGAGCGTCCTCGCATTTGAGAGTCACCTGGCCCGCGTGGCTGACCCGGCAGCCGGAAGCTACCACCTGGAGAGGCGCACCGAAGAGTTGGCCCGCAGCGCGTGGGAGCACGTGCGCGTGATCGAGGCGCGTGGCGGTGCAGCAGCCTGCTTGCTGGATGGCTGGTGGCACGAACAGTTGGACGCGGCCTGGGCGCAGACCCGCGAGAGCTTCCAGGCGGGCGAGGCGCACGTGCTCGGTGTCAGCCAGCACCGAGGCGAGGACATGCTGGAGCACTCATCGTCGGAGTCTGCTGCTTTGGCTTATGGCACTCGACCATTCCCTCTGCGTCGCCCAGCAGCACTCTTCGAAAGCTAGTGGTCGCGACCTGCCGCTCAAGTCAATGAGGGCGACTGGGCAGCGAGCAGTTCTTCGGGACCCGAGTGCGGAGTCATGGGTTGTCACCACCGGTGTCTTCGCTGGGAGGATTGGGAGGTGGGGGATCGGCTTCCTGTTTCTTTTTCAGGAGGGTCTCGAGGTTCTGCTTTATTGCGAGGGTGTTGGGATGATCGTCGCCTAACAATTGACGGGCTCCCTCCAGCACCTCGCGTATGAGTGGCTCGGCTTCGTCGAGTTTCCCTAAGGAGTAGAGGAGCGTGCCCAGGTTGTTGATAGAGATCAGGGTCGGTTGATGCTCGTTACCCAGTTTGCGGCGACGGACCTCCAGCACCTCGCGCAACAGCAACTCGGCCTCTTCGTACTTGCCCTGGGCCTTGAGGAGCATGCCCAGATCGTTGATCGAGATCAGGGTTTGTTGATGCTCGTCGCCGAGTGTGCGACGACGTCCCGCCAGCGTCTCGCGATAGAGTGGCTCGGCCTCCTCGACCCTGCCTTGCTTGTAGAGGAGCATGCCCAGGTTGTTGATTGAGGTCAGTGTGACAGTGTGCCCGTCGCCCAGCTTGCGTCGGAATCCCGTCAGCGCCTCGCGGAGGGGCGACTCTGCCTCAGCGAGCTTGCCATGGGCATGAAGGAATAAGCCCAGGTTGTTGATCGCTGTCAGAGTGGTTGGATGCTCGTTACCTAGTGTGCGGCGGGTGACCTCCAGGCCCTCGCGCAAGAGCGGCTCGGCTTCGTCGAGTTTTCCTTGTTCTTGGAGGAGTATGCCCAGGTTGTTGATCGCTGCCAGGGTGGTTGGATGCTCGTCACCCAGTTCACGGCGGCTGACCTCCAGACTCTCGCGCAAGAGCGGCTCTGCCTCGGCGAGCTTGCCCTGGCCCCCAAGCAGGTCGCCCAGGTTGTTGAGCGAGGCCAGGGTGTCTGGATGTTCGTTACCCAGTTCACGACGCCTGACCTCCAGACTCTCGCGCAAGAGCGGCTCTGCCTCGGCGAGCTTGCCCTGGCCCCCAAGCAGGTCGCCCAGGTTGT
>MPMC02119665.1_pt1 | contig 12030 bp, 9 predicted proteins | sample 1617281 | NCBI WGS metagenome assembly MPMC02 (sample SAMN05944809, study PRJNA350692) | marine metagenome | biome: marine; feature: ODZ; material: water; isolation source: 100 m water sample filtered on 30 um supor filter | place: Pacific Ocean | collected 2012-04-09 | depth 100m m | reverse complement strand
GCAACGACAAGAGCCGCCAGGGATCGTCCGGTGGGCCGATCACCCAGGACAACACGAGCGTGGAGTACTACTGCACGATCTTCGCGGCCTTCGAATCCCCCCACGAGGCCGGCGTCCTGTGGTGCGGATCGGACGATGGCGTCGTACACCTGAGTCGCAACGACGGCAAGACCTGGCTGTCGGTCACACCGCCGGATCTGCCCGAGTGGGCGATGGTGAACAGCCTCGAGCCCCACCCCACCGAGCCCGGCGGCTGCTACCTCGCGGCCACGCGCTACAAGCTCGACGACTTCCAGCCCCTGCTCTTCGCCACCCTGGACTACGGGGCCACCTGGAGACGCTGCGATGAGGGCATCCCCCGGGATCACTTCACGCGCGTGTTGCGCGCCGATCCGGACCGTGCGGGCCTCTTGTACGCAGGCACCGAGCGGGGCGTGTACGCCTCCTTCGACGACGGAGACTCCTGGTCCTCGCTGCAGTTGGAGCTGCCCATCGTGCCCGTCACGGATCTGGCGCTGAAGGAGGGGGATCTGGTGGCCGCCACCCAGGGCCGGGGTTTTTGGATCCTGGACAACCTCTCGCCCCTGCATCAGTTGGACCTGGACGCGATTCCGGATCAGAACGTCCTGTTCGACCCGCGGCCCAGCCTGCGCCTGGGAGGCGGTCGGGGCCGCGGCTCCAGCGGCCGTGCGGGCAGCAACCCGGCCGGCGGCGTGTGGATCCACTACCACCTGGCCGAGTTGGATGAGGAGACCGAAGTGCGCCTGGAGATCCTGGAAGAAGACGGGGATCTGGTGCGCACCTTCGTGCCCAAGTCCAAGGCCAAGGGTGCCGATGCCATGGAAGTGGGAGGCCTCAGCCGTGAGGCCGGCCTGCAGCGCTTCGTCTGGAACCTCACCTACGCGGGTGCCGCGGACTTCCCGAAGATGATCCTGTGGAGCGGTGGAATGGGCGGGCCGCGCGCGGTGCCCGGCACCTACACCGCACGACTCACGGTGGGTGACCAGATCATGGAGACAGCCTTCGAGCTGTTGCCCGATCCCCGCTCATCAGCCAGCCAGGAGGACCTCGTCCGCCAGCACGAGCGCATTGCGGCCATCTGCGTCACCTTGACCAACGCCCACCAAGGCATCCGCGACCTGAGAGGCATACGCGCGGATCTCAAGACACTGGCAGGCAAGTGTGGTGAAGAGAGAGAGGATGAAGGCCCGTTCGCCGCACTACTGGATGAGATCGCGAACGCCCAGGAGATCCTGACCTCCGTGGAGGAGGCTCTGTACCAGACCCAGAACGAGAGCGCCCAGGATCCGCTCAACTTCCCGGTGCGCCTGACGGACAAGCTCGCGGGAGTGAAGGGCTCCATCGCCACGGGCGACTTTGCTCCGACGCGTCAGGCCGAGGCCGTGGCCGCCGAGCTGACGGGGGCGATCGAGGCCGAGCTGGCACGCCTGCAGGAGGTGCGCGCGGTGCGCCTGGCCTCCATCAATGCTGGGGCCAACGCTCTGGCCATCCCGGCCGTGCAAGCAGAGGCCAAGGAAGAGGAGACCGACGAGGAAGACTGAAGCGCGCGCGCTCCTACCAATCGGGATCCGGGTCCCCAAACGGGCCGCTCAGGGAATACCCCTCGGAGACCGAGTAGGTCAGCAGCTGCGCGTGTCCCCCACCCGCGCGTTGGAACAGGTCCGCCAACCACTCCTCCTCACCGGGCCAGGGGTAGGCGTAGACGAGATCGAAGTCCGAGAGCTCCATGCCGAGCTCCCCGTAGGCATCGGGACCCTCGGCGATGGTGTGAAACTCCCCGTCGAGCAGGTGGACCTCGTCCCTGTGGCCCGCAGGCACGAAGCTGCCCTGGGTGAAGGACGCCGAGCTGCCATGGCGCTCGGCCAGATCGCGCGAGAGGTCCACCAACCCTTCCTCGATCTCGATCCCGTGGGCCTCGAATCCCAGGAGGTCCGCCAGGATGGTGATCACGCCCATGCCTGAACCCAGCTCGAGAAAGGTGTGGTGCCGCTCACGCAGTTGTCTCAGCTGCCGATAGGCCCCCTCCGCATCGGCGGGGATGAGATGGTGGAACGTCCCCCCACGGGCCTCGATGAACGTCTCCCAGATCTGATTCCCCTCGCGCAGCAACGACTCCAGGTTCTGTTCCAGGTGCTTGTCCCCTGCCACACGATCCCCGCGCTCCCGGGCCCTGCTCGCGCGCACGCGGAGAGCTTCAAGAGCCTCCTGATCGGAATGGGCTGGGGGGGGACACATGGGAAGCCGAGGCCCAGAGTAAGGCAGAGGAGCTTGCACGCGGGGCTCCGATTCGGTTCTCATGCCAGGCACACGCGGACATGGTCCGCGCATGAGCCATGAGTGAAGAAGACGACCTGCTGCGAGCCCGGGTGCACAAGCTCGAAGGCCTCTTGGAGGCCCAGGGCCTGGACGTGGAGCGCGCCCACGCCCTGATGGATCAGTGGGGTCTCCCGCGCGAGGTGACGGGCGAGGATGGTCGGCCCCTCGAACTCTCTCTCGCGGGACGACTCGAGCGCCTGCCCGAGAGCGACTAGCGCAGGTAGAGCAGGCGCGGGCCGTAGGGGGAGCCGGTCAGGGGCAGGGCCACGTGGACGGGAAACTCGTCAGCCGTGGCACGTCGGTAGTCCGGTCCCAGCAGCGGAGCGAAGGGCTCCTCGTCTGCGAGAAGCACCGCACGGTAGCGGCCTTCTGTCAGGGCGGCGTGCAGTTCTCTGAACAGGTCCTCCCCCCCGTCACCCAAATCGGCGGCGGAGAGATCAAAGAAGGTCATGGCGTGGGCGCTCCAGCCCGCGCCGGCGCGCACAGCCAGGTGCGGCTGGTAGGGGGCGAAGATGGGTCCGTCGATCTGTTCCAGGGCACGCACCACGGCTTCCCCCTGGGCGAGCGCATCGGCCTTGGGCAGGTGATCGCGGGGATCCTCAAGCAGCAGCGCGAACTGCAGGCCAACGGCTCCCAGAACCCAGGCGACGCCCGGGCCTCCTCGCTCCCGCACCACTCCCACGAGCTGACCTCCGAGGTAGGCCAGGGCCAGGGCGGCGGGCATCAGGGTGTTGTCGAAGCCCCCCAGGTGCGCGCGGCCAAGCCAGGCGGACAACAGCAGACCCGCACACCAGGCGAGACTCGCACCTCCGTCCTGAACCGAACTCCGACGCGCCCACAGCAGAGCAAGCACCAGGGGCGCGAACCAGAGCATGTCCTCGGTCCAAAATCCCAGGATCTTGGGCGAGTGCCAGGGGTGCGAGCCCAGTAGCTCGAACAGGTACCAGCTCGACCAGCCCTCCGAGGTGACGTGCAGGCCGACCAGACCGCCACCGGCCACCACGACAAGTCCGAGGGCGAAGGCCTTCCAACGTCGCCAGCCCTGACAGCAGAGGGTGAGGGCCAGCGCACCCGCGGGCAGCAGCGCCGTCTGCTTGGTGAGCACCGCCAGACCCGCCAGGATTCCGGCTGCTACCGCATCGCGTGTGCCCACTCCGCGCTGGACCATGAGCAGGCTGCCGAGCGTCAGCGCCAGTGCAAGGGTGTCCACACGCCCCACATCCATCCAGGCTCCGGACCAGGAGAAGGCGGCCGCGAACAGACCGGCGGCTACGAGGCCCGGAACCCATGAGCCTCCCTCGCGCCTGGCGCTGCAGGCCAGCATCCACAGGATCCCCAGGCTGGCGATGACGGAGACCAGCCGCAGGGCGATGAAGTTCGCTCCGGTCACGAAGGACACGCCGGCGGCGGCCCAGTAGAAAACCGGCGGATAGGGAAAGGCACTGAACTCCAGGTTGGGCGCGGCGTAGAGCGGCGCCTCGGACCCCAGTCGCAGCACGTGGGCCAGCATGCCTCCCTCCTGCCACTCCAGAGCAAAGGGAAACGTGAGTCGCCCGGGGATCACCACCAGATAGGCCAAGAGGCTCAGCACGGCCAGAATGGAAACGAGGGGCGCGAGGCGGCGGTCCATGTGCAGAGGGTAGCGGGACAAGCGGGGCCACGCCCACTACCGCGTGGGGTTATGCTGCCGCCATGGGCCGCGCGACTCCTCCCCCCCGAACCCTACGCCCCTCCTGCCCGCCTGGCAGTCTGTGGGTGCCTGGCCTCGCACTGCTCGCTCTCGCCCTCCCGGGTTGCGGCGGGTCCGTCCAGCCCGCCCCCGGTCCGCCCATGGTGTACACGCGCCTGGCCGTGGACCTTTTGGATGACGAGCCGCGCTGGCAATCCGAGTCCCACGTTCCGGGCCGTCCTCCCCGGGTCGAGGTCGCCTGCCCTTCCCGGGACCAGGTGAGCGACTCAGGGGATCAGCTGGCCCTGATCCTGCCGCCGCCCGCCGCCGTGACCTTTGAGGTGAGTGACGACGACGGCCCGGTGTTCCTGCGCACCTCGTTCGGCGTGGACCTCTCCATGGCGCGGGCCCTGTCCAAGGGTGCTCCGGCCCTGGAGATCACCTTCGGCGTCGAGGTCAACGGGAAGACCGTGGCAACGCGACAGGTCACCGTGCGCTCATCGGATGCACAGGAAGAGGTCACGAACCAGACCAGCCACAACTCCTGGGTGCGTCTGGGTACGCGCGAAGTCCCTCTGCTACCGGGCGATCGGGTACGGCTCACGACAAGCCTGCCGGCGGGCGCACCCTCCACCCTGCCCGAGACGCCCGCGGCCTTTGGCAGCTTGCGATTGGAGCGGGAGCACACGCGACCGCGCACCCTGGCCACGCCCACACACCCCAATCTGGTCCTGGTGGTCATGGACACCGAGCGTTGGGATCGCACCGAGCCCTATGGATACGCGCGACCCACCACGCCCCATCTGTCTGCCCTGGCGGCGCGGGGTGTGACCTTCGAGGAGGCCTACTCCACGTCCTCGTGGACCTGGCCCGCCACGGCCTCCATGCTCACGGGCCTGCCCCCCACAGCCCACGGCATCCGCGTGCACCAGGGCGGGTACCTGGCGCACGAGCTGGAGACCCTGGCCGAGGCCCTGCAGGAGGTGGGCTTCTCCACCGCGGCCTTCGTGGCCAACCCCCTGGTGTCCCAGACGCACAACTACTCCCAGGGCTTCGAGCATTTCCATGGCACGCCCAAGATGGTCAAGGGCGAGGGCATCCTGCCCCAGACTCTGGAGTGGCTTGCGGCCCATGGCGACCAGCGGTTCTTTCTCTACCTGCACCTGGCCGACACCCACACACCGCATCTTCCCAGTGAGGAGGAGATGCTCGAGTTCACCGGACGCACCGAATCCCTCGTGCCCCCCACCGCCCTGGTCACCCGCAGCTTCGTCCTCAAGCGCGCCCTCCCGCCGGGCCCCGACGGCCTGCCCCAGGCCGAGAAGATCATCGGCCCGGATGAAGGCCCCTGGTACTCGGACGTGTACGACGCCGGGGTGCATCAGGGTGACCGCGCCCTGGGCGAGCTGCTCGCAGCCCTGGAGCGAATGGGTCACACCGACAACACGGTGATCGCCTACACCTCCGACCACGGTGAGGAGCTCCTGGATCACAAGAGCCTGGGTCATGCCCATGAGCTCTGGGAAGAGCTGGTGCGCGTGCCCCTGATCCTGGCGGGCCCCGGCATACCGAAGAACACGCGCCTGCCCGGTGCGGTCTCCAACCGTCACCTGGGTCCAACCCTGGCGCGCCTCGGTGGCACTGAGCTGGGCGCTCCGTCGGACGCCCTGTTCCTGGCTTCGGGCGAGGCCCCGCCCGAGCGTCCCATCTTCTTCGAGACCCACGAGGGTTGGTGGAAGGGCAGCACCGCCACGCTCTACGGCGTGCGCGAAGGCAAGTGGGTTCTGCACTGGGGCCTGGACGGCGGCCAGGCCGAGAGGTCCGCGGCACCCGCGGGCGGCGAGGTACGCCTGTACGACCTGGTCGAGGACCGCGCCCAGAAGAACAACCTCGCACGCGCAGAGCCCAAGCAGGTGGAGCGGCTCAAGCGGTTGATCTCCGGGGAGCTGGCGCGCCTGGAATCCCAGGCGCCGCGCCAGAAGTCACGCACCGGTTGGGGCACGCGCGCTCTCCTCGAAGCCATCGGGTACGCCTCGGGCGACGACGAGTAGGCGCGCGGACTCAGTCCTCGCCCGCGTAGCCCAGGGCCTTGAGCCGCGCACGCTCCTCGGGGGAGAGCTGCAGGGCCGTGTCCGCTTCCAGGAGGCGTTGGCGCACGGTCTGCATCAGGCCCAGCAGGTCCGCGGACAGGTCCGGCGCGTTGCCGGGAGCTGAGAGGTTCCGGGTCTCGCCGCCATCGGCGTCCAGGTCGTAGATCCACGCAGCGACCGGCTCACCCTCCTGTTCGGTGGGCAGGATCCACTTCACGCCCCCATGGGTCACGGCCCAATCATCGAAGCCACCCACCTTGCGGGTCTGGAAGGTGAACACGGGCGCGGCCTCCGAGCCTCCCCCCAGGTCGCGGCCCATCCAGCTGGGGTGGGGCGCGACACCCACGAGGCCAGCCGCCGTACGCGGCAGGTCGATGAGGCTCACGTGATCGGGAACGGATCCGGGATCGATGCCCGGTCCCTGCACGAGGAAGGGCACGCGGCTCTGCTCCTGCCAGACAGCACTGCCGTGTCCGAAGGACCCGTGCTCGCCGAAGGCCTCACCGTGATCGGAGATGAACAGGTGCAGGCCGTGGTCGGAATACCCGCGCTCCTCCAGTGCATCGAGCCAGCGTTGAAAGCCCAGGTCGAGATCGGCCGCGCCGCCGCGGTACAGATCCTCGAAGGCCTTGACCTTCGCCGCACCCGACCCGGGCGTGGGTACACCACGCTGCATGCTCTGGGTCACGGAGACCAGACCAGGGATGACGGCGTCCTGGTCCTTGGCGAACGGATAGTGCTCGCCCAGGCGCGCGCGCGTTGCCTCGCTCACGTCGTAGGGAGCGTGCACGGCGTAGGTGTGCACCAGGAGGAACAGGGGTCGGCCGTCGTCCCGGTCCAACAGGTCCTCGGCGCGCTCCAGGGTGTGCGCCAGACCGAGGGTGTGCTCTTCGAACCACTCGAAGCCCTGGGCCATGCCGAAGCTGGCCGAGAGATAGGCGGCCTCGGTCACGGCGGCCGTGCGGTAGCCCGCCGCGCGCAGGTGCTCCGCCAGGGTCCAGGCCGCGGAGGGAAGCACGTCCGTCTCGGTCAGGACGCCCAGCTGGGGCGGGTAGAGGGCGCTGAAGAAGGCCGCGTGGGCCGGGAGGGTCCAGGTGGCCGGGGACTGGGCCTGCAGGTAGCGGCGACAGCCATCCGCGTAGCGATTGAGGTTCGGAGTCAGCTTGGGATCCCCGCCCCAGGCGGCCATGTTGTCGGCGCGGAAGGTGTCGGCGATGAAGAGCACCAGATCCGGTGATGCGTCCCCCCAGGGCCGATCTGCGGGCCGGCCGATGGCAGCGGGCGTGATGCGAGCGGTGAGCACGGCCGCCAGACACAGAGGACCGCGCGCCTCCAGGGCGAGGGGCAGGTTCGGATCCAGGTCTGCGGGCAGCTCGACCCGGTGCTGGACCGGAGCGGGCAGGGCCGTCAGGGGTTGGCGGACGCTCAGCAGTTCCCGTGACCCACTGCGCAGGATGAATTGGACCTCGGCGGCGATGTCGTCTTCCCCGGCGACCATGCGTCCCATGGCCACTGTGGAAAAACGCAGGACGCGATCCCCGCTCTCGCTCGCGCCCAAGGGCACGGGAGTTCCGGGGAAGAAGGTCATGCCATCGGCGGTCACGCCCCCCACGCGGATGCGGCTGTGTCCTTCGGATTCAAAGGCAACCGGTACGGGCTCCTCCAGGCGCAAGCCGTCGGGCGGGACCTGGCCTTCGGGGATGGCGAGCAGAACCCGTGAGCCCACCATGCAGGCTCCGGCTCCATCGCGCGCCTTGGCGAGCAGGCTCACCAGATCGGTCGGCAGCGCAGCCTCGCCCAACTCGTCGAGCCGTCGTTGATGGCCCGAGTCGAGCTGCAGACGTGGGAGTTCATAGTCCCCCTTGCTCAGGCTCGCCGGTTCGGCACCGCCGGGTGTGGATTGCGCGCCCAGGGGGCGGGGAGCCCAGAACAGGCCGTGGTCCAGAGGTGTCCATGCGGAAGCGGGAACCTGAACCGCGAGCCGCAGGGCTGAACCATCGCCACGCTCCCACTCGACTGCATGGCCGCCCCATGCGAGGCCGTCGAGGTCCGCGCTCGCGCTCAGGCCAACCTCGTGTCCCTGGGACAGGAGCGTCCAGCTCTCGCTCGGCGCATCGTCCGCGCACGCACAGAGAACAAGCCCGACCCCGGCCAGCCAGGGGATGCGGTGGTAGAAGCGGGGAAGCATGGGGAGAGTATCGGTTGGAGCTTCGTCCGGAGCCAAGCCCAAGAGCGGTCGCTTGGGCTAAATCATCCCCGGAGCCTGCGTCGTACCTCGTCCAGATGGGCGGGGCGGGTGTGGCAGCAGCCTCCCACCAGGGTGGCGCCGGCGGCGACCCAGGCCTGCACGGCGTCGGCGTAGGCAACGGGATCCAGGGGCCTGGACTCGATGACTTCGGGATCCAGGGGGTCGAAGGGGCCGGGCAGAGCGTCCACCGCATTGGCGTAGCCGCCCACCGGGCCATCCGAGAGGTGCGCCAGACGCGGGATGGCATCGGTGATCAGGTTGGCGGCGCAGCAGTTCACGAGGTGCGCCTGCACGGGAAGGTGCGCGGCCTGGGCGAAGGCCTCCTCGATTGTCTCCCCGCTCGGCAGGAGGCCCATGCGATTGCCCTGCAAACTCCAGCTGAGCCAGACGTCGCAACCGCTCTCCAGGGAAACCTCTGCGGCGACGACGGCCTCGCGGCCGAGGGAGAGGGTCTCGCACAGCAGCAGGTCCGCGCGCGGGGCCAGTGTCTCTACGAGACGCGAGTAGTCGCGACGAAGCTCGTCCTCGGCTACCACGAGGTCGGCACGGTAGCTGGTGTCCAGGGGAGGAACGGAGGCGGCAATGCGCACCTCTTGCCCCGACTCATCCCGCGCGCGCTCGGCCAGGTCGAGGGCCAACAAGGACAGCTCCTCGACCCGGTGCCCCATGCCCTCGCGGGCCAGGAGCGCTGGCGTCACGGCGTAGTTGCAGGCCGTCACCACCTGCGCGCCAGCATCGATGTACTCGCGGTGGACGGCTACAACTTCGTCCGGCGCCTCGACCAGTGCCTGGGCCGACCAGATGGACTCCCGATGGCAAGCCACCTCCACCCCCCGCTCACGCAGCTCAGTGCCGGTACCACCGTCCAACAGGATCACCTCGGTCGAGTTCACGCCCACAGCCTAGCGTCTGTATCGGTTACTCAAGGCGTACAAGATCGGGACGTCATCAACGGAGGAACTCAAGTGGTGGGCCGCCCCTGCATCCTGTTGGGCAGCATCTGAAGGGAAGGTCCCGGAGGGACACTGTGCGCAGGCCCTACTCTCCTGCCCGGGGATCGGGCGTGGATGCGATCCGCACGATTACAGGCCCCAGAGGGTCCCCGTCCGGTCCGAGGGGGGCGTCCACCCAAGCCGTGGCGTGGATCTTCCGCCCCGACTCCATCGACGCTCGCGCCCTCTCCAGGAGCGCGGGTGCCTCGGGCGAAAGAGCCGGGGCGATACGGAAGTAGCGCGCCGAGGTGTCAAAGGAGATCCACGAGTCCCCGCCTTCGAGGGCGTCGACCGCGACAACCGCCTGGGGCTGGAGAAACTCCAGGGTGCCCGGCACCTGCAACTGTGCGTGGGAGGTCGTGCAGCAACCCGTTACGGTGCACAGCGCCAGGAGCGCGAGAAGTTGTGAGAAGCGTTTTTGATGCATCATGCGGTGTCCTCAAGAAGCGGTTATAGGTCCTGATCATCTCGCCTTGCGCACTTACGGCTCCCCCACCACGGTGTGAGTAAGCGACTTGTATTCAGGTGCACCGTCGCGCAACAGCACAAGTCAACATTCCTAGAAGTCGCTGCACCGGGGTCCACCCAAGCCGACTTCCGAGATGCTTGTGGATCCGCCATGGCCGCCTTATCGGGAGGCACGAGCACCACTGTGAACATGCATGACATCAGAAGCGCGTCATCGAGATCGAATCGACGTCGATCACGGCGCTCTTTTTCACGGGCTGGATCGTGAAACGTGTGTGGAAGACCGGCATGGACGACGTGGCAGGAGCCGTGGCGCTGATGGTGAACAATTGCCAAGAAGAGCTCAGGGTCTTGCGCTCGGTATCACTCTGCAAAGGATTGGTCCACATCTTCTGGTCGCGAAAGTCGATGGTCAGATCGACCTGGTCGCCAGCCTTGCCGCCGCGTAGCCAAACCTGGACCGTAAAGGTGTCTCCGTTGTTGGCCGGGTTGGGCTGGAAGATGGGCTGGTCCACGAGACGCACGAAGACCTTACCATCCTGCGCCTGAGAGGCGCCCTTGATGCGCTGCACTCCGGGTCGGTCAAAGTAGCGCCAGCCATAGCCGCCGAAGGGGGCCACCTTCTCAAAAGAGCCATTGGCCACATCGCCGCCCATACCGTAGCCGCACAGGACATCGGCGGCCTTGCTGCGCTTCCACCCCAGCACGGTCTCCAGGTGTCGGGCCAGGTACTCCGCCATGCCGCCGTGGTCCGCCTCGCAACCGTGCCATTCGGGAAACAGCCAGGGAAAAACAGCCCAGGACATGTTCGGGTCGTTGCGCGCCGTTATCACCTCGTCGATGTAGTTGGCGGTCTCGTTGTAGTCCCAGCCCCAAGCGTTGTAGAGCATGATGTGCGCATTGGGATGCACGGCACGCAGGTCGTCGAGGAAAGTGTGGTAGGCCGCCATGATGCTCGACTTGGAGCTGCCCACGTTGTTCGCGCCCAGGTTCATGACCACCAGGTCCGGGCTGTAGCGGCTGAAGTCCCAGCGCGGGTCCTCACTGAAGCGCGTGATGCGATCAAAGCGCTTGTTCATCGACTTCAACGTCCCGCCGCTGACTGAAACATTGTGGTACTGAGCGTCGAAAATGCGTGAGGTGATGCCGGCATATCCCAGGGTAGACCCGATCAGGTCCGCGGCATTCTTGTTCTCCTCGCTCTCCAGCGAGTGCCCGGCAAGATTCGAATCCCCATAGAATTCAATGCGCCGATCCGGCAGTGCAGGGGGCGCAACGAGTCCCTTGCCGGCCACCTCCATGCCATAGAAGGTCGAGTTCGTGCCGTGATAGGTCTCCTTGACCAACTCAATCACGTGCGCCCCCGACCCCAGCCCTTTGGCCAAGGCATAGAACTTTCGCGCCCCTACGAAGACTTTGGTGCTCGCCGCATAGTCACCCTCGAGCACGACCCGAAACGTTTCCGTCACGGACCCTGAACCCAACTCGGCACGCAGACCACCCCCCTCAAAACGCACCCGAATCGAGGACCCCTGCCAGCCACAATTGGGCTGCTCGGGGTTGGTGAAATCCCAGCGCCCGATGTACTGGATCTCCGGATCCGTGGGTCGTACGGGTTTCCAGGACGCTCCCGGCACCTGCGCAAGGGCACCAGGACTGGTAAGCGAGAGGCAAGCGAGGAGAAGTAAGGACCTGAACATGGAGAGCCTGGATGGAGGCAACGAGATCTACATGTATAGCGGACACCATTCTCCCCCTTACCGCCATACCCGATACCGTGAACGGCCCGACGGCCCGCCCGCCGCAGCCCTGACCCGGGCCGATGTGGACGGTGACGGACTGCTCGACCTCTTCGCCCTCCCCCCCGGCGCCAGCGAGTGTGCGTGGGAGGTCGTGCAGCAACCCGTTACGGTGCACAGTGCCAGGAACGCGAGAAGGTGTGAGAAGCGGTCTTGATGCATCACGCAGTGTCCTCCGAGAGCGGTCTTGAATCGTGATCGGTTTGCTTGAGGGCCTACGACTCCCCCACCCCCGGATTCGAATCACTGGATTCGGCGCGCTGGCCGGACACCTAGGGCATAACCCCTATTCTCTGGGGGATTGCCGCTGCGCGCCGCCGATCGCGCACTGCCGGCGTCGAGGTTGAAGCTCCCCCCCCTGGTAACGCGTGTCACCACCCCTTCCGAGGAAACCACCGGATCTATCCTGTGCAGGGCGCCGTCAGCT
>MPMC02210641.1_pt1 | contig 12032 bp, 9 predicted proteins | sample 1617281 | NCBI WGS metagenome assembly MPMC02 (sample SAMN05944809, study PRJNA350692) | marine metagenome | biome: marine; feature: ODZ; material: water; isolation source: 100 m water sample filtered on 30 um supor filter | place: Pacific Ocean | collected 2012-04-09 | depth 100m m | reverse complement strand
TCCTTTGTTAATGAGGAATCAATACTACCAAACCCATTTCTTGCACATTTTATCGTTCCTTGAATTATTTTATAAGCGCCCGTGTAAGAATTATATTTGATTACAGATTATTGAGCTTAAAGGAGCTAAATAATTTCAACTTCTTAATTCGTAAATTAATTCAATTCAATAAATAGTTCCTTGGATTGTATTATTGTCAGCCGCACTTATGTACGAATAATCCACATTAATTGTTTCACGATTTGTAGAATTTATAGTACTCTCTTTTAATTCTAGGTATGCACCTTGAAGGTCTATAGCAGGTTTGCTACCATTACCTGTAATTATTGCTTCTACCAAGAATAAAGTAGTACCACCACCTGCCGAAATACATTCACTACTTGCACTTGAACAATCAATAGTTAAATTCTTAAGTTCAGCAACACCCGCATGATGTAACAATAAATGAGAAACAGTTACGTTATCTCCCACAATCGTTCCGTTGCTTCGTATGGTCATATCTTTGGAGGTAGTATTTTCTAAATGAATCGCAGATCCATGATTTGCATAAACTTCATGTGATGTTGTGGTTACATTTTGTAAATGCATGTGGCTTCCTCTTTCTGAGCCTAAAGCAATATAAGGATCAACAGCACCTGTTACATTCACATTTTCAATTCTCATCATTGAAGCACCAAATGATAAAATACTTTTTGTTGTATTTATGGTCAAATTTTCTAATAATATATAGCCACCATCCATTGCACTTAATAAATCACAATCCCAGTACCATTTACAGTCAATGTATCACTACTAATACCTGTTTTTCCAGAAATTATTAATTTATTGATAGGATTATTTGCCTGACTATAACCACACCACCTATTTATATCAGCATTCCCTACAAAAAGATTTTTTACTGAACAATTTCCATCAATTACTAAATGATTATAACCCTGATTGATTTTTTGGGTTAGATTATCAGTTGAACAATCAATCTCTTTTTTATTGAGACTAAATTGATCCTGAAGATGTTTAAAATTTTGATTCATACTTCCTGCACTGAGAATGTCCCCTTGGGAGAATGTAGTCATTTGTGCAGATACTATGCTTCCTAAAAAAATGAATCCGATGATAGAAGAAATGAATGTTTTCATAATGATCCTTAAAATATTTATAGATTGAATTTATTGATTAAAAACCACAGCACCAAACTTTGGGACTGTTGCATAACTTAAAGTTGCCCCACTTGGCGTACCCGTACAAGAGCTCGACTCAGATGTGGTACAAAACGTGGCATAAACGGGGGCCCCTGCCAGACTTACTGCTGTGTTCACAACGGATGTTGCATTATCCAGCGCGGTTTCCAAAGTCGATGTCACACTTGTCTCGACCACAGCCTCAGAAGTATCCGAGATCGCTTCAGTAACACTATCGACAGCAACCAGGGTTGCATCAACCAATGCCCCTTTGATTTTCTCCTGATCTGCAGAAAGTGTGACCACATTCTCATCGTTCAGGGCATTGACAACCCCTTGCTGTGTCGCAGCGGCTAATGCTTCATTTGAGGAGATGTTTTCCTGCATGGCAAAAGCCTCCGCCAGCTTGTCCAGCGTCTTTAGTTTGGATGAGTCTGTAGCTAGAACCGCGTTGCTTCCTGTTGAGAGAGTCATCATTGTCTGCTCAACCGTTTGAGCTATCCTCAGTAGTTTCCCAGGCACACCTGAACTGCTGGCAATGTCAGCATTCCATCCATCGCCACCCAAAGCATCGAGTTTAGCTTTCAAGCTCGGATTTGCCGCAACCAATGAAGTCAGAGGTGTGACATTGGAAGTGGCTCCTGAAGTCGTCGGAGCTGGCGCCTTCATTGGCAATGCGTTTACTTCATTCCCTTTTGAATCAAGGAAAGTACCTCCGCTCGTGATCAGCATCCAACTTCCTGGGTCTGCCCTCAGGTCATATGATCCACTGGTGTCACTGGTCGCCTGAGACTCGTTTGAGTCCCGTATACCATCACCGTCAACGTCAGCAAAGACTTTCGCCCCCCTAACATAACCTTGTGCAATTTTACCAGATAACAACATACTTCCGGAACTTGAATCATCCGATGTCGTGGTCGATGAAGTTGAATCCTCTTTCTTGGCACAGCCAAAAACCAGTAAGGATATAAATAGAAAATAAAATATTTTCAACATAGGCATTCTTCCAAAGATTGTTGATGAACATTTGTCAACCGTGACATTTTTACACTAAAGACAAATATTATATAGGAGAATAAAAAAAGTACAAGAGAAAATTTAGTTTTTCAGTGGAGGATTATGCTTCAGTCACAGATTGATAAATCTTGGCTCACGGCTTTGCTTATCTGACTGTAGTAATGGACTGCGCAAGCCGTTATGTGCTGTCCTGGGGGGCTCAGTGGCCATTGATGTCGCCTTCAACTTAGCATTATTTACACTAACGGCAACAATTATTAGGGGGAAGAAAAAATATGCAAGAAGTGTTTGCGGGTTCAGTCCAGGAACCGTTCTTTACAAATTAAAATGAAAAGGCAACGAAAATGATGAGCAGGTATATCATTCCCATCATCCCTGCTTTGGCTTTGGTGAGTGTGTAGTTATTGCTCCAGAATAAATAGGCTGCTATAAAAGTAGCTCCAATCAGGCTCCAGATTAACCCCAACTGTGGCAGGTCAATAGCAGTTGGCTCTCCACTCATGGCGAGTGCCAGCAAAATAGGAACACTTAAACAAATACATATGTCGAAAATGTTGCTACCGAAGACGTTAGAAACTGCTGCGTCGTAGTGACCTTTTTTAGCGCTTATTACAGAGAGTGCAGTATCTGGTACTGATGTTCCTGCAGCAATCACGACAAATCCCATGAGAACTCCATCAATTCCCAACATATCACCGAGAGCAAGTGAAGATTCGACTAACACGTGAGTTGCTGCCCCCATCAAAATCATCATGCTGACAAGCCATATCCACGCTTTTTTTTCTGATTTTAATTCCAACTCATCATCATCTTCAGTCTTATCTTCCAATATATCAGGTTTGTGCGAATCTGCATTTTGATTTTTTGATTTTTTGAAATCTCGCTGAAGGAGAAAGACATAACCTAAGTATGCCAGTAAAAAAATAACAGCAACACCGGCCCCCCACTCATTTGGGAACAACCATAGCATTGCCCCGAGCAAAAGAGTAACGCCAAGATAATATAAATTGTCACGCCAGACGACTTCTTTGCTGATGACCATTGGACTTGCCGCAACTAATCCTGCAGCCGCAGGAATCACAAGGACATTGTAAAGTGCTGATCCTACAATGCTGGCGATACCAACTTCTGCACGTCCTAGCATGATTACAGCAATAACGGCTACACAAAACTCCGGGAATGAACTCGCAATTGCATCAATGACCGCGGCTTTAATCGACTGTGGTATATCGTGTTTATTCTGGATATAAGTAGCTGCAGGAGAGAAAAAATCACCTGCCCGCCAAATTACTATTGTTGAAATCATGATTAATGAAATCCACAAAAAATAACTTGCCAAGCCAATCCCATTTTGTGTCAAGAACCAGGCAATTATTGCAATTCCTGATAAAAGAATAGCGTGTCGGAACATATCCTTGCCAAAGAAAAATGAGAATGGAGTGATTGGATTCATTTAAGTTCTTTTGAAAAATGTTGTCAGTTGTTTTGTTTAACGGAGTTGGGATTCCTGATCTTTGAGTAGACGCTGAATATTTTCACGATGCTTATAGATCAGCAGTGATGATAACAGAAGGAAAAGAAAAAACACAGTCCAAAAAGGGGGTTCATTCTGCAGCCATGGAAATAGTATAAAAAACCACGGAAGGACTATCAGCATGGTGATTGCAGAAAGGCTTGAGATTTTTTTCCATAAAAACATGCCTGCCCAAACCGAGGCTGCACTGAGAGCGATACTGAAATGCAACACTGCTAAGACTCCAAATAAAGTCGAAATACCTTTCCCACCTTTAAAGCGCAGAAAAACTGAAAAGACATGTCCGCAAACAACAACGACTCCAGCGAGACTTAGGTATAACAACTGAGCTTCTGGTGCGGTTTCGGTTACAGGAAAAGCTGTTTGGGCCAGCAAAACGGCGAGACTGCCTTTTCCAAAATCCAGCACAAAAGTCATAATGCCAGGCAATTTACCACCGACCCGCATGACATTTGTCATACCGATGTTTCCGCTTCCCTGTTGGCGAATGTCTATTTTTAACCAGTAACGGCTGATCAACAAACCGAAAGGAATGCTTCCAAGTAAAAAAATAAAAATGAAGAAGCCAATTTGAAACACGTTTTAGTTCATGAGTGAGAAAGAGTTTACCAGTTTGGTGTCTTTCGACTGGTTGCAGACTCAATACCTTTTTCCTGAATTACCCGTAATAGTTCTCGGTCATCACGATGTTTGACCAGAGTTTGTGCGCCTTTAAGTTTTTCAACAACTTTTGCATCAAGGACATCTGTCTGCACGAGGTATGAAATCCAATCTAAAATTTCACTGGTAGAGGGTTTCCGTGTCAAGTCAAGCTCACGCAGTTGATAGAAAATCTCAATTGCTGCTGCGACAATTTTTTCATTTGCTCCGGGATGATGCATACGGACAATTTCACGCATTCTTTCCGGGGGCGGAAACTCGATATACATATAAATACAACGCCGAATAAAAGGAGCAGGTAAATCCTGCTCATGGTTGGATGTGATCACTATGATCGGCATTTTACCCGGTTCACAGGCGATTGTTTGTTGTGTTTCCGGAACAACGATGCGTCGTTCAGAGAGTAAAAATAAAAGATTATTGGGTAGTTCACGGGGAGCTTTGTCAATTTCATCCAGTAACAGAACCGAGCCTGGTGTAGAGAAGGCTTCCGCGAGAGGTCCCAAATGCACGTATTCATCCAAGTTGTCCACTTTACGTCCGCCGGTATCGATTTGCATGTCAATTCCGGCTTGTTTCATCTGAGCGTTGGCAACAGCAGCCTGTGTGTCCATCAGGCGTTGAACTTCATCGAAACGCGAAACGAGGAGCGAAACTTTGCTTTCTGAAGTTATCGGTACTTCAAATAAGGGTCGGTTTTCTTTTTTAGCAAATTCCTGCGCAAGTTTTGTTTTACCGGTTCCGGGCTCACCTTCGAGCAACAGAGGTTTTTCCAGCAGGCGTGCAATGTGGAAAGCTTCACTTAATTTTGAATCCAGTAAGTAAGTAGGTGTTCCTTTGAAAAGCTTTGAATTCATATGTTTTAATTAATTGGTGATTGGTTGATAGTTATGTTAGCCAGAGTGTTTTACTTCGTATGCCTTATCTTTCAATTTATTATAGATTTCATTGACTTCCATTTCAGGCACGCTGTCCCATTCCATAACCTTGAGAAAGTGTTTACGTAATTTCCCTCTGGAAAGTCCTCGTTTTTGCCAGCCTTCGTATATTTCATCCTGCGATGATTTCAGTGGACGTCCGTCAAGTTCTTTACGCATTAGAAACTTGACCGCACTGTCTGGACTGGTGAGGATAAATGATCTGTGTGCCTTGTCAGTGATGCGTCCTGTACCGTAGACTACATCAGAATCATCATCATCAGCCAAACTCGAAAGTGCTGAATCTTCTTCTTCTTCTTCTTCCTCTTCTTCCTCCTCTTCCACATCATAGGATTCTATGTCCGGTTCAAGCTCTATTTCAAGGGATTCCTCTTCCTCTGCAGGCATTTCTTCTGCTGCAGCTGGAGTTTCTTCAACAGGAGCAGACACTCCTGAAGGTCCGAGATAACCCTCGCCGGCTGCACCCGCAAACTGAGATGTGGACATGCGCTTTTGAATTTGTGCTGGACTTGGAACCACAATTACTGCCAGCAACAGCAAAAATGCAATGCCGAAAGTAATACTATAAACCAACCCATTTACATACAGGTCGTGGCGATTTTTATCAAGATAATAGGTTGTCAGCTCCATACCCCGATAAACAACATAACTTGTTTCCGAGATACCGCTATAGCAGATTAGAATTCCGCCTACTGTTGCCGCAAGTCCGCCGAAGACGGCAAGAAGATATAAGTTAAGATAATTGACAGGCATTTGCACCTCTGAGATTGATCATTATTTAAAATGGGGATTATCGCCGTTAAAAACCAGACTTTCGGAAAACAGAAAGCCAGGCAACGAAACGGCCTATTCCTCTTGATCATTAATATCGTCAGAAATGCAAATAACTTGAACGCTAATTACCAGACTGTTTTAAGCACGCCACCATCAACGGCAAGACTAGAACCGGTTACATAACTTGCAGCATCAGAGAGCAAAAATGCTCCGCATCGTCCAAATTCTTCAATGGTACCGTAACGTCCCAGCGGAATATTGGTGTGGTTTACCTCTTGTATTTGTTCAATTGAAACCCCCTGCTTTTCAGAATTCAAAGCGTCCAAGCTTCTCACCCGATCCGTGTTGATACGTCCGGGCATCAGATTATTGAGACGAATGTTATCCGCAGCAAGTTGCTTGGAGAGGCTTTTAATCAAACTGGTAACTCCGGAACGCATGACGTTCGAGAGAATCAGCACGTCAATCGGTTCTTTGACAGACATTGAGGTAACCGTCAAAACAGAGCCACCTCCACGTTCACGCATTGATGGTAAAGCTGCCCGGATCATGCGCACAGCACTAAAAAGGTTTAGTTCAAATGCCGCCTGCCAGTCCTCATCAGAAAAATCCTCAAATTTTCCTGTGGGTGGGCCTCCGGCATTGACTACAAGTTTGTCGATTCCTCCAAATTCTTTAAGAGTGGAATCAGTCCAGTTTTGGATAGATTGAGGATTTGACGAGTCCAGAACATTTGCTAAAACCTGTACTCCGGTTTCGTTCCGGAGTTTTTCGGCTGCTGCTTCAATATCCTTTTTAGTACGGCTGCCAATTGATAGTGAAGCACCTTCCTGGGCCAGTGCTTGAGCGATACCAAAACCCAGTCCTTTACTTGAAGCCGCCACCATGGCGACTTTCCCTTTTAGTTTTAAATCCATTTTTTCTCCTTTTAAGGTGAATAAAAATAATGAGTGTAAATACTTATTGAAATGTTTTACCTCGACGGAGTGCCGGAAGCAACAACAGCAAAAATAAAAAGATAAATCCTGCCCAAACCCATTCTGCATATTCACGGTAAAACGAAAACTGGGATTGAAGCTTTACTGTAGAGTTTAGTGTGCCTTCTTCAAAAAGTCCAAGCTGTTGGCTCATGTTTTTACCGTTTGCAGCAATGAAGAGGCTTTCTCCATTATTGGAAGCAAAGACAACCGGCACCCGATTTTCGATAGCCCGCCAACGCAAAATCGCGACCATGTTGTCAGATGCGGCTGTGCGTCCAAACCAGGCTAAATTACTGAGGTTCAGCACCAGGTTTGAGCCATTAAGCACCATACCTCGCATGACTGCAGGATTAAAAATATCGAAACAAATAGGTGCAGAAAGCTGAATATTTTTCTCCAAAGGGAAAACTGTGTATTCCGTTCCTCGATCAAACTCAGACATATTGGCAATGTTCTTCCGGAGCCATGCGGCGATGCCTGGAAACCAGTCTGAAAAAGGAATCATCTCTCCAAACGGTATCCGGAAAATTTTGTTGTAGCGTCCCAGAACTTTACCTTTTTTGCCGACCAGCACTGAGACTCCATAAAATTTATTACCGGTTTGAGTCTGTTCCCAGTCCACAGTCGTAAATAAGATGTTGGTTTGATGTTCCTGTGCGAAAGCTGAAACTTTAAGACGAGAGTTGTTAGACTTGAAAAAAGCATCCGGAAAGACGGATTCCGGCCAGACCAGCAATTGTTCTGTGCCTGTGTTTTGAGGAAGTTCTGCGAGCGCTTTCCTCGAATCAGTCAGGAGGCTTTCCAAATTCTGCTGCCGTTTTGAATGAGCAAGTTCCGGATTAGAAGCAAGATCCTGAAGTGAAAAATTAGGCTGAATTACGATTACGGTCAAGTTTGAGCTTTTTCCGTTGGGTTCCGTAAATTTTGTTTCGAGGTTGTTAGTTCGCCACGCACCGTAACTTAAACCGAGAATCCATAAAAGCAAATATAGAAATGAGGCCTGCAGAACTTTTTTGTGACTTAGTTTTCCGGATTTCCAACGCAGCCAGCCGATCAGCAGGAAAGTCAAACCAGCGCTGTAAAGAAGGAGTCCGGAAGATCCGATTATATCCGCAAGTTGTTCAATCCATGGAAATTCGGAGAAGGTTAATGCTCCGTAATTCCAATGAATTAAGCGAGGATACCAAGGATCTAGTGCGAGTACAAATGCGAGTCGAAGCGGTAAGTCCCAGTTATTGAGTTTAGGGATTAAAAGCAGCGGAATTCCGAAATAGACAAAAAGCTGAAAACCTACTTCAAGTCCGTAACCGACTGCTGTTATAATTAAAGCCACCGGCCAGGGGAGGTGCCCAAAAACGTGGGTGCTGTTGGTTATCCAATAGCCTCCAATTGATGCGGCAATTCCTCCGGAGAGCCAACAAATCCCAAAAAAAAGCAAGGCCCGTTTCCGGAAAGATAGATCATCTTCCGCATGGAGTTTCTCCAAAGTGAAGATCAAAGGAAACAAGGAAATTATTCCCAGCCAGTGTGTGCCAAATCCAGGTGCATTCAGGCCAACCATCACACCTGAAATTAAACTTCCCGTCCAAATGAGTTTTTGTAAATTTGGCAGGACGTTTTTGTTTTTGGCGGTTTTGTTCATGATTTGTAGTGACCGACTTGCAAGCTTTTGACGTTAGTGCTTAAAATGGTTATCACTGATTTACATTGACAGGAACATTCCGCACATTTGTGGTAAATATAGGATAGCTGATGATTAGTTTAACACCATATTCTCGTGAAAATCCTGTAAAAATATCCCAGGAAGAGTATGAAAAGCTGGTTCATATGAATGAAAAAGGCTGGAGCCATTGCGATTCAAAAGAAGAGTGTCTAGCAAAACTGCATTATCTCCGTGAAGGATTTGCTCAGGGAAAAATTACTGATGGTGATTTCCATGAACGGGAAGAAAAGATGGTTGTCGGTTACTGGAACAGAGGAAGTTGACAACAAAGAGTCTTTCTCAGTTATAGTCTTAAAAGCGGGATTTGATCACCGCAGTAGTTTAAGCAGTTCATCGTTACCACTTGCTTCCGCCAGCGTTAAAGCACTCTCACCGTCAGGTGTCTGGACGTCGGGTGAGGCTCCAAGTTCCAGCAGATTTTTAATGATTTTCACTTTTCCACGTTTTACTGCAATCATCAGTGCTGTTTCCCCAGCGCTGTTAAATGTATCCAACAGAACTCCCCGAGAGATTAGTTCATGCATTATCCTTGAAGCACTTTCTTCTTTTTGTCCGGAACCGTAACTGGAATCGTTGTCTTCATTTTCTACATCACTCATCGCCATCAAGTGCCAGATGCCGTTACCGTTGGAATCTTTTTGATCCCCTTTTTGTCCAGCGTCCAAAAGCTGAATTACAACCGACAGATGATTGTTGGTTGCAGCAAGCAATAAAGCCGATCTTCCGGAGGAGTCTTTTAACATTGGGTCAGCACCAGCGTCCAACAAAAGACCTGCACTTTTTCCATGACCATTCAAAGCTGCAACCATCAGAGCTGAATGATGAAACATCAAATCTAAATCGTTAATTACAGCGCCTGCTCTCAACAATCCCAGCAAAACCTCAGCGTGTCCATTTCTGGCTGCCTGAATCAAGGGAGTCCCGCCTTCTCCACTAATGTCAAATGCATTGGCATGAAGATTTGCACCTTGTGAAAGTAGCATTTCAACCACAAATAGATGTCCATTTTGAGCTGCTCTCAGCAGAGGCGTTTTTTTATTAACATCTTCTGCGCGTATATCTGCTCCGTATTGTATCAGCAGTTCCGCAATTTCACGAAAGCCTTTAGAAGCGGCAAGTATCAATGCGGATTCTTTCCAGCGATTTCTATTTTCAACTTTTGCTCCAAGCTCTAGCAGCAGTTTAACTAGCTCAAGATAACCGTGAACTGCGGAGATCATTAAAGGTGTATTCCCTATAAAATCAGTAGTATTCAGTTCAGAAGCCTGACCTCCATATGTCGGGTGACGCAGCATTATATTTACTAAGTTTACTTCTCCGGTCATAACCGCTAACATCAGCGGGGTCTGTCCCTGTGAATTCTTTAAGGCTGGGTCAGCCCCATGTTCCAGCAAAATCCTGGCGGTTTCCCAATGTTTTCCTTGTGAAGCAAGGGCTAATGGTGTTTCATTCTGTGCAGTGAACTGATCAATTTCCGCATTTTCTTCAAGTAGAAAGACAACCATTTCGCTGTAACCACGCTGGGATGCGTAGAGTAAATTCTGATTTAGATCAGCACCGTGTTTGATCAATGTCTTTGCAGTAGAAAAATGACCCTGCAGTATTGCATGTGCCAAAGCAGTTTTCCCGTGTAGATCTTTTAATTTCACATTTGAGCCTTTTATTAACAGGGCTTGTACAACATTTTCGTGTCCTTGAGAGGCTGCCCAAATAAGTGGTGTTCCCCCATCAGATCCGCGTACGTCAATACGGGCTCCATTATCTGCTAACAGGCTTACAATATCAGGATGACCCTTGAGAGCAGCCCAGGTCAGTGCCGTCCATTTGTCCTTATCCTGAGCTCCGAGATCGGCACCTTTGTTGATGAGAGTTTTTACGGTGTCAATATGTCTGCCTCCTGCTGCCAGCATAAGCGGGGTCCAACCGGAATCATCAGGTTTTTTCTCAGGACTGCCGTTTATGTTTGCTCCACCTTTTAGCAGCAGTTCCACAATTTCCGAATGACCGTTATTTGCTGCCCACATCAAAGGAGTCCATCCCTGAAAATCACGAATTTCTGTATTTACGCGTAAATCAAGCAATATATTTACTACTTCAAGATGCCCGTGTGAGACTGCATAAAAAAGGTTTCTTTCGTTATCAAATTCTTTTTTACTGAGAAATTTAACCATGGATAACTGCTTCTTTTCTGCTGCATAAATCCAGGCGGTCCAACCATAGCGGTCACGAAAATCCAGTCTACTTTGCTCTCGAAGCAGCAGTTTGGCAATTTTAATATGGCCTTCACTGGCTGCGACCATCAAAGCTGTTTTTTCAAAGGAATTTTTGGCATTTACGTCAGCACCTTTTTTGAGCAGAAAACGGGTCAATTCCAAATCTCCCTGAGCAGTTGCTGACATCAACGGTGTGTTTTTTTTAAGGTCAGGCGTATTGACTGGAATTCCGGATTTAATCAACAAGCTCGCTGTTTTCAAATGTTTGTTGCTTAAGGCCAGTAACAGAGCATTTTTTCCTTGTTTGTCAACTGCCACCAAATCGGCTCCGGAAGACAACAATTTTTTCACTGTTGAATCCAGACCGTACATTGCTGCGAGAAGCAGCGGGGTTCTTTGGAATTCGTCTTCAAGAGTATCTGTTTTTGCTCCAGCATTCAGCAGTAATTCCGCAATTTTTTCATGTCCTGATCTAATTGCCCAGATTAAAGCAGTTGATCCATTGAGCGAAGTTAAATCTACTTTAATTCCACGTTTAAGTAAGTACTGCACAATCTCAAAATAACCGTTCTGTGCTGCATACATCGCGGATGACATAGCCAATTTATTCTGAAAGTCAGCTCTGGCACCGTGTCTCAACAATGTTTTGAGAATTTCAAGTTCACCTCGTTCTGCGGCAAACATTAAAGCAGTCCACTGCTGATTCGTTTCTGCATTTGGATTTGCACCTTGCTGGAGTAAGAAGCTGACGGTATCAGAATGTCCTTTATATGCAGCCTGAATTAAGGCTGTTTTACCGAGGGTATCAGTATCATTCAGGCGAGCTCCTTTTTCGACAAGAAGTTTTACAATTACCTGCGCTCCAATTCCGGATGCAAACATAAGAGGAGTTACCCCGTGAAATTCCTCAGTTCCGCGAATGTTTACGCTGACACCATTGGACAAAACACTTTCTACTGCAGACACGCTGTTAAGTATGGCCAACATTAGGCGGGTCCAGTCCTCACGTCCTTTT
>MPMC02038070.1_pt1 | contig 12166 bp, 13 predicted proteins | sample 1617281 | NCBI WGS metagenome assembly MPMC02 (sample SAMN05944809, study PRJNA350692) | marine metagenome | biome: marine; feature: ODZ; material: water; isolation source: 100 m water sample filtered on 30 um supor filter | place: Pacific Ocean | collected 2012-04-09 | depth 100m m | reverse complement strand
TTTATCCTACTATTACTTCTGGTAAAAGCACAAAAGTCATCATCGTCTCAACGCCACATGGAATGAATCATTTTTATCGTCTTTGGCACGATGCTGAAAGAGGAAAGAATGAGTATATCCCCACAGATGTTCATTGGTCAGAAGTTCCAGGTAGAGATGATAAATGGAAAGAGCAGACAATTGCTAACACTTCAGAACAGCAGTTTAAAGTTGAGTTTGAATGTGAGTTCTTAGGATCAGTTGACACACTGATTGCTCCAAGTAAATTAAGAACTTTAGTTTATGACAATCCGAAGACAAGAAATGCTGGATTAGATGTTTACGAACCATCTAGAGAAAAACGTGACTACGTAATGACAGTTGACGTTGCAAGAGGAGTTGGAGAAGACTACTCTGCATTTGTTGTTGTAGATGTCACAGAATTTCCTCATAGAATTGTTGCAAAGTATAGAAACAATGACATCAAACCAATGTTGTTTCCAAACATCATATATGAAGTAGCGAAGAGTTATAATAGTGCATTCATCTTATGTGAAGTAAATGATATTGGAGATCAGGTTGCAAGTATTCTTCAATATGATTTGGAATATCAAAACTTATTGATGTGTTCAATGAGAGGTAGAGCTGGACAGGTAGTTGGACAAGGATTCTCTGGTAAAAAGACACAGTTAGGTGTCAAGATGTCCAAAACAGTTAAGAAAGTTGGATCTTTAAACTTAAAGACTCTGATTGAAGAAGATAAGTTAATCTTCAATGATTATGAGATCATCTCGGAGTTGACAACTTTTATCTCAAAGCGCAATTCGTTTGAAGCAGAAGAAGGATGTAATGATGACTTGGCAATGTGCCTTGTCATTTATGCATGGTTAGTCCAGATGGACTACTTCAAAGAACTTACTGATCAAGACGTTCGTAAGAGATTATATGAGGAACAGAAAAATCAAATAGAACAAGACATGGCACCCTTTGGTTTCCTAGATGATGGACTAGGTGAAGAAAGTTTTACTGATAATAGCGGAGACAGATGGTATAACGCATCAGAATATGGAGAAACTGCAGGTGGCATGGATTACATGTGGAATTATCGATAATGAATTCTAAGAATAAAGTAATAGATCTGATGCAGAAAAATGATGGAATTTGACAAGCAAATAAAACTAGGACATCTTCTGCTTAATGATAGAAAATGCAGAACCTGTGGAGAATTTAAAAATCTTATAGATGGATATTATCGAACAAGAAAAGATAGAGGTGCAGTTGCGTCATCATATTCATACGAATGTAAGGAATGTACAATCAAAAGAATCATAGATAATAGAAAGAAAAAAGATCCACATACTGATTGGCAGTACCCAGATTGGTAGTTCACGTCCAGTTTACCCCCCTGAAAACATTCCTTTTGATAAATATTTTCAGATAAACTGAGACTACGGAGAGAAACATGGCGACTCCTCAATTATCTCCTGGAGTGATTACCAGGGAGGTTGATTTAACATTAGGAAGAGCTGATAATGTATTGGGAAACATCGGTGCAATTGCAGCACCTTTCCAGATTGGCCCTGTTGATGAAGCAAAGGATATTGTTACAGAGCAGCAACTGATTAGCGTTTTTGGTAAACCAATGTCTACCGATACTCACTATGAGTATTGGATGGCTGCATCATCGTACCTCTCTTATGGAGGCGTTCTTAAGGTTGTAAGAACAAATGGTGCAAACCTTAATAACGCAAACGCAGGTGTAGGTGCTGCTAGCACCACCAATGCAAAAATTAAGAACTTTGACGACTATGAGTCGAGCTTCAACAGCGACACTGTTGATTTCACTTATGCTGCTAAGAACCCTGGAACTTGGGGTAACGGACTGAAGGTTTGTTTCATTGATGACTTAGCAGATCAGACAATCGGTATTACAACTACTGATGCTGGCAACTATGGCATGACGATTGGTTTTGGTGTTACCACTACTCTGAGTGGCACCCTGGCTGGAGTCGGTACTACCTCATCCATTGGTGGAAACCTGAAGGGTATCATCACGGGTGTTACCACTGATGCAACAAACGGTGCTTCTTCGATCGACGTTAAGATCGTTTCTAGAGTATCTGCTGCAGGCACTGAAACTCCTGTTACCTATAAAGAGAATGATAACCTCTCCTCCTTTGGAAGTGGAGATACAATTCATTTTGTTAACAACTCTGGTGTTAACACTGGTGGTGGACATCCTGTAGCACTTACAGGAACTGCTGGGACAGTAACTGACTGGTACAACAATCAGCAACTTTCCCTTACAAACTCCACCATTTACTGGAAGCAACTAGCATCCAAACCTGTCACTAACCAGTACAGTCTGGATAGAAACAGTAAAAACGATGCAATGCACATCGTCGTTATTGATGACACTGGATCTATTACAGGAGTTAAAGGTTCTCTGCTTGAAAGAAACCACTTTCTTTCTAAAGCAGCAGATGGAGTATCTTCCGTTGAGTCTCCAGAAAGAAGTTACTACAAAGACTTCCTGGCACAAAGATCCAAATATATCTACGCAGGAAGAAACCCATCCGCATACACTGATACGTACTACGGAACTGAATCAAGAGCAACTGGATTCTCTACTCAGTTCACAGCAGTAACTACTGCTGCAGGACTTTGGGCACAAGACACCCAAGACGTTACTTTCTCCGCTATCGGAAACGTAACTTACACTTTTGCGGGAGGAAAACTCTACAGCAATCAAGGTGGAATGGCTGCAACTCTTGGAGATCTTGTTACTGGATACGATCTCTTCGCTAACAAAGATGAAATTGGAATTGATTTCCTGATCGGTGGCCCTGGTTTAGCAGTTGAAGAACAGTCTCAAGCGAAAGCAAACAAACTGATTTCGATTGCAGAGTCTAGAAAAGATTGTATTGCAACTCTTTCTCCACATAGATCAAGCGTTGTTAATCTCACCAATGCGAGTGATCAGACAAATAACGTCATTAAGTACTACGCACCTGTCACTAGTTCCTCTTACGCGGTGCTTGATTCTGGATACAAGTACATGTATGACAGATTCAACAACCAATTCCGCTTTATTCCAACAAATGGTGATACTGCAGGATTGATGGTTAGAACTGAGGTTGAACAATTCCCTTGGTATTCTCCTGCTGGTACATCAAGGGGAGCACTGAATAATGCAATCAAACTTGCACTTAATCCTAATAAGGCACAGAGAGACTCTCTCTATGAAGCAAGAGTTAACTCTATTGTCAATCAACCTGGATCTGGCGTTGTTCTCTTTGGTGATAGAACCGCATTGAACTATGCTTCTGCATTTGACAGAATCAACGTTCGTCGCCTCTTCCTCACAGTTGAACAGGCACTCGAAGGAATCGCTAACGCTCAACTCTTTGAGTTCAATGATGATATCACAAGATCCAACTTCCTTAATGTGGTTGAACCATACCTTCGTGATGTTCAGGCAAAGAGAGGACTCTACGATTTCCGTGTCATTTGTGATGAAACCAATAACACTCCAACTGTGATTGATAACAATGAGTTCAGAGCAGACATCTTCTTGAAACCAACCAAGTCTATCAACTTCGTCACCCTGACGTTCGTTGCTACTAGAACTGGTGTTGATTTCCAGGAAGTGACTGGTAGAGTTTGATTTTAAATAATTAAAACAAAGGAGGAATTTTTAAAACAATGGCAAACTTAAAGACGATCACTCAATTCAAATCCAGATTACAGGGTGGTGGGGCCCGCTCTAATCTATTTGAAGTAAATATTGATGATTTCAAGTTCTCTCAATGGGATAATGAAACTTTTCAGTTCTTATGCAAGGCTTCTCAGTTACCTGGAAGTAATGTTGCTCCAGTCTCTATTCCATTTAGAGGTAGAGAACTAAAAGTTGCTGGAGACAGAACTTTTGACGAGTGGACAGTAACAGTGATTAATGATGAAGATTTCAAACTAAGAACTTCTTTTGAAAATTGGATGAATGGAATCAGCAAATTGTCTGATGGATCTGGCGCTACTAGGCCAGAATCTTATATGGGTAATGCTAGAGTAAATCAACTTGGTAGAGGTTATAATCAAGGTAGGTTTGCTCAAAGAAATAGTAAAGATGGTAACAACGCAGGCGGAACCACTGGTATTCAACCTTTGAGAACATATTTCTTTGAAGGTATCTTCCCAACTACTGTCTCTCCTATCGAACTTTCTTATGATAATGAGAACGCTATTGAAGAATTCACTGTAACCTTCCAGGTTCAGTACTGGATCGCTGGATCTAACACTTCTTCTGGTTCTGTAAGTGATCAAACAAGTAACGTAATTATCTGATAATTTCCTCTGATAAATATATCAGAAGAAGTGCTATTATAGCGATTATGACTACTAGATTATTTGGTTTTTCAATTGAGGATTCCGAAAATACCCCGCCCAGTGTGGTTTCTCCCATCCCCCCAAGTGAGGGGGATGAAAACAACTACTATCTGAGTAGCGGGTTTTTTGGCAGTTATGTAGATATTGAGGGTGTATATAGAACTGAGTTTGATCTAATCAAACGCTATCGTGAGATGGCACTTCATCCAGAAGTTGATGGTGCCATCGAAGACATTGTAAACGAAGCAGTTGTGTCTGATACAGATGATACACCTGTTCAAATTGAACTTTCTAATTTGAATGCCAGTGATGGTATCAAAAAAAGAATTCGTAAAGAATTTAAGTTTATTCTTGATCTACTTGACTTTAACAATAAAGCTCACGAAATTTATAGGAATTGGTACGTTGACGGCAGACTATATTACCACAAGGTAATTGATTTAAAAAATCCTTCAACAGGTATTCAAGAGTTACGTTATATTGACGCAATGAAGATGCGTTATGTTCGTCAACTTAAAAGAACGGGGCCAGATAGTTTACAAAACACACAACTTCAATATTCTGGAAATGACAAATTGAATTATGACTTCCCTGAAGTGGAAGAATATTTCATGTACAACCCATCTTTAGGATCTTCAAATAACTCTGTTTCTTCTGGTTATGGTGGTAATGATCCTAAAAAAGCGATCAAATTATCGAAAGATTCAGTTACTTATTGCACCTCTGGATTAGTAGACAGAAATAAGGGATCAACTTTATCATATCTTCACAAAGCAATCAAAGCACTCAATCAACTTAGAATGATTGAAGACAGTTTGGTTATCTATCGTCTGTCTCGTGCTCCAGAGCGTAGAATTTTTTACATTGATGTTGGTAATCTACCTAAAGTAAAGGCAGAACAATACCTTCGTGATGTTATGATGAGGTATCGTAACAAGCAAGTTTATGATGCAAACACTGGAGAAATCCGTGATGATAAGAAGTTCATGTCCATGATGGAAGATTTCTGGCTTCCTAGACGTGAAGGTGGTAGAGGAACTGAGATTACTACTCTCCCTGGCGGACAAAATCTGGGAGAAATCACTGATATTAACTACTTTCAAAGAAAACTCTTTAGATCTTTGAATGTTCCTACATCAAGAATTGAAGGTGAAGGTGGATTCAATCTTGGAAGATCTTCTGAAATCCTAAGAGATGAGGTTAAGTTTAGTAAGTTTGTCGGACGTTTGAGAAAAAGATTCTCTAACATGTTTAATGACATACTGAGAACTCAACTTCTCCTTAAAAATGTTATCACTCCCGATGATTGGGATTCGATGAGTGAGCACATTCAGTATGACTTCTTATACGATAATCACTTTGCAGAACTGAAAGAAGCAGAGTTGATGCAAGAAAGACTTGGACTTATTCAAACGGCTGAACCTTATATTGGCAGGTATTACTCTCAAGATTATGTAAGACGTAATATTCTGCGTCAAACTGATGAAGAAATTATTGAGCAAGATGTACTTATTGAAAAGGAAATCAAAGCAGGTGTTATTCCCGATCCTGCAACAATTGATCCTGCAACTGGACAACCTTTTGCACCAGAAGGTAGTGGTGGAGATTTAGGTGCTCCTGTGATGGAACCAGAAATTGATGATTCTTCTGTAAAAGCACCAGAAATTAAAATGCCTAGCGGTGGGGAAATATAAATAATTTCACCGTTTACTTTACAATTTAATGGAAGAACTCTTAGATATGATTTCTGCTGATGAATCACCTTCCCAAATCAGTGATAAAATTAAAGATTTACTCTTTGCTAAATCCGCAGAAAGGGTTGATGCGTTCAAACCAGTAGCGGCAAATTCCATGTTTGGTGACGACTCTGAAGTCGAAGATGAGATTACTGCTGAAGTAGAAGAAACAGAAGAAGAAGAAGAGTAATTATAAATAACTATTATAAATGAACTTTAGAAAATAGTGTAATGGCACATAAACCAGTAGGCGCGGCCACAAGTATTGCAACTACAAACTCTTCCACCAAAACAAGTGCGATTAAGGTGACTACTAATGTATTGAGAATTACTGCTCTCAATACTGATGCTTATGTTGTAGTTGGTGGTGATCCTACTGCATCGTTAAGTGATTATATTATTCCTGCTAACACATCTGCAGGTATTGGTGTTACTAAAGCATCTCAAAGAGTTGTTGATATTACCAAAGGATCAACTACTGTAGTAACTTGTCCTGAAGGAACTCAAATGCCATTTGGTGTTGGTGATCATGTAACTCTTGAAGCGAGTGTTGCTGATTCAAATTATGAAACTGTTATTGCACACGTTCCAGTTGCTTCAGTTGATACAACTTCTAGTATTGATGGAAGTTTTCAAACTAAAGTAACTCTTACAGCAAATACAAGCGGCATTTCTACATCATTTACCACTAATGATGCAAGATTGATTGCCTCCGTTAAAGTTGCTGCCATTTCTTATGGCACAGGAGGATCTATTCACGTTCAACCCGTTCAAACCACAGGAATCGCATAAGATGAAACTTATCAGAGAAGAAATCGAAACAGTTGAATTCCTTGTCGAAAGTAAGAACGGCAAGAAATCCATGTACATTGAAGGTGTTTTTCTCCAAGGAAACATCAAAAACCGCAACGGTAGAATGTATCCTATGGAGACTCTCCGTAAGGAAGTTGGTAGATACAACGAAAACCATGTCCAATCAGGTAGAGCACTTGGTGAACTCGGACACCCTGACGGCCCAACCGTTAACTTAGATCGTGTATCTCATAAGATTGTATCTCTGAGAGAAAGTGGTTCAAACTTTGTTGGTAAAGCAAAAATCCTTAGCACCCCTATGGGTAAGATTGCATCCTCTTTAATTGAAGAAGGTGTAAAACTTGGTGTTTCCTCTAGAGGAATTGGATCTTTGAAGATGACTCGTGAGGGAGTCAATATTGTTGGTGACGACTTCATGTTGGCAACTGCTGCTGATATCGTTGCTGATCCCTCTGCTCCTGATGCTTTTGTTGAAGGTATTATGGAAGGTAAGGATTGGGTATGGGATGGTGGCATTCTTCGCGAAAAATTCGCAAAGAAAACATACAAAGAGATCAACACTCTTGTCACTCAAAAACAACTTGATGAGAAAAAACTGAATCTATTTAATGATTTTTTAAATAGTATCTGATTCATTAAATATATTAATTTATAAATAAATATAGTTTTAAAAAACGGAAAAACGGAGAGTTCACAAATGTCTCGTGGTAAAAAATTACAAGAAATGGAAGTAAAGACACAGCAATCCAAAACCGCTGTTAACTCTGGTGCTAAGCCTGCAGATCCCATAGATACATCGGTTGCTGGTTCTTACGAAGATCTTGGTGGGCCTACCCCTGAAAACTATAAACCAGATGACGATTCTGCAAAGTTAAAGACACCTGGTGGCACCCTTAAGCAGGTTAAAGATGTGGTAACCAAGAAAGCCGGTAAGGCAGATCCCATGAAAGGCATGAGCGAAGAAGAAGTTACTACCGAAGACACCATCGAAGAGGAAGAGGTAACAACTGACGAAGTAGTCGCTGAAGAAGAGACTACTGAAGAAGAAGTTGTTGCTGAGTATGATGTCGAAGAAGATGTCAATGCTCTTCTCAGTGGCGAAGAACTCTCCGAAGAATTCAAAGAGAAAGCAAAAACTATCTTTGAAGCAGCGATTAACTCTAAGGTTTCTGAAATCAAAGAGCAAATCGAAGCTGAGTATGCAGCAGAAATGACTGAAGAAGTCGAAGCTGCTAAAGAATCTCTCGCTGAGCGTGTTGACTCCTATCTGGAGTACGTCGCTGACGAGTGGTTCACTGAAAATGCCCTTGCTGTTGAGCAAGGACTGAAAACCGAAATGACTGAAAGTTTCCTTTCAGGCATGAAGGGACTTTTTGAAGAACATTATGTAACCATCCCTGAAGAAAAATATGATGTCCTACATAGCACGGTAGAAAAACTTGATGATATGGAGACAAAACTCAACGAGCAGATCGAGAAGAATATCGTACTCAACGGAAGACTCGCAGAGTCAGTTGCAGATGGTATCTTTGACAATGTTTCTGAAGGACTTGCGTCCACTCAGAAAGAGAAGCTCGCTTCACTTGCTGAAGGTGTAGAGTTTGAAAGTGAAGACGAATATCGTGAAAAACTGGAGACACTGAAGGGGTCGTATTTCTCCTCCACTCCATCTACTACTAAAACCGAAACCCTGTCTGAGGGTGAATCTATTGCGCCAGAAACTGTTACTGGTTCGATGAATGCATACCTGAGAACTCTGGGTAACTTTAGTAAGTAATTGAATTTAATATCAATTCAAACCCTATAAACACTAATTAAGGTACAAGCAATGTTCCAATCCGAACATCTGCAGGAAAAGTGGAAGCCTCTTCTTGAGTATGAGGGCCTTGACGCAATCAAGGATCCCCATCGTAAGGCTGTAACCGCTGTCCTGCTTGAAAACCAAGAAAAATTCCTGCGTGAGCAATCTGCCTTCAATGACGGCGGAATGCTTTCCGAGCAACCAACCAATGCTGTCGGTAACGGCGGTTTCAGTGCGTCCGCTACCGCTGCTGGTCCTACTGCAGGTTTCGATCCCGTTCTGATCTCCCTGATCAGACGCTCCATGCCTAACCTCGTCGCATACGATCTGGCTGGTGTCCAACCAATGAGTGGCCCAACTGGACTCATCTTTGCGATGCGTTCCCGCTACACTAATCAGTCTGGCACCGAAGCGTTCTACAACGAAGCAGATTCTGCATTCGCTGGACGCGATAAGGCATCTAACTCTGAAAACGGCTTCACCGATGGTGTTGCTGGTATGGGTACTACCGCTCAGAGCGGCACCAACCCATCTGTTCTGAACCCTGTTGGTTCTGCATCTTCCCTCGGCTACAGAGTTGGCCAAGGCATGAGAACTGACGATGCTGAATCTCTTGATGGCACTGGAGACAGTTCCTTCAACCAGATGGCATTCTCGATCGAGAAAGTCACTGTTACCGCTAAGTCCAGAGCTCTGAAGGCAGAGTACTCCCTGGAACTGGCACAGGATCTGAAGGCAATTCACGGACTGAACGCTGAAGCAGAACTTGCTAACATCTTGAGTACTGAGATCCTCGCTGAAATTAACCGCGAAGTTATCCGTACTATCTACAAGACTGCTGAGCAAGGCGCTGTTCAGAACGTTGCTACCGCTGGTCAGTTTGACCTCGATATCGACTCCAACGGTCGCTGGTCTGTTGAGAAGTTCAAAGGACTTCTGTTCCAGATCGAAAGAGATGCTAACGCTATTGCACAAAGAACTCGTCGCGGAAAGGGTAACATCATCCTTTGTTCTGCTGACGTTGCTTCTGCACTTACAATGGCTGGTGTTCTTGATTACACCCCTGCACTTAACGCTAACCTTAACGTTGATGACACTGGCAACACATTTGCTGGTACTCTCCAAGGTAAGTACAAAGTGTACATCGACCCTTATGCTGCTAACCTAGTTGGCACAGGTGCTCCTCAAGGTGGAAACCAGTACTACGTTTGTGGATACAAAGGTTCCTCACCTTATGACGCTGGTCTATTCTATTGCCCTTACGTTCCTCTTCAGATGGTTCGTGCAGTTGGCGAGAACAGCTTCCAACCCAAAATTGGATTCAAGACTCGTTACGGTATGGTTGCTAACCCCTTCGCTGAAGGAACCAACCAGGGATTGGGTCGTCTACAGACGAACCAGAACCGCTACTACCGTCGCGTTACCGTCAAGAACCTCATGTGATCAGAAGTTTATATACTTCAATCATTTACAAGACTCTCCCAATCGGGAGGGTCTTTTTTTTATCTAAATAGTTAAATGAAACAATATAATCAATTCATAGTAGCAAAAACTGCATTAAGGTTGAGAAAAACATATGGTCAATTTATGGGAGGAAGACTTGACTGATGGAAAATATTAAAGATGATTGGTTCCCTTCAGTAATTCCTATTAAAGAATATGATACGGTTGTTGATCTTGATAAACCAAGACAAAAACCAGCACCTAAACCTGAATGGGGAATTAAAGAACCTGATAATATACATGAATTACTGTATCAACAATCTACACAAGGTGGATTTTTTAAAAACTTAATTTATAGTATTAATATAGGAGGATCTGAAAATGTCAGATAGAGGTGAAAACATTCCTGGATTTAAAGGAGGAAGATAATAATGCCTAGACAGATTGAGAATAGAAATTTTTTATCACCAACTGGTTTTAAATTTACTTTAAACAACGCACCAAAGGTCTCATTCTTTTGTAACCAAGCAAATATTCCAGACTTAAATCTTGGTGTTGCAGTTCAACCAACTTATCTTAAAAATATTGATCAACCAGGAGATAAACTAACTTTTGGCGATTTAACTCTAAAATTTCTTGTTGATGAAGATTTAAAGAATTATATGGAGATACAAAATTGGTTGAGAGGATTAGGATATCCAGAAAGTCTTGATCAAATTTATGAATATCAGAAAACTGGTAATAAATCAATGGATCTACCAACTAGATCTATGAGTAATATGTTTTCTGATGGAACACTCCAAATCTTAAGTAGTTCTTTTATTACTAAATTTCAAGTAAAGTTTAGACAAATGTTTCCATATTCCTTGACAACTTTAGATTTTGATGCTACAACTAATGATATAGAATACTTCACGGCAAGTGTAAGTTTCAAATATCTTATTTACGATATAGAAGATTTAGAAGGAAATCCATTATAAAAATTAATTAATGACTATTGATCTTGATAAACTTCAAAAAATGTGGGAAAGAGATTCAAAAATAGATCCAGATAATCTACATACTGAATCATTGAATATACCATCTCTTCATGCGAAGTACTTTGAATTATATAATACTATTTTTCTTTTAAGAAAGAAAGCAGAACAGCAGCGTAAGAATATTAGACACGAGAGGTATGAGTACTTTTCTGGTAAGGCTGATCCTGAGGTATATGCAGAGAATCCTTTTCCAAAGAAGATAAGAGATAAGGATACGATGCAGAAGTATTTGGATGCTGATACGAAACTAAGTAATGTATCACTTAAGCTGGATTATTACGATACCATGCTTGTCTATCTTGAAAGTATCTTAAAAGTAATTCAGAATAGAACATTTATGATAAAAAATGCTATTGAGTTTATGCGGTTCAATAGTGGTTTGGGATAAATAGTTTGAGGTAGAAGGTTCTAAATATGGAAGATTGGATTAAGGACTTACAAAAATTTAATCCCGTCACTAGGAAAGGTGACTTTGAAGTATTGGATAAAGATTATTGGAGAAGTGGTTGGAAACATACTGAAGAATCCAAAGCGCTAATGTCTAAAAATATGAAAGGCAGAACTCCTTGGAATAAAGGTAAGACAGGACTATGGAACCATACCGATGAAGCAAAGGAAAAGTGTCGTATAGCAGGAAGAAAGGCTAAAACTAATCCTAATGTAAGTGATGAATCAAATAAGAAAAGAAGTGAATCATTAAAACGATATTATGCTGCTAGGAGAGCTGCTGGACATAAGCGATAAATATACTTAGATGCTATGGGTTGAGTGATTACCACGCACAATGCGGATGTGATTATAGGTAAATCGAATGAAGTATTCTTGCAGATAAGAGCGGAACCGCATATCTGTATGGAACTTTCTGACCATTTTACTTTTGAACCAGAAGGTGTAAAATTTATGCCTCAATACCGTAAAAAGTATTGGGATGGTAAGATAAGACTTTTCAGCACAGCAACAGGTCAGAT
>MPMC02035105.1_pt1 | contig 12171 bp, 13 predicted proteins | sample 1617281 | NCBI WGS metagenome assembly MPMC02 (sample SAMN05944809, study PRJNA350692) | marine metagenome | biome: marine; feature: ODZ; material: water; isolation source: 100 m water sample filtered on 30 um supor filter | place: Pacific Ocean | collected 2012-04-09 | depth 100m m | reverse complement strand
GTCATCAATGTATATATTGCCCTTTAGCAGCAGATATAGCACATGATTTGCACGAAGCTAATCATGACCGTGTTTTTGTGGCGGCTATTCATGCTGGCCCACAAGGAATGGGGGACTTCCAACAAACAAATCCTCCCGACTATCCGGTAGACTTTACAAATGCTCAGGGCTTAGAAATAGGAGAATATTTTGGAACAAACGATGGGGGATTTAGTGGAAATCCAAGAGGAGCAATTAGCAGAAAAGAAGATGGGGGGAATATTTTTCAAAGCCCAAACTCCTGGGAAAACATTACAAATTCTATTTTAAACACGAACGACTTAAAGGTTAATATTCAAGGGCAGATAAATTATTATTCTTCAACAAAAGGAGCTTTTCTTCATGTTGAGGTAGATAAACTTGATGCAAACCTGTCTAATGATTTAGCGATTGTTTCTTGTTTAATTGAAGATTCAATCGTTGGAGATCAAAAAATGCCAGACAACACACATAATTCTTCTTATGTCCATAGAGACACCCATAGAGGAAACTTAAGTGGAGCTGCTTTTGGAAGAAACTTAACAGACGATTTAATGACGAACAATAAATATTATGTGAATTATAGTTTTGTTGTTCCAAACCAGTTAGATGGCAACCACAACCCATCAAACATGCATGTTTTAGTATACGTATATGATACGACAACATGGGAGGTTTATCAAGTAATAAAAGTCCCAATCCAGTAATTATTTAGGTTTTAGTATCTTAGTATGGATGTTTAAGTATCTATACGGCTTTTTTTTCTGTTTTTTCTTTTTCACTTCATGTGATAAAGTAAACAAACCACTTGAAGGATATTCTTCAGATTTAGACCAAACATTATATCCTGGAGTTTGGAGTCAATACGTGGCTAACGAATGGCCAGATTTTTCTCAAACGCCTAACACAAATGTCTATAGAAATGTTTTAATAGAAGAATTTACAGGCCACAAATGTTCTTATTGTCCTCTTGCTTCTGAGGAAGCACACGATTTATATTTGTCTAATTATGGAAGGGTTTTTATTGCCGCAATTCATGCTGGAGCAGACCCCTCGGGAATGACTACTTTTCAAGAAGTAAATCCACTAGACTATCCAACAAACTTTACAAACCAACAAGGACTTCAAATGGGTGCATTTTTTTATAATAATTCTTTTGATATAAATAATCCAAGAGGAACAATAAACAGAAAAGAGGAGGGCGGACTAATGTTTCATTCGGCAACTACGTGGTCATCTATTACTAATTCGATTTTAAATACGAATGATTTAAAAGTTAATATTCAGGGGAAAATAAATTATTTTCCTACGACAAAAGGAGCTTTTCTCCATGTAGAGGTGGAAAAACTAGACCCAAACTTATCTGATTTAGCAATAGTTTCTTATTTAATAGAAGATTCATTAATCGCTCCTCAAGCGGGTGATGGAACAGTTTTCCCTGATTATGATCCAGAATATGTGCATAGAGATATTCATAGAGGAAATTTAAGTGCTACTCCATTTGGAATAAATTTAACAGCGGACTTGATCTCTAATGACAATTACTATATAAACTATAGTTTTGTTGTTCCGAATCAATTAGATGGAAACCACAATCCATCAAACATGCATGTTTTAGTTTATGTATATGATACCGCAACATTGGAAATTTATCAAGTAATAAAAGTTCCTATTCAATAATAAAAGTACCTTAATTTAAAATTTATAAACAAGCTTTGCCTTCGCAAGAAATCAACTTTCCATTTTTCCAAACCGCCTTGTTTATTACCTCCCCTTTTTCATTACACTGAATTTGCTCCCCATGAAACTGACTATTAGCCCAAGACCCCGTGCCAATGCATGTCCCATCAGGTCTATAAGTTATAGAAGAAGACATGCTTGAAATTGTTCTTCCTTTTTGAGTTTTATAGACGCAGTGAACTTCTAGAGAACCATCTTCTCTATATAAATGTTCTTCTCCATTTTTCCAATTATTTGCCCAACCGACCATTGATTTAATTTTTCCATTTGGATAACAGGTCTTAACGATTCCTTTATATCCACTTGGAATTTCTCTACGGTTTAAGTTGCCATTTTTCTCTTTAACTAAAAGGCCTTTGATGTCTTTACAAGCAGGAGCGGAGCACTTATCTCCTTTACATATTATCTGTTTTTTCGAGCCTTTATTTGCTCCTTTATTTTTAATTGATGAGTTATTACCATCTCCACAACTAATAAAAAGGGGAATGGCTATTAATATGAAATATAAATTTTTCATGTTTATTAAAAAGAAAAAATAAGTTTAAAGGAGTTAAAATTAGAATAAATTAATTGCTAAGAAAATAAAGACAGATTAAAAATAAAGGAATTGTTAAAAAAACAATTTTATCTTTATCAATGCAACTTTTATAAACCCTTAATAGTCTAATAAATAGTATGATGGATGAAAACGAGCTCATAGACATGTGCTTAAAGCAAAATCCACGTGCTCAAAAAACGTTATTTGACAAGTTTGCACCAAAAATGTTATCTGTTTGTTTTAGATATATGAAAAACACAGAACAAGCTGAAGATGTCCTTCAGGAAGGCTTTGTGAAAGTTTTTTTAAAACTAAAAAACTTTAAAAGAGAAGGGTCTTTAGAGGGGTGGATACGAAGAATAATTGTAAACACTTCTCTTGATGCTATAAGAAAAAGCACAAAAATGAAATATGATCAACCGCTTGATGATGTTTCTTATAAGCTGGAATATAAAGACCATGCATCAACTTCTTTAGAAACACAAGATTTGCTTAATATGGTAAAAAAAATGCCTTCAGGATATAGAGTCGTATTTAATATGTATGCTATAGAAGGTTTTTCTCATCGAGAAATAGCAGAGAAGTTAGAGATAACAGAAAACACATCAAAATCTCAATATTTAAGAGCACGTGCATACTTAAGAGAACGCTTAGAAAAATTAAAATGAAAGAAAAAGACGAAATAAAAGAATTATTTAAAGAAGCTCTATCGAATCATGAAACTTCGGTAAGGCCAGAGTTATGGAATTCTATTTCTTCACAAATTGGATCAACTGCCGCTGCCTCAAGTTCAGCAGTTGCAATTAAATCCATTATAATAAAATCACTTATTGGGGTTTCTGTGGCCTCAATAGCTGTTGTTTCTTATATATATATAACAAATCCAGAGAATTCTTTAAAACCAAAGAAACAAACACCTATATTAATAAAAGAAGACCCAAAGAAAAAAGAGGTTGTTATATCAGAAAAAAGAATAGAACAAGAAATAATTAAAAAGGAGATTTCTGTTAACAAGAAAAAAGAATCTGAACAGAGGTTAAAAGTTATTGGTTGTTGTCCAGATACAATTGTAATTGAGGAGCCTAAAGAAAAGCTTATTCAAAGTAATTTATCTGAAAAAGAAATTAATCAGGACACTAAAACAACAACACAAGAGAAGTTAAATAATACAAGCCAGGCAGAAGAAGACATTGTTGTAGGTGGAGTTCCAGAACCACAACAAGAATCACCTGAAGAAACGCTTGAAACACCACAAAACACAAATAATACAGAAGTTATTACTGAAAATGAAATTCAAGAACAAGAGTTAAAGATTGTATTACCAAATGTTTTCACGCCAAATGGAGATGGATCCAACGATTATTTAATGTTGGAGTTGAAAAATCTTTCGGAATTTAGTGTTGTTGTTTTAGACATGAATAGCAAGGTGGTGTTTAAATCAGAAAAAACAAATTTCCGTTGGAATGGAAATTTAATGAATGGAGATCCTGCGCCAAGCGGAAACTATGTTTATTATATTACAGCAAAAGGTCCTAGCGGAGAATTAATCCAAAAACATTCCACATTACGAATTAATCGCTAAAATCTGTGTTTTAGCACGAAATTATATTCAAAACAAATTTTCTTCACACATAAAATTGTATTTTTGAAACAAGCCCACGTGGTGGAATTGGTAGACACGCCATCTTGAGGGGGTGGTGCCAATAGGTGTGCTGGTTCGAATCCAGTCGTGGGCACAAAAAAATTTTCAGGCCCCTCAAAACAAGGGGTCTGTTGTTTTGGGAAGGGTTTTTAAATAAACAAAAATGGGAAATTTCATTTCTGGAGCTAAAATGGGGTTAAAGGCTTATTTAAAAGCCTTTACATTAATGAAAAAACATCGTCTTTACTGGTATGTATTAATACCTTTTGCTTTAATGTTTGTTCTATATAGAATAGGACATTACCTCCAAAACAGGACCGAAGTTCCAAGCTTTGATTCTATAAATAGCATAGTGTGGTATTTGATTAACAGAATGATTGAAGTTTCAATTGCTTTAATGTTAATGCATTTTACTAAATACCTAGTTGTCGGGATTCTTTCACCACTGCTAACTTATATTTCAGAAAAGACTGAAACAATAATAACAGGAAAAAGAACCCCTTTTAGTTTTGTTCAATTTTTAATAGATATTAAAAGAGCCCTGATTATTTTAGTTAGAAACTTTATGTGGAACTACGCATATATAATTGTTGTTTATATATTTTGTCTTTTTCTTTTTGGAGAAGCATCTACAACTCTATTTCTTGTTTTAGTTTTTTTTATTGATGCTTATTATTATGGTTTTAGTTTTTTAGATTACACTATCGAAAGAAGAAAAAAAACAGTTTCTCAAAGCATCATTTTTATAAGAAAAAATACAGGATTAACCCTAATGATTGGTCTTGGATTTTCTGTCTTATTAATTGTGCCGGTAGACTTGGAAATTTTATTTAATTATAGTTTTACTTTCACAAAAACCATCGAGTTGCTTCTTCAGCTTTTTTGGTGGATATTAGCCTCAGTTTCCCCTGTATTAGCCTGTGTGGCAGCAACAATAGCAATGCAGGAAGTTGACCCAAAAGAAAAAAACTAATGCCGAATAAGAACCTTATTGATAATCGTTTTTTGATTAGGAGAGCTTATTTTAATAAAATAGATTCCATTTTTGTAAGCGCTTACATCAATGCTTTTAGAGCTTTCAATATTTAAGTGGTTTATTTTATTTCCTAAAACATTGTATATTTCTATTCTTTTATTATTCACTCCTTCAAAAGAAACGTTTATAACATCAGAAGCAGGGTTTGGATAAACAAAAGAAGAAGAAAACCCAATACCACCAGGAACATCCATAAAATAATCAATAATTAAATCCACAGAATCTAAATTGTTTATAAAACCATTTTGCATCACCCCAAAAAGATATCTGTATTGAGACTGCCCAAAAGATCCCAAATCGGGATGAAAGTCAGCCTTTAAGGCGCCGTGCTCCCCAGGATTTATAAGCATTGAATGAGGGCTCACCCAATAAGAGCTGTCTACTTGACTAGAGTTGTAGCATTGTCCACTTACAGGGTCTCCTGATGGCCCCCAGCAAAATCCATCTGTCCATCCATTTAATGGAGAGATTTCAATGCATGTAACATAAAGAAGATAAGAGTTTAAACTATCTATATTGTATACTTTAAAAGAAACATCAAAATTTCCGCTTGAAGGTGCTGTCATGTGATATGTTGCACCTGAATATGAAGTGCTATCTCCGTCCAAAAGAACATTTAGATTATTTTGTCCGCTTATATAGGTGGTAAGTAGAAAAAAAAGAAGAAAGAAACTTCCTTTAATGGGTAAAAAAAAAATCATGGAAATTTGTCTAATGTCTAATTATAACTTTTTTAGTTATTTCTTGATTATTAGATGTAGTTACATTAATAAAATAAACGCCATTTTTATAATTTTCAACATTTATCTTTTTTGACTTATCTATTGTAGTGCTAATTATTTTGTTGCCTAAAACATCAAAAATAGTAGCTTCAGCTCTGTTTAAACCTTCAAGAGAGATTAGAAGAGTTTCAGAAGCAGGATTAGGAACAATAGAAACAGAGATATTAGGAGAAACAGTTGAAATACCAAGGGTATAGTCTACAATTAAATCTACAGAGTCCACCTGAACAACTGTTCCATTAACATCTTCTCCAATATAGAAACGATAATGAGATTGCCCAGAAACACCATCAGCTGGATTAACTTGGGGTTTTAGCTTTCCGTATTCATTATCATCAAGAGTAAAAAGAGCAGAAGAGGGCATTACCCAGGTTTGCATATCCATTTGTCCAGAAGAAAAACAAGTTCCTCCAAAGGGATCTGTGGAGTGTCCCCAACAGCATCCGTCAACCCAACCACTAGCAACATTTATTTTAGTTCTAGTAATGTACCAATCATGAGAAGCTCCAGTGTTGTTTTTTACATCAAAATTAATATCAAAAGTTTGGTCAGAAGGAGCTGAGACACTGTATGTGTTACCAGAATAATCGATAGTTCCTCCATCAACGTTTATTACTATTCCATCTACTTGTGAGAAGATAGAGCATATAAATAAAGAAAAGAATAAAGTCGTGATTTTTTTCATGTTTAGCTAAATTGGTTATAATCAAAGATAATGAAACTTTTGTTTATATAAAAAACAAGCTTTTCTAATCTTCTAAAATATAAATGTTTTTTAATTGAGGGACAGCTTGCTTTAACGCGTTTTCAATGCCTGCTTTGGTGGTGTTGCTCATAGAACAATCTTTGCATGCACCAAGCAGTCTTAAACGAAGGATATTATCGTTGCTTATTTCAATTACTTCAATATCTCCACCATCATCATTAAGAAACGGCCTTAGCTGATTGATAGCCAAATCAATTTTATTTTTAATTTCTTGATGTTTTATTTCACTCATTTTTAAAGAGGTTAATCTAAATCAGAAATAAAGGTATTAACAATATTGCTAAAAACATCTTCACAAAGCGTATTTTTCTGTAGAACAGAGGGTTTGCCAACATCTCCAGCTTCTCTAATGCTTTGAATCACGGGAACACAACCTAAAAAAGGAACATTTAAACCTTTTGCTAAATTTTGAGCCCCATCTCTTCCAAAAATATAATGTTTCTCTTCGGGATTTTCTTCTGTGCAAAACCAGGCCATGTTTTCAATAATGCCTAGTATTGGAATATTAATACTTTCTAATTGAAACATATTAATCCCCCTTTTTACATCCGCAAGAGCAATTTCTTGAGGTGTGCTAACCATTATAGCTCCATCAAGAGGAATGTTTTGAACCAAAGAAAGGTGAATATCTCCTGTTCCAGGAGGAAGGTCAATAAGTAAAAAATCTAATTCACCCCAATGAGCATCTGAAAAAAGCTGCTGAAGAGCACGAGTTGCCATCGGTCCTCTCCATGCTATGGCATTTTCTTGAGCAGTGAAAAAACCAATAGATAATACTTTAACACCATGAGTTGTGATGGGCTGTATTTTCTTTTCATTATTAATAGATATGGGTTTCGGTCTTTCGTTTACAACACCAAACATAGTAGGAATTGACGGCCCATAAATATCGGCATCTATTATACCAACTTTATATCCAATTTTAGTAAGTCCACAAGCTAAATTCGATGTGATTGTAGATTTACCAACCCCACCCTTTCCGGAGGCAATTGCTATTATCTTGTTTATTCCAGCAGGCCTTTTCTTCCCTTCTTGCTTTTTTTGAGGAGAAGCTTTGATATTACATTTAACAGAATATGATTTATCAATAAATCGATGAATGTTAAATTCAACAGCTTCACGAAGCCTTTTTTTTGCATGCAAAGCTGGATTTGAAATATATAAATCAAGGGAAATTTGTTTTTTTTCAATGTCTATTTTTTCCACAAAATTCAAAGAGACAAGATCCTTCTTTAGTTCAGGATCTATAATTTTTGATAGTATATTTAATACATTTTCTCTATTAGCAACCATAATTAATATTATATAGAACTTTTAAAAGAAGCGATGCTTTTTTTCATAAACATTACCACCTCTTTTTTGTCACCGGAATATTTGTTTTTAATTTCATACATCACCCCATTTATTTTCTTTTGTGCATAAATATGATATGATGTATGGGCAGCAGATTCCTTAAGAGTCTTTTTATAGATTAAGAGATTGGGAAGTGACTCAAGATATTTAACATTATAAATATTGCTTTGAGCGTTTAGTTTTTTTCGATGTTTTGTAACTAATGACTTATCTTCTCCAAAATCTTCAAAATAAAGAGTAAAAGCTTTACCAACACTTACCGTCCATTGAAACCCTCCTGGTTTATGTTTAACCTTTGGAATTTCAGATGACCCTATTCTTGCGGTTTCATTTGGAAGCATTATTGTTCCTTGAATATCATTATTATGGAGTTTAAATAAAGAAAATTGATAATAATCCTCATCGCTTATTGAAGAAGCAGCTCCGTTGGGTTTGTTAGAAGCATCAGTATTATTGTCTTTACAAGAAGAGATAATAAGCAATCCCAAGAAAAAGAGATTTCTAAAATAGGCACAAAAATAGAAGGGTGTGAGTGTGTTATTCATTTTTTAACAATTTAAAATGCTTTCCTAAATAAACCTTTCTAACTTGCTCGTCATTGGCTAAGTCTTCAGCAGTTCCAGATTTTAAAATACCCCCTTCAAAAAGAAGGTATGCCCTGTTTGTTATAGACAAAGTCTCATGAACATTATGGTCAGTTATTAAAACTCCAATATTTTTTTTCTTTAATTTGGAAATTATTTCCTGGATATCTTCAACAGCAATGGGGTCCACTCCAGCAAAAGGCTCGTCTAGAAGTAAAAACTTCGGGTTGGTTGCAAGAGCACGAGCTATTTCCACTCTTCTTTTCTCACCACCAGACAACTGATTCCCTAAATTTTTTCTAACCTTTTTAAGGCTAAATTCTTCTAATAAAGACTCTAGTTTATTGGCTCGTTCTTTTTTATTGAGATTGGTCATCTCAAGAATGCCCAGAATATTATCTTCGACACTTAATCTTCTGAAAACAGAAACCTCTTGAGGTAAATAGCCTATGCCTAGTTGAGCTCTTTTATACATTGGCATTGAGGAAAGGTCAATATCATCAAGCAAAACACGACCATTGTCAGGGGAAACGAGCCCAACAATCATATAAAAAGAAGTGGTTTTACCCGCACCGTTAGGACCCAAAAGCCCAACAATTTCTCCTTGTTTTAGCTCAATAGAAACATTCTTAACGACTTGTTTTTTTCCATATGATTTAGAGATGCCTTCAGTATAAAGTTTCATAGATCCTCAAAGATACAATTCGAATTTAATATTGGATTAAAATAAATTCTAATAAAAAAAATAATAGACCTATTTACTATGGGTTTTTAAAGTCAAATCTATTAATCTACAAGAATAACCAACTTCATTATCATACCATCCAACAACTTTAATCATTTTTCCTATAACACGAGTTAAACTTGAATCAAAAAGACAGCTATCCTTTAGTCCTATTATGTCAGAAGAAACAAGAGGTTCTTCGGTATAACCTAAAATGTTCTTTAAAACAGAATTGGAAGCATTTTTAATGGCAGCGTTTATTTCTTCGACACTTTTGTTTTCTTTACAAACTAGCGTTATTTCTGATATAGACCCATTAGGAATGGGAACACGAAAACTGCCTCCTTGAATTTTTCCAGATAAAGAGGGGATGATTTTTCCAATAGCTTTTGCTGCACCTGTGGATGTGGGAACAATAGACATGGCAGCAGCACGAGCTCTTCGAAGGTCTCGATGAGGAGAGTCGTGTATTTTTTGATCAGAGGTATAACTGTGAATGGTTGAAATATAACAAGATTCAATCGTTAATAATTTATCTAAAATAAATAATAAAGCTGCAGCATTGTTTGTTGTGCACGAAGCATTGGAAATAATTAATTCTTTTCCTGTAAGCTTAAAATCATTAACTCCATAAACAATACTTGGAATGTTATCAGATTTAGCCGGAGCAGATAAAATAACTTTTTTAGCTCCAGCATCAAGGTGCTTTTTAGCTCCATCATAAGTTAAAAAGATTCCAGTGCACTCTATAACAGTGCTTATTCCTTCTTTTTTCCAAGGGATGTTTATTGGTTCTTTTTCGTTAGAAAAACTTATTTTTTTTCCGTTTTCAAAATGAAGTTCATTTCCTTTTAATGTAAATTTTATAGGGAATTTTCCATGAATGCTATCATATTTAAAAAGATGAGATAATGTTTCAATGTCAGATAAATCATTGACATGAATAGAATCAATAGAGGGACAAGTGATAGCTATTCTAGCTGTTTGTCTGCCAATTCTTCCAAAACCATTTATTCCAATATTCATAAAAGTATAATTTAAACATTTTTAGTTAAACATGATCAAGGGTGAATGTAAAGATAGTTCCTTTTCCTATAAAACTGTCAACGCTTATTTTTTGATTGTGAGATTCTAAAATATGCTTTACAATTGAAAGTCCAATTCCAGAACCGCCTCTATTTCTGTCACGGCTTTTTTCAACTCTATAAAAACGCTCAAAAAGACGAGGAAGATGTTCTTTTTCTATTCCCGGACCATTGTCTTCAATTTTAATGATGACCTTCTTTTTTTCCTTTTTAAGATGTACGAATGTTTTTCCATTGTTAGAATTATAAACAATGGAGTTAATTAGCAGGTTGGTTATTGCTTGAGAAATTTTATTTCTATCTGCAAAAACCAATAAATATCGATCTTTTGATAAAAGAGAAAAAGAAATGCTTTTTTCCTTACATCTATCCTCAAGAGAATCAAATATTTCCTTAAAAAGATCTTCTATGTAAAAACGTTCTTTTTCTATTTTCACTCGATTAACTTCAAATTTTGTTATATAATCCAAATCATTAATTAATGAAGTCATTCGATCAGTTGCTTTTGCCGCTTTTTTAAGAAAACGCCTATTGGTTTCAGGGTTTTCCATCGCACCTTCTAGTAAGGTAAGAATATAACCCTGAATGGAAAAAAGCGGAGTTTTTAGTTCGTGAGAAAGGTTTGCTAAAAATTCTTTTCTAAAACTTTCTGTGTTATAAATAGTAACAGGTGCTTTTTCTTCCTCTGCCTTCTCCTTTTTAGTATTTGTGTTATATATTCGATAGCTAAGAAAAAAAGAAACAATAAAAAGAAAGAAAGAACAGAATAAATTTAATGCAGAGGAAAAAGCATATTTATCAGAAATGAAAACAAAGAAAAAACAAGTGATAGCTATAGAGGAGCTAAACAAAAATGTTTTTGTTTTAAAAGTCATTTTCTTTGTTAGGTGGTATAAATATAATAAGCTTCACAAAGAAAAGGAAATACAGCCCTGTATATCACAAAACTAATTTTTTATTTTTGTAAAAAAAACAGAATATGTCAAATGCCTTTTTTAGTATTCCAAAAGCAATTAATGAGCCTATAAACTCTTACGCTCCTGGATCATCTCAAAGAAAATCTCTTATAGAGACCTATAAGAAAATGAAAAATCAAGAACCAATTGATATCCCTATGCATATAGGGGGGAAAGAAGTTAGAACTCAAAATAAAAAAACAATTTCCTCCCCACATGATCATCAACGTGTATTAGGAACATATAATTTAGGAGAAGCAAAACACGTGCAAGAAGCGATTGATGCAGCTCTTAAAGCGAGAGAAAAATGGGCAAAGACACCATGGCAAGATAGAGCCGCTATTTTCTTAAAAGCAGCAGATCTTTTAGCGGGTCCATATAGAGAAAAAATGAATGCTGCAACAATGCTTGGACAGTCTAAAAATATATTTCAAGCTGAAATTGATGCAGCATGTGAAATGATAGACTTTTTTAGATTTAACGTGCAATACATGGCGGATATTTATAAAGGTCAACCAGAATCTTCCCCCGGAGTATGGAATAGGTTGGAATATAGGCCGTTAGAAGGTTTTGTTTTTGCATTAACGCCATTTAATTTTACAGCAATAGCCGCAAATTTATGTGCGGCACCCGCTTTAATGGGAAATGTTGTGGTTTGGAAACCATCTCAAACACAAATTTATTCAGCACAAGTTATCGTGGAGCTATTTAAAGAAGCGGGCTTGCCAGATGGAGTTGTAAACATGGTAACAGTAAGTGGGCAGGTTGCAGGAGAAGTAATATTTAAAAATAAAGATTTTTCAGGATTACATTTTACAGGATCTACAAATGTTTTTAGAAATTTATGGAAATCAATAGGTAACAATTTGGAAAATTATAAAAGCTATCCAAGGATTGTTGGAGAAACGGGAGGAAAAGATTTTGTTGTAGCTCATAAATCTGCAATT
>MPMC02171711.1_pt1 | contig 12189 bp, 9 predicted proteins | sample 1617281 | NCBI WGS metagenome assembly MPMC02 (sample SAMN05944809, study PRJNA350692) | marine metagenome | biome: marine; feature: ODZ; material: water; isolation source: 100 m water sample filtered on 30 um supor filter | place: Pacific Ocean | collected 2012-04-09 | depth 100m m | reverse complement strand
TCATCTTTTATATGACAAAATTAAAGCTCACTACAAAGAACAGAAATCTAATCAATCTGAAAACCTGAAAATAAAAACCCAATTTATAACAGAAATATCAAACCTTACTCAACAAAAATATACTACACACAAAGAATGGGAGAAATTAACAGCTGAAGTGAAATCTATCCAAGAAAAATGGAAATCTACAGGGCCTGTATCTAAAAAAGAAAATGAAAAAATCTGGAAAGAATTTAGGGAGCATTGTGACCAATTCTTTAATGCTAAAAAAGAATTCTACAACGACAGGAATCAGACGCACAAGAAACATGCTGATCAAAAAAAATCGTTAATCGATGATCTAGATAAAGTCTTAAAAAATAAAAACTTTAAAGAAACTGTAAACGGAATAAAACAGCTTCAGGAAAAATGGAAAAAAATAGGCCATGCTGGAAAACACGCAGAGCAAAAACTATGGCATAGTTTTAGAAGTAAATGTGATGCTTTCTTTGAAAATAAAAACAACGAAACAAAGAACAGAAAAACAGAAGAAGCTGAAAGTATAAAACAAAAAATGCTGGTTATTGAACAAGTAAAAACCTTTGACACAAAAACAGAAACTGCCAATGATAAGCTTCATGAATTTATTGAAAAGTTTAAAACTACAGGAAAAGCTTCATTCAATAAATCAAAACCAATATTTGAAGAATTTAAAGGTCTTGTTTTAAAGAAATTTGAAGAGCTTAACATCTCCTTAAAGGAAAAGGAAGAGCTGCTATCTCAACTTAAAATGATTCATATAAACGACTCTTTTAATCCTGAAAAAACTCTTCAGTTCGAAAGGGAGAGAATCAAGAAAAAAATTAACCAAACAATGAAAGAGGTTTTAAATTATGAAAACAACCTGGGGTTTTTCAATAATTCTTCTGGAAATTCTAGCATTTTAAATTCCGTTACAAGTAATATTGAAAAAGGGAAAAAAGAAATTGAAAAACTGAAAAGTGAATTAAAAAACCTTAAACTCTAGTAATGAAAAAACTGTTTTTTTCTCTTTTATTTATTTCTGTATTTACAGCTTCATTTAGTCAAGACAAAAAAGGCGACATGAGCCTTGAAGATGCTGTACTTGGATATTACAAAGGTCTTTACCCATCCTCATTAACTGGATTAAGCTGGACTTTAGACAACCAATACACCTATCAAAGCTCTAATGAATTTATTATTATTAACCCCAACAAAACACCTGAAACAAAAAAAAGAAAATTAATTACTATTGAAAAGATTAATGACCTTTATGAAGGCTCTGTTCCTTTAAATCGTTTACCCTGGAAAAAATCAATATCAGGTGACGCTATATCATTTAATCACCTTAATACTTATTACATATTAGACCTTAAAAAGAAAACTAAAACCACTATTGTTTATCCTCAAAATGCTTCTTTAATAGATGTGTCTAAAAACAAAAAAACGATTGCCTATACATTGGATAACAATTTATTTATTGCCAACTCACAAGATTCTATGATTAGCGTAACAAGCTATAAGGATAAAAACATTGTGTCTGGACAAGCTATTCACCGGTTTGAATTTGGCATTTCGAAAGGCACTTTTTGGAGCCCGTCAAGTACCCTACTAGCTTTTTATCAGAAAGATGAAAGTGAAGTTGCCGATTATCCTCTACTTAATATAAATACTACTCCAGGATCTTTAACTACCACAAAGTATCCTATGGCTGGACAGAAAAGCGAAAAAGCTAAGATCGGAATATACAACCTGAAATCTAAAAAAACTATTTACCTGAACACCGGCAAAATTGATGATCATTACCTGACCAACTTAACATGGGGACCAAATTCAAAATACATATATGTTGCTGAAGTCAATAGAGATCAAGATCATATGAAGCTGATCAAGTACAATGCTAATACTGGCAAACAGATCAAAGTTTTATTTGAAGAAAAAAATGATAAATGGGTAGAACCTGAAAATGAGCTTTATTTTCTTACTGATAATACTAATGAATTCTTATGGATGAGTGAACGGGATGGCTTTATGAACCTTTATCATTATGACACAGAAGGAAAAATGATTAGTCAGTTAACTAAAAACAAGTGGGTAACAAGATCTATTATTGGCATAAATGAAAAAACAAATGAAGTATATTTTACTGGGACTGGACCAGATCCTAGAGAGCTACATGCTTTCAGTGTAAAAATTAATGATGCTAAAAATCAAAAACAAATTACTAATTCTGAAGGTGTACATGGCGTACAACTATCTCCCAACAAAAAATATTTAATAGATGTATATTCATCTTTAAATAATCCTGGGACTGCAGTCATCCATGACCTTGCAAATAATAAAGCCAACACCATACACCAATCTAAAAACCCACTAATTAACCTTAAGATTGGCTCTACAGAAATGATTACCTTAAAAACTGACGGCAACACTGATTTGTATGGAAGAGTAATAAAACCTTCAAACTTTGATGCAACTAAAAAATACCCTGTAATGGTATACGTTTATGGAGGAACTCATGCTCAATTAGTAACCAATGATTGGCTTGGCGGTGCAAGCCTTTGGATGCATTGGATGGCAGAGCAAGGTTATGTCATTTTTACTTTGGATGGCAGAGGATCTGCTAATAGAGGGTTTGAATTTGAAAGCACTATACATAGAGAACTTGGAACAAATGAAATTATAGATCAATTAACAGGTGTAAAATATTTAAAATCTCTTGATTTTGTTGATTCAAAAAGATTAGCCATACATGGCTGGAGCTTTGGTGGTTTTATGACAACATCACTTATGACGCGTGAACCTGGCATATTTACAACAGGTGTTGCTGGCGGCCCTGTTATTGACTGGAAATGGTACGAAGTTATGTATGGAGAAAGATATATGGATACTCCTGAACAAAACCCTGATGGCTATAAAAAGTCAAGTTTGCTTGAGTACGCTGATCAGCTTGAAGGTAAATTATTAATGATTCATGGTACTGCAGATGATGTAGTAGTTATGCAGCACAACCTAGCATTTATACAAAAATGTGTATCAGAAGGTGTTCAAATAGACTTTTTTCCTTACCCTATGCATGCTCATAATGTAAGGGGAAAAGACAGAGTACATTTAATGACTAAAGTACTTAACTACATAATCGAAAACAACAGATAATCATTGTGTTTGACCTTTAAGTCAATAATACCTGCCGTATATTATAATATTTAACGCTTAGTATATAGTAAGTGTGATTATGAAAATAAAATGCTATTTTCGGAAATTGAATTCACTTTAATATGAAACTCACTAAGCATATACTAACGTTACTTTTTATTACTTTATTCAATGTATCCTTTTTATGTCAAAATGGTACCATTAGAGGAACCGTATATGAAGCAGAAAATGGTGAACCTTCAATTGGAACTAACGTAAAGATAAAAGGAACTGGAGTTGGAGCATCAACTGATATTAACGGCTTTTATCAAATAACTAAATTAGAAACTGGCACATATATCCTGGTATTTTCTAATATTGAATTCAAAACCATTGAAAAAGAAATTCAAGTTACATCTGGCAAAATTGTAACTAAAAACTTCTTTATGGAAGAAAATGATGAAGTTTTAGATGAATTTGAGGTAAGTGCAGAAGCTGCTTAAAGAAAAACACAAGTAAAAATGTCTGTCATTAAAGCCACTCCAAAAGATATGGCTCATGTTGTTGCTATAGGTGGTGAGCCAGATTTTGCACAATATTTACAAACAGCTCCTGGAGTTGTTACAACAGGAGATCAAGGAGGTCAAATGTATATTAGAGGTGGATCTCCTATTCAAAACAGGGTTTTATTAGATGGAATGACCATATACAACCCTTTTCACTCCATAGGCTTTTTCTCTGTTTTTGACACAGACATAATTAGAAATGCAGACATCTATACAGGTGGTTTTGGTGCTGAATACGGAGGAAGGATATCATCTGTAATGGATATTTCTTCTAAAGATGGTAACAAAAAACATTTTTCAGGAAAAATATCAATCAATCCATTTGGATCAAAATTAATGATGGAAGGACCTATAAAAAAACTAACTGAAGATGGTGGCGCAACGGTATCTTACGTTTTTTCTGGTAAAACCTCCTATCTAGAGCAAACCTCTAAACTTTTATACTCTTATATAGATACTGCAGGACTACCCTTTAACTACACTGATCTTTATGGGAAATTTTCTATTAATGGCACCAATGGAAGTAAAGTGAATTTCTTTGGCTTTAACTATAATGACCAGGTGAAATATAAAGCTGTATCTGATTTGAATTGGAATTCATGGGGAGCAGGTACTAATTTTATGCTTGTTCCAGCAGGATCTCCTGTATTGATCATGGGGAAATTTAATGTAAGTGACTATGAGATCTCTCTTTCAGAAAAAGATCCATCTACTGGTGAAGATCTTGATCCTCGTTCTAGCAGAATCAATGGATTTAATATGGGCTTTGACTTTAAATACTTCATAAGAGATGATGAAATCAAGTATGGTATAGAAGTAAATGGATTTAGAACTGAATTTAATTTTTTCAACAGTGTTGGCAGAAAAATCAACCAAGACAACAACACTACAGAGCTATGTGGTTATTTAGATTATAAAATAATTAAAGGATTATTTGTAATTAACCCTGGATTCAGAGCTCAATATTATGCTTCATTAAGAAACTTTTCCCCTGAACCAAGACTAGGCATAAAATATAACTTAAACGAAAACTTTCGTTTAAAAGCAGCTGGAGGAATTTATTCCCAAAATTTAATCTCTGCAAATTCTGATAGAGATGTAGTTAATCTATTTTATGGCTTTTTATCTGGCCCTGATAACTTACAAGATGAAATTATTCGTGAAGATGGCTCAGTAATAGACCGAGCACATTCACTTCAAAAAGCAACTCATGCAATTTTAGGGGCTGAGTATGACCTAGGAAAGCACCTAACGATTAATGTTGAAGGGTACTACAAATGGTTTAATCAACTAACCAACATGAATAGGAATAAGCTATATGATGACAGCCCTGATAATTATGAAATTCCAGACATTGCGAAAAAAGATTTCATTATTGAAACTGGTGATGCCTATGGCGTAGATGCAGTTTTTAAATACAACAAAGAAAAAACATATATCTGGTTTGTGTACTCTTTAGGAAAAGTCACAAGATGGGATGGCATTCAAACATACGCTCCGGTTTTTGACAGAAGACACAATATCAATCTAGTCGCTACTCAAAAATTTGGAAAAGATGATGTATGGGAAATAAATCTAAGGTGGAATTATGGAAGTGGATTACCTTTTACCCAAACTCAGGGTTATTATCACCTTATTGATTATTCACAAGGTATAGGAACTGATATCACGTCTGCTAATAGCAATGATTTAGGTATAATCTATGCAGATCTAAACAACGGAAGACTTCCCGCCTATCATCGTTTAGATATGGCTGTAAAAAGAAAGTTTTTAATTTCTGAAAAATCAATTTTCAATTTTACAGCAAGCTGCACCAATATTTACAGCAGGAATAACATTTTTTATGTTGACAGAATCACTAACACTAAGGTTTATCAGCTACCTATTTTACCAAGCCTAGGAATAAGCTGGACCTTCTAAAATAAGTGGCCTAAGAAAAAAAATCTATAAATTTTATAATTCTGTTATTTTAGCATTATCTTTACACCCCGTATTGTAATATACATTTATATTAATTTAAGAAATACGGGATGTCCAAATCAACTAAATATATTTTTGTAACAGGTGGAGTAACCTCCTCATTAGGAAAAGGTATTGTATCTGCTTCTTTAGCTAAATTACTTCAAGCTAGAGGTTATTCAGTAACCATTCAAAAGCTTGATCCTTATATCAACGTAGATCCAGGCACGCTCAACCCGTATGAACATGGTGAATGTTATGTTACTGAGGATGGCGCAGAGACCGACCTTGACCTTGGGCATTATGAAAGATTTTTAAATACACCTACTTCTCAGGCAAACAATGTTACAACTGGTAGAATTTATCAATCAGTTATAGAGAAAGAAAGAAAAGGAGATTATTTAGGGAAAACAGTTCAAGTAATTCCTCATATCACCAATGAAATAAAGGATCATATTCAAATTTTGGGAAAAAAAGGAATTTATGATTTTGTTATTACTGAAATTGGGGGTACTGTTGGTGATATAGAATCTCTTCCATTTGTAGAAGCCATTAGGCAATTGAACTGGGAAATCCCTAAGCAAGTACTTTTTATCCATTTAACACTGATCCCCTACCTTTCTGCTACAGGTGAATTAAAAACAAAACCTACTCAACACTCAGTTAAAACACTTCTAGAATATGGAGTTCAGCCAGACATATTGGTTTGTAGAACAGAACACCCTCTGAATAATGAAATTAAAACAAAAATTGCTCGATTCTGTAATGTTGACAAAAGCGCAGTTATTGAATCTATAAATGCTGACACTATTTATGATGTTCCTATTTTGATGCAACAGCAAAAACTAGATGAAGTAGTTCTAGAACACCTAGATATGCCCACATTAAAAGAACCAGACCTTACTTCATGGAAAGAATTTTTAACAAACCATAAAAACCCAATTAATGAAGTTAAAATAGGATTAGTGGGCAAATATGTTGAATTAAAAGACTCTTATAAATCCATTGTGGAGGCTATGATCCATGCAGGTGCAAAAAATAGATGCAAAATAAATATTGATTGGATCCACTCTGAAACTATCAATTCAGAAAACTCACATGAATTATTAGGCAATCTCTCTGGAATTATAGTTGCTCCAGGATTTGGCACAAGAGGGATTGAAGGTAAAATAGCTGCCATAAAATATGTTAGAGAAAATAACATTCCTTTTCTAGGGATTTGCCTAGGAATGCAATGTGCTGTTATTGAGTTTGCAAGAAATATTCTTGACAAAAAAGATGCTCACAGCACTGAAATCGCCCCTGAATCTAAAGTCCCTGTCATTAACATGATGAAAGAGCAGAAAAAAATCAAAAATATGGGCGGCACAATGAGATTAGGTGCATACCCTTGTAAGATCAAATCAAATTCAAAGGTCTTTGATGTTTATCAAAAAAATGACATTACTGAAAGACACAGGCATCGTTATGAATTCAATAATGAGTATTTAGATATTTTTAATAAACTTGGCTTACATGCTTCGGGAATCAACCCTGAAAACAACCTAGTTGAAATCATAGAATTAAAAAACCATCCATGGTTTATTGGTGTTCAATTCCATCCAGAATACAAAAGTACAGTTGAAAATCCTCATCCTCTATTTGTAAGCTTCACAAAAGCAGCTGTAAATATCAAAAAAAAAGAGAAGACATTGATCAATGAATAAAGGTCTGAGTCCCAAAGAGATCGTATCTACGATGTACGATAATGACCTTTTTAGCAAATGGCTAGGAATTAAAATATTACACATATCCAAAGGCAAATGCATTCTTGAAATGAAAGTTAAAAAAGAAATGCTCAATGGCTTTTCTATTGCTCATGGAGGAATAACTTACTCCTTAGGAGATAGCTGTTTAGCATTTGCTGCTAATTCCCATGGGATTCAATGTGTTTCAATAGAAACCGCGATAAATCATTTAAAAAAAGTGAAAGAGAATGATGTTTTAAAAGCAACCTCATCAAAAATTAAAATTGAAGACACAAAGGCTTTCTATGAAGTCAACATCACTAATCAGCTAAATGAAAATGTTGCCACTTTTAATGGGACTGTACATAGAACCAAAAATGAATGGAAATAATTTATTATCCTATTTATTGGCTGATAACAAAATAAAGAAGAGTCAATAGTAAAATCATTTTATTAAATTCATCTTTTAATTCAACTTTAAATATGGAAGAATCCTATATTATTGATGCTATAAGAACTCCAATTGGAAACTTTGGAGGCTCATTATCTACCATTAGAACTGACGATCTAGCTGCTCATGTAATTAAAGAGCTTGCTAACAGAAACTCATCTGTAAATTGGTCTGAACTTGAAGATGTATTACTTGGATGCGCCAATCAAGCTGGTGAGGATAATAGGAATGTAGCCAGAATGGCATTATTATTAGCGGACCTTCCCTTAAGTGCTGGAGGAGAAACAATTAATAGACTTTGCTCTTCAGGCATGGCTGCAACAATCAATGCATCAAGAGCCATAAAAATTGGAGATGGAGATCTCTATATAACAGGTGGTGTTGAAAATATGACAAGAGGCCCTTGGGTAATATCTAAAGTCTCGGCTCCTTTTGGGAGAGATGCACAAATGCATGATTCAAGTTTCGGATGGCGATTTGTCAATAAAAAAATGCATGAAAAATTTGGAACTGACGGCATGGGTCAAACTGCTGAAAACCTTGTTGCACTATATAAAATAAGCAGAGAAAATCAAGATCAATTTGCATATAATTCCCAAATAAAAGCTGCTAAAGCACAGAAAACAGGAAGATTTAATGATGAAATTATTGCTGTTGAGATTCCTCAAAGAAAAGCCAATCCAATTATTTTTGACAAAGATGAATTTATAAAAGGGAGCACTACTATTGAAAAACTAAGTAAGCTCCGGGCTGTATTTAAAAAAGAAGGCGGATCTGTAACTGCTGGTAACTCATCTGGCTTAAATGATGGTGCTGCTGCATTACTTATTGGATCTGAAAATGCTGCTAAAAGAAATGGACTAACTCCAAAAGCAAGAATAGTTTCATCTGCAATTGCAGGTGTTGAACCTAAAATAATGGGGATAGGTCCAGTTAAAGCATCTGAAAAAGCCCTAAAAAGAGCCCAACTCACTTTGGACGACATGGATATTATCGAGCTAAATGAAGCTTTTTCTGCCCAAGCTCTTGCTTGTATTAGAGAGATGGGATTAGATGATAATGACCCTAGGATTAACCCTAATGGAGGCGCTATAGCTCTTGGACATCCATTAGGAATGACTGGCGCCAGAATTCTACAAACAGCTATGCTTGAACTTCATAAAACAAATAAAAAATATGCTTTGGTAACCATGTGTATTGGTGTAGGTCAAGGATATGCAACAATAATTGAAAAAGTATAATCTAATGATCTACGAATTTAACGGATATAAACCAGTAATAGATAAATCATCTTTTATTCACCCACAGGCTAACGTTACCGGAAATGTAATTATTGGAAAAAATGTATATGTTGGACCTGGGGCTACTTTAAGAGGAGACTGGGGGGGAATAATTATTGAAGATGGATGTAACATTCAAGAGAATTGCGTTATTCATATGTTTCCAGGCACAACCGTAATTTTAAAACCTGGAGCCCATATTGGACATGGCGCTATAATTCATGGAGGTACCATAGGCTGCAATAGTTTAATTGGCATGAATGCGGTGATTATGGATGAAGCAATTATTGAAGATGAAAGTATTATTGGTGCTTTGAGCTTTGTACCTGCAAAAACGATTATTCCAAAAAGAAAAATAGCTGCTGGGAATCCTATAAAAGTAATAAAGGATGTGACAGATGAAATGTTAAAATGGAAAACTGAAGGGACTCGCCTTTATCAACAGCTTCCTGCTGAATGTTTCTCTACTTTAAAAGAATGTAAACCTCTTAGAGAAATAGAACCTAACCGTCCTGATCAAAAGGTTAATTTCAAACCCTGGAAATAATTATTCTTTCAAAATAAGATTACTTTAAAATTGTATCCTCATCGATACTGAAGTTTACATTTGCTTCAATCAATTCTTCTTTAAGAACTTTGGGCAATTCCACCTCCAAAACATTCACCATTTCTTGACATACGGCTCTTTCAACTTTTATCTTTTTCTTATCTTTTGAAAGCATCATCCCAGTAATCATCCCCATTAATTCTCCTCTATGTGACTTTATCACCTCTTCAGGATTTTGCACATCTATATCAATTATAACTCTCATTTAAAGTTCCTTTAATTTCTAATGTAAGATTACATTTAAATATGTATGTATCCTAAATAAGCTTTGAAAACTTATTAAACAAAACCTTAGGAATACAATAATAAATCTCATAAACATTTTCTTTTGGCTCTAAATTGAATTAACTTTATAAATAAGATCTAAAAAAAAAATATGAAAAAAACATTTACACTTCTTACTACTCTATCTCTATCATTTGCTTTATTTAGCCAAACTTTTGTAAGCACCTCAGCAGAAAATAAAAATGTTGTACTTGAAGAATTTACTGGAATTCATTGTGGTTACTGCCCTGATGGACATGTAGTTGCTCAAGGAATTTCTAGCAACAACCCAGGTGATGTTGTGCTTGTAAATATACATGTAGGCTCATATGCCGCACCAAATGCCGGAGAACCAGATTTTAGAACCTCTTGGGGTGATGGAATTAAAAATCAAGCTAATGTTTCTGGTTATCCTGCCGGAACTGTTAATCGCCATGATTACACATCTCAAGGTTGGGATCAAAGCGGTGGAACTGCTATGAGCAGAGGAAACTGGTCTGATGCCAGTAATGATATTTTATCTAATGGGTCATATGTTAATGTTGCTGCTCAATCATCTATTGATGTATCAACGCGTGAACTTACCGTTAATGTAGAAGCCTACTTTACTGGAACTGGAACTGGAGCAGATAAATTAAATGTTTTTTTATTACAAAATAATGTAGAAGGCCCTCAAAGTAATGGAGCAGTTTACAATCCTTCTGCCATTCTTCCTAACGGAAATTACAATCACCAGCATATGTTAAGGCACCTTTTAACTGGTCAATGGGGAGATGATATTACAACTACCACTTCAGGGTCATTTTATTCTAACACATACACATACAATATACCTAATGATTTAAATGGTGTAGCATATGACCTATTTAATATGGAAGTAGTGGTTTTTGTAGCTGATGATCAGCAAGAAATTATATCTGGAAATAAATCAAGCATGTCTTTCATTGTACCTCCTGGAGTTAGCTTAACTGACCTAGAAGCATCTACTAGTATGACATTGCCTTCAAGCTATTGCACAGACAGCATTACTCCTGAAATAACAGTATTAAATAATAGTACTATTGCTGTAGATACTTTTGACGTGAGCTATACATTAAATAGCAATTCACCAGTATCTCAAACCATCTACTCTACCCTTGCTCCATCTGCAAGTACTACAATTACTTTTCCTACAACAGCAATGCCCTATGGTGCAAATACCATTTATTATGATGTTAATCTAGATAACTCGACAACTCTTGTTGATAGCATTTCTGGAAATAATTTTACTAGCTCAGGTGAATTCAATACTATGTCATCATCTGCTTTTGCTAACAATCATTCTGAAGGCTTTGAAAACTATTCACCTGGATCAGCAACTCTAACTAATGCAATTGTCGAAAATCCTTATGGTGTAAACACTTATGTTGTTGACCAAGGAATAAGCGGGTCTGTAAACTGGAATCTAGGAGCTTACGGAAATAGTGCTAAATCTTATCGTTTTAGGTTTTATAGTGGGTGGAACGTAGGTGATCATGCATCCATTGTTTTTGAAAACCTTGATCTTAGCACAACTACTAACAATGAAGTAATGTTTTCACATGCATATGCTCAATATTCATCTGGAACTAATGACGAGCTTGAAGTTTTAGTTTCTACTGATTGTGGCTTATCTTGGACCTCATTATTTGATCAATCTGGATCTAACCTTTCTACAACAAGCCCTTATAGTGGCGGTTACTATTACCCTCAGATTGATGAATGGACTACTACCTTTTTAGACCTAAGTGCTTTTGATGGCCAAACCAGTGTAATGCTTAAATTTAAGGCAACTTCAGATGATGGCAACAACTTATATGTAGATGATATTTCAGTAGGTGAAAACCTTTCGTCAATTAATGAATTTAATTCATTAAGCTCCCTGAAGATCTACCCAAATCCAATTAGCAACTCAGGAACACTTGAATTCTCAATTGAAAAAGCCTCTAATCTAAGCTATGAAATATATGACCTTCTTGGAAAAAAGATAACTCATTTGAATAGCACTACTTTAAATGCTGGAACTCATATATATAACCTTAATACAGAACAACTTGATAATGGTACATACCTTATTAAATACCAAATAAATGATCAAGTAAAAGCTGCTCAGTTTATTGTTTCACATTAAAACAATAAGCTTACCTAATTTAAAAGGGCTCATAAGAGCCCTTTTTATTTC
>MPMC02130191.1_pt1 | contig 12202 bp, 20 predicted proteins | sample 1617281 | NCBI WGS metagenome assembly MPMC02 (sample SAMN05944809, study PRJNA350692) | marine metagenome | biome: marine; feature: ODZ; material: water; isolation source: 100 m water sample filtered on 30 um supor filter | place: Pacific Ocean | collected 2012-04-09 | depth 100m m | reverse complement strand
CGTCATGTGCTAGAGATATATTTGCTAATAGATTGAGAAAATTTAGAGAATTGTATCAACCTATAGAAGATGTAGATATCCCCAAGAAGTATCGAGTGATTAGCATGGTAAACCAACCGAAGATATCTAGAATATTGACACTCAGAGAATTAGCAGGTCTACCAGGATTCATATATTCATTTAATTGTACAGATATCGATGTGATAGGAGAAGACGGTACTGATTCAGGTGAATCATTTTTAGAAATGAAAAAAAGGCTAAGACATAAAAAGTCTTGGAAGTGGGTAAAGGATGGGAATGCTATAGAGTTTGAGAATAGATCAGATGAGACCAGGTTTGTTGATCTATCATGTAGCTATAATATGAGTAACGATAGATTTGACCAGACTAAACGAGTCAACTTTAAAACACCATTTACAAACGGTTTTGAAGACGACACAGATGCATTTCATGATTTTCTACCAGCACAGGAGTGGTTAGAGTCGGATATAGATTTAATTATTGAAACATATCATGTAAGAGCATTCGGATTAAGTGATAAGACGTGTAAAGCATTAGGACATTGTAAACCATTTCTTGTTGTTGGGTGTGCTGGATGGTATAAAATATTTCAGCAATTAGGATTCAAGTTATATGATGAGTTATTCGATTATAGTTTTGATGAGATAGAGTCATTCAGATACAGACATGCAGCAATGATGTCTCAGATAAAAGACATCCTAAATATGGATAGAAGTGTGCTTGATAAAAAAATACTAGATATTCAAGATAAAATATATTATAATAAGAGACAATTATTAGATTGCAGAAAAGACGATGTTGATGTCTTTTCTATTGTAAAGGAAATAGAGGAAACATGGTAGTATATTCACACTTGTCAATGATAGCATTTGTGATATTAGGCTTATCTATGGTAAGGCTGATGATAAACTATAGTGCATTATTGGCGAAGAATCACAATGAAGATCCAGATGATGATGTGTACTTTTACTGGCCACATACGGTAATGTGTCTCATAACCTTTTTTACCATTATACTATTTTGGTGGACTTCCTTTCCATTGAGAGATGTTAATTATTTTCCAAATGAAAATTGGAATCTATTCACATTCCTATTATATTTGATGGTGCCATTTTTATTCTTTATGGTTACTGAAGTAATTGCTCCACAGCCCGAATCATATACAGATCACGAAGGAAATCACCAGCATCATCCGGTAGATTTAAAGGAATACTATTATCATAATTATAGAGCCATATTGGGATTAGCATGGATATTACAAGTTATGCTTCTTGCAAATCTTTTCGTATTCTTTCAAGGTGAATTAGCTTCATTGAAAGTAGTAGGTAGAGTTGCTATGCTTTGTGTAATGGCTCCGATGGTAATGAGTAATAACCAAAGATTACACGAAATTGGTATGGGAATCTTTTTATTAGGATTCATCTATACTATCTTAAAATATCATATATATGCGGTGATTTAATTGGAAGCAATATTATGGGGCTCAGGTGGTACAGTAACATTCTGGGAATTGACAGAACAGGCATATAATTATTGGAAAGATAAGCCGAGAAAAATGCTATTTGATTTTTCTTGGAACCTACCTGACCTTAGAAGTGATAATGTATTTGATGAAGAACATCCACCCAGAGATAAACTTGGAGTGCCTGATGAAGCATGGTTTTTTGAACCGCGCGACCGAATATGGCGAGGTGATAAAATGGATCGGTTTAGATCGAATTGCTTAGATATTTGTGAATACGATAAAGCAATGATTTTTATTAACGACAATAATGAAATAACAATGCACCATCCCGATGAATTACCTTTTGTAAGATATGAATATAAATTTAAACCAAAGTCAGACATTTATTATTCTGCTGTTTCTACAGAAGTTGGAAACTGGTCGCATAAGTGGTATTCAAGATCTATTCCACTAGGTAAATTTAGATTGCATACAGTTATTATTAATGATAAAAAATATATAATCTCTCTCGAACCGAAAACTTCTGCGGAAGAAAGTTGGGATATGTATGAAGAGGTGCATGTTGATTGGTCATACAGATTACATATAAGAAATCAGGTTTTTATAAATGATATGATTGAATATACTGGTATAGATTTAAACTATGATATGAATACTGGAAATCACGAACAAGATTGTTCCCACTTTAAGGTACATCATGATTAAAGACGTTAAATTAGATTATGATTTGAGTGTATTTTTAGACGCAGATTATGAACAACATCACGGTAGTTGTATAAGTTATCAGACCGTAGAACAAAAAGATATACATGAAAAAGCCGGTGGCTTTCCCAAAACATATACTGAAGATAATACAAAGATACAGCAATTGTGGTTTGATGACGGCGAAGTTGATTACAAAATACTGGGTGAACAATTAAAGATGGAAGTAATTACAGTTAGTACAATACTTCAGCCACCGGGAAATACCGTTACTTTACATAGAGATACATTCTTTAAGTTCAAAAACGATTATCCAGATGATCACAGAACTAGAGTAAGGGCAAACGTTTATTTACAAGATTGGAAACCGGGACACGTATTACATTATCAAGATGAAAATCTTGATTGGCAATCAGATTCACATTGGAGTGCAGGTGAAGGGCATCTATGGGATCCAAGCCACTTACATTTAAGTGGTAATTGTGGATTAAAAGATAAGTATACACTTCAAATATCTGGGTTCTATCTATGAGATTATATGTGCCTGACTCAACTCGTTGTAAAGATGGGACGGATTTTATTTTAGGAATACGACATAGTGATAATCATCGAGTAAATCAAGCCCTATTAGATGAATTATTAAATGATGATGATAATATGATATTTTTTGATGGAGAGTCAGATAGGTTTAGTCCATTAAAAACATCAGATGTTAGGTATCAATATACTGACTATGTTTTATATAATCTCTTAACATTAGATTTCAAAGATAAAAATGTATATTATATCACAGGGGATTTTAATATACATTCTAACATAGAACGATTCGAAGTAGATAGTAATTTAAAGCCTATAATCTATCCCGAAGTATGCATACCACAGTTTTTAAGAAATACGCGAGATAGGAATCGTTCTTATGAATTAGATTTAGATTTTAAATATAATGTAGTATCATTAAATTGTACTCGAAAACCTCATAGAATAGATTTATTAAAAGCTTTACACGGTGAAGAGAGGTTTATATATTCATACTATCCGTTTGAAGATGAAGATCAAATTAATTCATTTTTTAAAGATGATGGTGAAGTAGAATTATTAAATGAATTAACAGAGTTAAACGAGACAGATAAAAATAAAAAACCTTTAAAGGAACGAACTCGAGAAGATTTATTAGAGGAATGGGAACTGAAACAGCAATCGCGGGAAGAAAGCGTACCCTTAGAATATATTGAAAGTTGTATTGATCTCGTGACGGAAGCTTATTGTATTTCAGCTGGTACTGTATTAACAGAAAAAGCATATAAACCTATGTTATATAAGAAACCGTTCATTATTTTAGGTCCAAGATATATCCATCAAGCTCTTAAGAATATGGGTTTTAAATTATATGATGAATTATTTGACTATTCATTCGATGATAAACCTTACAAGGAAAGATTGAATTCAATTATAGCTCAAATAAAAGAAATCTTAAAAATGCCTACGTCAGAATTAATAGATAAGTGTAAGAATCTTTCTGAGAAGAGGGAATATAATTATAAGGCCTTAGACAAATTACAACACATAGATATAATTGATATGTTTCGCGAAGAAGGCTTAACTAAAAGCGACACCGAGGTTTTAGAAATATTTAATAAAGATCAGGATAAGTATGTATTTAATATACGGTGATAGTTATTGTGATTATAATGAAGATCCAGACTATAACTGGGATTTTGATAACGGTGATCTGTGCTGGCAAAATCAATTAAAAAAACATGAAGCTATTGATGTTAATTCAAATGGTGGTCGAAGTACGTATATCTCATTACGCGAATTACAATCAAACTATCGCCATTCTAAGATTATATTTTTGTTAACAGATAGAAATCGATTACCATTTCCTTTTCTTGATAAGCCAACACACGCCGGCGCCGCAGAGGATATGTATAGAGCATATAAATCTAATAAAGATATAGATTTCTTTTGTGCTGCAGAGGATTCCGGTGAAGGTTATGAAATTGGTGGGAGTATCTATAACAATATGGAAAAAGTTATCGGCGTATATGATACCTTCGAACCTGAGATTAAAATGTGGTCGTTCTATACATGCCTGTTTTTAAAATGGCTTAATAAAAAAACATTAGTCCTAACAACTGATAAGAATGTATTTAAGGACGTACCATATGATTGGTCAACACTTAATGATTCAAACTTTAAAATAGTAGATACACAATTACGCGAAGTATGTGGTAATGAATTTCATGATGGAGTTATTCGTAGTGAAATTGAGAGCACGCGTAAGAATCATTTATCATATCTAAATCATGTAGTTTTGTATAATATTATTTCTAATTTCTTTTATGATACAACACTCTCAGAAGATTTTCATGAAAATTTATATCACGTAGAAGGAGAAGAGATAAAAGAGTTTATATATGAATAATTGGTTATGTATTAGTAAAGGAAACTGGCTTGAAGATCTTAAAATATTAAAAGAAAAGACAGATAAGAATATACTAATATGGAATCCATATGAATCAGGCGGTTACTGGCCGTTATTAGGTAATCAGTATGATAATGTATTAGAGTTAATACATAATTATTCTCACCCTGATAATAAAATATGGTATCTCAACGCAGATTATAATGCAGAGCAAATATATAATGATTGGTGTAAGCTAACTAAACCAAAAATGCGAATCACCATGCATCCTAATATTGACATTATGATCTATACAATGATTATTTCTAGATCAAAAAGATATAGAGAATTATATCATCCTGTGGAAGATGTAGATATCCCTAAAAAGTATCGCGTAATATGTATGGTGAATTTACCAAGAATAACTAGAATATTAACTCTTAGAGAACTAGCAGGAAGACCAGGATTCATATATTCATATAACAATACAGAAATTAATACCGTAGGAGAAAAAGGTAATACTACGGATGAGTCATTTATGAATTATGTGAACATGTTTAATCATCCAGCCATATCTTGGAATTGGACGAAAGACGGAAATGCTATAAAGTATAAGAATATTAAAGGCCCGGATACTATTGAATATGTTGATTTACCATGTAAATTTAATATGAGTAATGAAGTATTCGATATGACTAAACGAATCACATTTCAGACTCCATTCGTAGACGGCTATGAAGATGATACAGAGGCGTTCTTTGATTTCTTACCGGTTCGGGAATGGTTAGAGTCAGAGATAGATTTAGTTTGTGAATCATATCAAGTAAAAGTATTTGGTTGGACTGAGAAGACGTCTAAAGCATTATTATTCTGTAAACCATTTCTAGTTATCGGCTGCACAGGCTGGTATAAGATATTTGAAGAGTTGGGGTTTAAATTATACGATGAGTTATTCGATTATAGCTTTGATGAGATAGAATCATTTAAAGATAGACACCAAGCAATAATGACTCAGATAAAAGACATCCTAAATATGGATAGAGATATGCTCAACAAAAAAATACTTGACATTCAAGACAAAATATATTACAATAAAAGACAATTATTAGACTCGTATAGAGATGATGTAGATGTTTCTACTATCACAAAACAAATAGAGGAAACATGAATGATCGACAGCGCGTTGTAGAGGATATTCGCCATGCAATGGAGATTCAATTTCGTAATAAGCTTATGAAAGATCCTGTGTTCCCATTTCTTCATAGTTTGAGTACGACACATATTTTACAAGGTTTCGAAGCTCCGCCTGATTATGGATATATTGGAATGTTACATCTTTACTGGACTAAAGATGGGTGGAAGAGTGAATGGTTTAATAATCCAGAGGAAGCAGTTGAAGTAGCTAAGAAGATACATGAAGACAAACTTTTTGATGAAGACAAGTTACTTCATGCTCACGCAGAATATTATGCAAAGATAAAAGAAAAAAGAGATCAAATAAGACAAATGGATGAATTGGAAATTCCAGACGATGTTGTTTGGAACTAAAATATAAATAGTTAAAATAGTATTCTACTAACCAATGATTAAAGGAGATATCAATGGAAGGATGGAGTGTGATCGATCTTAAGAACATGTCAACTATGGAAATGAAGCAGTTGATGTCACAATTACAAAACGAAATACAATTTAGAGAGGAGATAGGCGAATCTTTTAATAAGCAAGACCCTCAACTATTAGTTGAAGACGATTCCGTTTGCGGGATCTGATATGAATAGGAAAGTGGGTAAACGAAAACGAAAAGGATGGCGCAGAAAGTGTCCTAAATGTACTATGTGCACATTTCATAGATGGTTAGGGAATTCAAGAAATCGATTTTCCTTCTCATATTATCGGCAACAACCTGATGCAGATTAAGTTATAATAAATATAGAAACATAAGAAGAAACACAAGCACTAAAGGTAAATATGTCAGAAGATCTTCAAGAAAGACCCGCATTATGCGATACACCTGGATTATCTAAAGGACCGGGTAGCATGCACGCAAAGCACTGTGGACCAGACACGCCTAAACCCGCAGAAAAAGCTAAGCCTGATATCAGATCTAAAGCCCTGACTGATACTAAAAAGAAAAGAGAACAAATTAGAAGCTTAGGTCTCACACATGAAAATAAGAAAACTTATAAAGAGTTTGTCAATGATGTTTCCGAGGTATTTAATGTCGGTAAAATGTCTGATAAGAAATTAAGAGATTTTATTAGTTCTTTCGACATGGATTCTAAAATGGGTGCTGCTGCAGCTATGCAATTAAGAGCGGCTAAAAAAGAAGCCAGCAGACGTAGATTAAAAGAAGATGACGAGTCCTGGACAATGGAAGCAAATTTAAATGACTATGTCAAAAAATTTCAAATGAAAATGGGTGATAAAACTTCCGCAGTAGACAAAGATGCATGGGTAGACGGCATAGGTGGATTAACAAAAAGAGAAAGAAAAACTCTAAAACGTTCATTGCAGGTGCATACTAGAGAAGGTCTCCGAAAGTTTGAAGATCTTAAACAGGCGGATGAAGTCGCTCCAATAATACTAGGCCTTGGGCGTCTCGGTTTAGGTCTAGCAAAAGGCGCAATGCGCGGAGCAGGTAGAGTTGGTACAGCCGGTGCCGGATTTGGTTTAGGGCAAGCGGCGAATGCAATCGCTAAAACACCAGGCATTATAGGTAAAGCAGTTGTTGGTGGAGCCGTTTCGGGAGCCACAAAAGCCGTAATAGGTAATCACCTAGCAAAAAAGAGAGAAGCGGAAGCCCAAAAGAAAAAAGAAGCAGAACGACAGAAACAAGTAAATTCTTTGAATCAGGAAGATACTGTTAATGAAATTACGCCGGAATTATTACACCGAGCAGCAAACACTGCCAGAGACAAAGCCGGTTATCAAAGACATGTATCAAAGACTGCCGATACAAATCTAGATCGTAAACGCGCAGGTTACAAAGCAGCTACAAAAGATTATCAAGCATTTAAATTCAGTGCGGCTGCTAGAAAGAAAGAAAGAGAAGCCAAGGAAGATTATGAATCAAGAGATAAAGATTTCGAAAAACTAGGGCCGCGCTCCAAGAGTGAAATGATTCCGAAAAAGCCACCCAGATATTCTGGAAAGAGTGGAACCAAGGAAGGTGCAAGTGATAGAATGGATGCAAGAAATAAAGACTTTGCATTGAAGAAATCAAGAGATCATGATTATGAAATGAAATGGGGAAAGAAGAAAGACAAAAGAGGAATTGGTGAATCTACAAAAGAATATGCCAAATCTCTTGAGAAAATAGCAAACGATAAGGCATTAAAAATGCTCTCTAAATCTGAAAGATCAAATCTTTTGAAGATTAGGGATCTACTTGCTAAAGAAAGAAGAGAAGATGTTGAACCTGTTGATGAAATCTTACCCGCAATTGCTGCAATCGGTGGAGCCATTGGTGGAGCAGCTAAAGCAGCCGTAGCAACACCCATTAGAAGAGCAGTTACGAAAACCGTAGCTAAGAAAATACATAAAAAGGTAACTGAACCGCCACCGTCAACGGATGAGGGAAGGATTGTTAACGAAGGCAAGGATCTTCAAGCTAAAATGGCATTAGGTGATGCAAAAATTAAATTTAAAGTAGAAGATGGTAAGCTATATGTGGATAAAAAAGACGTTATGAAGGCAGAAAAAGCATTAGCGAAATCATTTAAAACAAAACCAAGTTCTCTCGATGGAAAGAAATTCCCTGCTGTATATTATCACGGTGGAAGTTTAGGTATATGGAATAAGAAAAGAGCTATAACAGGAGGATAATGAAAACGTTTATAGAACATGTAATTGTTGAGCAAGAATTGCGCATGGACCGAGAATTAAATACGATCATCAGAGCGCATGCTAAAGATTACAAAGCATTTATGGACGGTAAACAGGATCTACTAGATTTACCTAAGCTATATGATGCATTATTAAATCACTGGCAAACAGATATGCCATATGGTGTTTTAAAAGCTCGTGACGGAGACCCGTATGAATGGATTTCAAATAAATTATCACAGCTTTCAGAACACGGAGAGCCGATGCCTAAATCATTGGTTCATAATTGAGCTACTCATATCACGCACCCAAGTTTGGGTACAGAAGAGTTAGAAGTAATAAGTCATAGCTTAGATGAAGATGGTAGAATAGAGCAGTATATAGTAACCGCGCCTGAGGAATCACAAATCAGCTCTGAAATTGTTTTAGAAGCTTCAGAAGTTACAATAACAAGAGAACAATCCCATAAGCATCCACCTAAAAAGAAAATAAAGGTGGAGATGTCTATGAATAAACGTAGAAAAATGGGAGTAATGTAATAAAAATATGGAGTCCATGAACATTTTAGACATACCATTTAAAGAAGAGAGAAGAGAACAGGATCTACTATTTAAAAGTATTCAATTTAAATCACATTCAGGAATAGATCTAAACTGGAAAATAGAAATGGATGCCTTAGCAGATCCAGAGTGGTTTACAATTAAAAAAATGATAATGGAAATTACAGGACCTTTCAGAGAAGCAGTAGGAATACCTGAAGGTGGAGTTAAATTAGGTAATCTATTAAACGAACACGCAACAGGAAATAAAGAAGATCCAATTTGTATAGTAGACGATGTATTGACTACAGGTGAATCAATGGAATATTTTCTAACACAATATCAGCGAAATCGTATACCCTCTGAAGCGATAGGCTGGGTTGTATTTGCTAGAACACAACCTCCCCCGTGGGTTAAAGCTTTATTTCAAATGCCCACATAAAATCCTTTTAAATTACACAAAATACTTGTTGACTTTTTCTCTTAATTGTGTTATAATAGAATCTATTGAAAAACATAATATTGAGAGAAGATTATGAGATCAAATAAGTGGAATATTAATTGGCAAGTAGCTCGAGTCAGAGCCAAAAAAATAAAAGACGTTCAGGGAAGAGTAGAGTTCATGCAAGAGTGGCTCAATCTGCATAATCATTATGAAAACGTCGATAGAATTAAAAATTGGTATCGCATGTGTATAATGTCATCGCGTGGTGACAGAAGAGCAGTATATCAAAAAGCTTACGATCAGTTAGCGGATTATGTACGTACACATGAATTCATCAAAGAAGATATGAGAGATGAATTAGATGACTTTGAGAAGTGGCAACTAAGAGATGTCTTAAATGACGTAGATGCTCGAAGATATGATTTTCAATATAGAGGAAAACAACCACCAGGCCATAAACAATTTGTTCAGAGATTAGAAAATGTACTCAGCTAGGCTCAGAGAAGCCATTGAAATGATGAAAGCAACCAGCTCTGATATAGACACTATTCTATATCGTATTATGGATGCGGAAGACTATGCCGACTTAGACATTGTTTGCAACATGCTTACAGGTCTTAAAGAACTACACGATTCCAGAGTAATGCGACTACAGGATGAATTTAAATCTTATCCGGAATTTGTAGACCCTACGATTAATCATATTCCATCACAACCATCTCCTCCTATTGATGCGTATGACGCAGAAGAAATGAGACGATTTGGTGAGTCAATATTTAATCCTCCCGCATGAAAGACAATGAGTAAGAAACACGTTAAGAAGAGAATACGCAACAAACATCTTCATCACGAAGAGCATCTAAGAGAATCAATTAGAGAAGAAGTATTAGAAGAGTTTGTTGAACAGGAACAAAGGTTACTAGCTCGAGAACAAAAATTACTAGATCGTATTGATTATCTAGTAGGTGCGAATAATGAAGCTTTTGATCTACTGAGAAAATGTGAAGAGGGTAAGGTCGGAGAAGCAGCTGAGAAAGAGGAACGCCAGTACGATGAAATAAGATTTAATCGCAAACCAGAAATTTGGCCGAAAAGAGAAGAAACCGCCAGTGAAGCATTAATAAGCGATCCGTTTTAATCAGTTGGGGGCCTGGAGTGCCGTTCCAGCGGCACGCCCTCAATGTAGAAGGAAAAAGTGGAAAATCTAGTTGAACTATTAGCCATTGCTTGCTACGTAGGATTACTTATTCTGATGTGGTATACAAGAACAAAATAATGATAGAATTGTGGATAGCATTAGTACTGACATGGTTTCCAGTAGAGAGAGTGGTGGATAAGGAATTCAACTCAGAGAAAGAATGCTGGGATCACTACGAAACAATCATCGCACCGAACACCACATTGGCGGAAGGCAAATGGGGTAAGCAAAACCTAACAAGTCAGAATAGAAGACCAGATAAGAACTTTCATTTCAAGACTAATAACAACTATCCCATAAGAACGTACAAAGGAATAGGTAATACGGGTAAAGGAGAAGATTCAGTGTGGTTGAGTTGTGAACCAAAGTACGCTCGAATTTATAACGAATAAAAGACAGAAGTGATCAAATTACCAGCCGACTATACTAAACTCACTAGCGCTCAACGGAAGAGAGTTAGAGAGAAGTATACAAAACTACAAGACAACAAATGCATGTTTTGCAAAGCCGAATTAGATCAAAAACCCATAGAAGAACACAAAATCAACTGGAGTCTATTTCCTAAAGGATTCACCAGACATCCGATTCATCTACAACACGATCATCAAACCAATCTAACAGAGGGAGCAGTTCACGCTTATTGTAACGCAGTCCTCTGGCAATATCATCATAAGTAAATCATGGACACACTCACAGAACTACTCGTTATCACAATGGAAGAAGCAGGCGAATTGATACAAGCTTGTAGTAAAGTACTTAGGACAAAAGACCAACCAAACAATCTCAATTACAAAGATGATCTATCTGACGAAGCAGGAGACATGCTAGCGATGATCAATCTAATGATAGATCACGGATTAATAAGTCAATCAGAGATCCTTGAAAGAGTAGAGACAAAGAGAAAGAAACTAGAGAAGTGGAGCAATCTAATCAACAAAGAAGAGACAATCAAAAAAACATGATAACGCGCTACGATAATGGTGTAGCTGATCTTGAGCATACTAATATGTGCTGGAGATGTGATTGGTGTGATCAGGGATACAATCGTATCATCTGGCTACAGCAGGTAGGACTCGAGTATTATATGTGCGATAATTGTAGAGAATACTATAAGGTATCTATTGGCGACTGCATTAAACTAAGATATGTAGAGAGCAGACGTGATTGGATCAGCGCAGTAGGATTATGGGTGCCTCACCCGTTCTGGAGAAAAGATGACGAGGAGGATTGAACAAGGTCACAACAAACTCTACAAGATGGGCTTTGACGGAGCATGTATAGAGAAGCTAAGACATTTAACACATTCACAATACGTAGATCTATTGCTCATCCTAGACAAGTTTCAAACAGCAAAAGATCGTGGAAAATCGGGCCATACAAGTCCTGATATTCCAGGAAGATAAGGACATGAAATACGACTTACATACCAGACATACGATTCCCAAAGATTACGAAAGTTGTTGGAATTGTCGTCATATGCAATGGATGGTAGCATTAGGACAGGGTGCGCGATGCAGTAACAAAAAGAATGAGTATAGAGTCTTTTTTCGTCATGCCGATCAACCTGATGGTTGGCCCAACCAAAATCCGATAAAAATGCCCT
>MPMC02158836.1_pt1 | contig 12210 bp, 9 predicted proteins | sample 1617281 | NCBI WGS metagenome assembly MPMC02 (sample SAMN05944809, study PRJNA350692) | marine metagenome | biome: marine; feature: ODZ; material: water; isolation source: 100 m water sample filtered on 30 um supor filter | place: Pacific Ocean | collected 2012-04-09 | depth 100m m | reverse complement strand
TTGGTCGCCGATTTACCTGCGCCACGACTCAATGATGGTCCATTGGCTTCACGTGGGCTTACCCGCCTTAGGTGAGGGGCTGGGAGGTCTCGAGATGTGAGGGGAGGCGCGCTTCAGATGGGGAGCTTGCGCTCGATGGCCTCGATCTCGCTGCGGGCGGACAGGGTGTTGTTACAGGCCTTGCCCACCTTGCGGTAGGCCGCCATCACCGTGGTGTGGTCTTTGCCGCCGAAGGCGCGCCCGATCTGAGGAAAGGACGCCTGGGTGTGCTTGCGGCACAGGTACATGGCGATGCCTCGCGGGTGGGCGATGGTTCGATGTCGACGAGGTCCCTTGAGGTCGCTCTCACGGACGTCGAAGTGCTCGGCCACCAACTTGATGATCGACTCCGACGTGAGCGCCTGTTCTCGATGATCCACCAGATCGCGGAGGCAGTCCTGCGCGAAGGGCACCGAGAGTTCGCGGCGGTTGAAGCTGGCGTAAGCGCACATCCGCACCAAGGCGCCCTCGAGTTCTCGGACGTTGGCGCGAACGAGTCGAGCCAAGTAAAAGGCGACGTCATCGGGCAGGGCGATGCCGTCTCGCTCGGCCTTCGCCTGGAGAATCGCGACGCGCGTCTCCAACTGCGGCGGCCTGATGTCGGCGATCAGCCCCCACTGAAAGCGAGACCGGAGGCGGGCCTCGAGGCGTGGGATCTCTTGGGGCGTGCGGTCGCAGGTCAGGATGATCTGCTTCTGGGCCCCATGGAGCGCGTTGAAGGTGTAGAAGAACTCCTCCTGAGTTCGCTCTTTGCCCGCGAGAATGTGGACGTCATCCATCAAGAGCACGTCGCATTGGTCGCGGAAGCGCGCTCGAAAGGCGTCCATCTCCTGCCGCTGGATGCTCTTGATCACCTCGTTGGTGAACTCTTCGGCGCTGATGTACGTGATGGCCGCGTCGGGTCGCTCAGCGTAGATTCGCCGCGCCACGGCGTGGAGCAGGTGGGTCTTGCCCAGTCCTGTTCCGCCGTAGATGAAGAGGGGGTTGAAGGCGCGCGCCGGATCGTTCGCCACCGCCATGGAGGCCGCATGGGCCATCTCATTGGACGGGCCGACCACGAAGGTGTCGAACCGATAATGCGGGTTGAGGTCGAAGGCGCCCAATCGCTTTTTCTTCGCGCCTTGGGTGATGGGGATCACCGGGGCCACCGCCGGCTCGTCTTTACGACTTGGCGTTTCGGCGGGCGACGCCTCGGTCTTTGGGACCGGGGGCGGCGAAGTAGCCGTTACGATCTCGATCTCGAAGGGGCGCCCAGTAATGGACTCCACTGCGCTGTGAATGAGATCCTGATAGTGATCTCGAACCCAGTCACCGAAAAAGGCGTCTGTAACTTCGAGAACGATGCGATCTGACAGCTCGTCAGCGCAGCGTAGTGGACGGAAATAGGTAGAGAAATTCTCTGCCGTCACTCTTGAATGGATGACCCCCAGGGCCTGCTCCCAGATACTCACCGGATATACCTAAACATTACGAACCGATGCCCGACCTCGTCCCCCTATAAAACAGAGAGCCGAGCGCCTGTTCGAGAACACTCACAAATATAACGAGAACGACCGATGCCGACTGAGATCCTGATCTAGCGGCCGAGAATCGCCCTCGCAAGACGTTTTTTGGGCTTTCTGAAAAAGGTAATGAAGTCGCGGGCTCACTCGGATCAATCGATCGACTGATCGTCACTAGATCCATCGGATCAGCCCTTGATTCCCCCCCCGGACCACCCATCGAGACCTCGGATCGCCGGCGAAACTCGAGCGCTCGTGTCGGCTCGTCGCTTCGAGGGTCTCCGGGGATTTTACGGGATCTGATCCGACCCGGCTTTGATGGATCCGAGAGGGCATCTCGATGCGAACGGCGCTGTTCATTCTGCGGTTGAAACACGATCCCGAACATCGGATCCATATATATATATACGGGCACACGGGTGCGAGGTCATGGCGCGTCTGTCCCGACTCTCCGCGCCTAAACTGCAAATCATCCGGCGACAATGCTGATCCCGTGTTGACAGCATCGAGACCTTGTGGTTGTATGCGCCGCCCTCGGCCCCATTGGGTCGCGAGAGGATCACGGAGCTCATAAAGATGTCTAAGCGTACTTTTCAGCCGAGCAACGTCTCCCGCCGCCGTACCCACGGTTTTCGGGCTCGTATGCAGACCAAGAGCGGGCGCACGATCATCAAGCGCCGCCGCCAAAAAGGTCGCAGCAACCTGACGGTGTCGACGTACAAGAAGTGAACTCGACTTCAGGCGAGGGGCTTCCTAAGCGCCTTCGTCTCCGGAAGCGGCGCGAATACCTAGCGGTTCAACGCACCAGCAATCGAGTGGTGACCCCCCATTTCATCGTCTTTGCGCGAGGAAACGGCGGCGGCCCGATTCGAATGGGGGTGACGGTGAGTCGAAAGGTGGGACGTGCGCACGTCCGAAATCGAGTCAAGCGCCTCGTTCGAGAGGCGTTCCGTCGCAACACAGAGAAGCTGCCCAGAGGGATCGACATGGTCTTGGTTGCCCGCCAAGGGCGACCGGCTTCGGTGTATGAAGAGGTGGTCTCCGAGATGGTCTCCGCAGCGGGTGAACTCCAAAATCGGGCCGGCGAGCGGCGAAATCGCCGCAGACGACGTCGGTGAATCCCATGAAGACCCTCGCCATCTGGTTCGTCCGCTTCTATCAGAGCGCGCTCTCGCCTCTCTTTCCGGCGACCTGTCGCTTTTCCCCCAGCTGCTCCAATTATGCCCTGCAAGCGTACACCCGCTTCGGGTTCTTTGGCGGCTCATGGCGCACCGCCGGTCGCCTTTGTCGCTGTCACCCATGGCACCCCGGGGGACATGACCCCGTAGATCCGAAATGAATCAAGGACAAGAACTCGATCAGAAGCGGTTGTTGCTGGCCGTCGTGCTCAGCGCCGTCGTTTTGATGTTGTGGCAGGCGACGGTCCCGGTACCGCCGCCCGTTCAAAAGGCCCCTGCAGCCGCAGGAGACGCCGGGATCGCTAAGGCGAACCCCGCCCCTGGGGCAGAGGCGGCCACGCCGTCCACGGCGACACCAGGCACGCCGGCGGGGCAACCCGATGCCCAGGTCATCGAGGCGCGTACTCTGACGACCCTCAAGCAGCCGGGGCTTCACACCCTCGATTTGTCGAATGAGGACGGCCAGATCGGTGGATGGGTCCTCGAGGAGACCCAATACCAAGCGGTGGCCGAGGATGGGTTGAGATCTCCATTCCCCTTCGTGCGTGCCGTGGATGGAAGCGCCAATGTCGGCGTCTTCCTGCCGCCGCTGCTCCAGTTACACCTGGGCGGCGCTCTGACGCGGGGTGACTATCGGCTCACAGCGCCCACGGACTCTACGGCTCGACTCCAATGGACGGACCCCAAGTCCGGTGTCCAGGTCACGCGGGCGTACACCTTAGACGCTGACTCCTACACCACCACCGTCGAGTTGATCCTGGAGAACCCGAGCGCCGGCACTGTTCCCTTCGACTTGTCGGCTCTTTTCCGCGGTGTACAGAACGACGAGCAGGCCCAGGGGAGCATGTTCATGCCTCCGGTCTATCTCTACGAGTCGGTCTGTAAGCGCGGCGACGACTTCGAGCGTTTCAACGCCGACGCCATCGTCGACAGCAAGACGGATGGTGACCCAGTCGCCTTCTCTGACGGCATTCGGTGGGGCGGCGTCGACAACCGATACTTCATGGCCGCGCTGGTTGCGGATCCCGGCTCCATCGAGCGCTGTACGGCGAACGCGACCCGGAAGGGTGTTCCCCCGGGTTTTACCCTCGTGAGCAACCAATTGGACCTGGCCGGCGGTGAAATCCCGCCGGGCGGACAGGTCACGCGGAAGATCAAGTTTTACGCCGGTCCCAAGAAGCTTTCGGAGCTCCAGAAGTTCCCCGAGCCCCTCAACGACGCCATCGACTTCGGCATCTTCTCGATCATCTGTGTGCCCATGCTCTGGCTGATGCGGGTCTTCTATGGATTCGCCGCCAATTGGGGGCTGGCCATCATCCTTTTGACCATCGTGGTGAAGCTGATCACGCTCCCCCTGACCATCAAGCAGTATCGGTCCATGGCGGCGATGAAGAAGATTCAGCCGCAGATGAAGAAGGTTCAAGAGAAGTACAAAGAGGACAAGGTCAAGCTTCAGCAGGAGATGATGAAGCTCTATCGAGAGAATCAGGTGAACCCCCTCGCAGGGTGTCTCCCGATGCTCATGATGATGCCCATCTACTTCTCCCTCTATCGCACCATCTATTCTGCGGTGGAGTTGTATCAGGCGGAGTTCTTCGGCTGGATCACCGACTTGTCCATCGAAGACCCCATATATGTGACGCCGGTCTTGCTTGGGGCCTTGATGTTCGTACAAATGCGCTTGAACCCCAGCGCGGGGGATCAGATGCAGCAGAAGATCTTGATGAACGTCATGCCGATCATGTTCACGGCCATGATGCTCTTCCTCCCCAGCGGTCTGGTCCTCTACATTCTGGTGAACACGTTCCTGGGTATTTTTCAGCAGCTCTGGATCTTGAAGAAAACGAATCTAAAGCCCCTTGGGGCGAAAGCGTGAGGTGAGCCGTGGCGGATGCGACCAATGAGGCGGGGGTCGAGTTCCTCGACGAGATTTTTCGAGAGATGGGCATCGAGGTGGCCATCTCCGGTGGAGACCAACACGAAGAGGGACACGTCCTCGAGCTGGGCGGCGGAATCGACGCCCTCCGACGTCAGCCCGATTTGGTGTCGGCCCTGACCCTCCTGACCTCACAGGTGATGAGCCGCGAAGCCAAGAGCCGCGTCTCGGTGATCTTGGACCTCGGGGGCGGCTTCAAGGCACGGGAGTCCCTGCTGGCCGTGGCCGCTGACGACCTCGCGCGGGTCGCTGTGGAGACGGGCCGTAGGGGCGTCTTAGACGGCCTCAGCTCCACGGAGCGGCGCATCGTCCACGCCCGTCTCAAGGAGAACGACGGGATCGCCACGCGCAGCGAAGGTGATGGCCAAAACCGACTCCTCATCATCGAGTCCGCCGAGGCTTGAGCCTCCCCTACGAGCAAGACCCGCCCAAACGCCTGAAAAAGAAGTAGAAATTCACTCTCCTCAAAGGTGGTTTCAGGGCGCCTCTGCGCCCCGGGCGTTCCGAGAACCTCGAGTTTCCCGAAAATCCTTATTTTTCACCGCCTTCGACGCCGTTCTGGCTTGTTGAAAGAGGGGCGTCTTGGTATGGTCCGGCGCCGGTTTTTGGCCGGAAAAACAAGGCGGAGATAGAGATGAGTGAGACGAGCTCCGAAACCGTAAACGGGGCAAGCCAGTACGACGCCGAGAGCATTAAAGTCCTCAAAGGGCTAGAGGCCGTACGCAAGCGACCCGGAATGTATATCGGTGATCCGAACGACGGCACCGGGCTCCACCAATTGGTGTACGAGGCCGTGGACAACGCCATCGACGAGGCCCTCGCTGGATATTGTGATCGTGTCACCGTCAAGTTGCACCTCGACGGCAGTTGCTCTGTAGACGACAACGGCCGTGGAATCCCCGTCGGCATGCACGCAGAGGAGGGGCGGAGCGCCGCTGAGGTCATCATGACCGTCCTCCACGCCGGCGGTAAGTTCGACGACAACTCCTATAAAGTGTCCGGCGGCTTACACGGGGTCGGTATCTCTTGCGTGAACGCGCTGTCCTGTTGGCTCGAGCTGGAGATCCACCGCGACGGTGGGGTCTATCGGCAACGGTACGCCTACGGTGAGCCGGGGGAGCCTTTGGCCCGCAAAGGGGCCACGGGTCGTACGGGCACGCAAATTCACTTCTTACCCGACCGCGGGATCTTCGAGACCAATTACGAGTTCAGCTTCGACATCCTCTCTCAGCGCCTCCGGGAATTGAGCTTCCTCAACCGTGGGGTGGCCATTACGCTCATCGACGAGCGTGGCGAGGGCAAGCGAAACGACTTCAAGTACGAGGGGGGCATCGCGTCCTTCGTGGAGCACCTCAATCGCAACAAGACGATCTTGCACTCGACACCGGTCTACTTCGTCGAGGATCGGGATGACATCCAGGTCGAGATCGCCATGCAGTGGAACGACTCGTACCAAGAGAACATCTCCTGCTTCACCAATAACATTCGCAACCGCGACGGCGGGAGCCACCTATCGGGTTTTCGTGATGCGCTGACGCGGACGATGAACACCTACGCCAATAACGAGAACTTCCTGAAGGGCATGAAGAGCTCTTTGTCGGGGGACGATATCCGTGAGGGCTTGGTGGCCGTCGTCTCGTGCAAGGTGCCGGACCCGAAATTCAGCAGCCAGACCAAGGACAAGCTCGTCTCGTCGGAGGTCAAGCCTGCGGTTCAAAGCTGCGTGGCCGATCGCTTGGCCGAATGGCTGGTGGAGAACCCGAGCCAAGCCAAGAGTCTGATCAGCAAAGCGATCGGCGCCGCTCGGGCGCGGGACGCCGCTCGACGTGCCCGTGAGTTGGTGCGTCGCAAAGGCGCCCTGGACTCCGCCGCCCTCCCGGGGAAGCTGGCCGACTGTCAGGCCAAGAACCCGGCCGACTCCGAGATTTACCTGGTGGAGGGTGACTCTGCCGGTGGCTCGGCCAAGCAAGGTCGAGACCGGGCGACGCAGGCGATCTTGCCCCTGCGCGGGAAGATCTTGAACGTGGAGAAAGCCCGGCTCGACAAGATGTTGTCGAGTCAGGAGATCATTACCCTGATCACCGCTCTGGGCACCGGCATCGGCAGCGACAGTTTCGACGTCTCGAAGCTCCGCTATCACAAGATCATCATCATGACGGACGCCGATGTGGACGGCTCCCACATCAGGACCCTGCTGCTCACCTTCTTCTATCGGCAGATGCAGGAGGTCATCGAGCGTGGACACCTCTACATCGCGCAACCGCCGCTCTTCCGTGCCAAGAAGGGCAAGCAGATCAGCTACCTCAAGAACGAGGCGGCGATGAACTCGTTCCTCATCGATGCAGGCACTCGAAATATCACTATTCGTGGGGACGGCGGGGAGACGGTCACCTCTGAACACCTGCGAAACTTGCTCATCAAGCTGGCCTCGTTCTTCACCGAGATTCAGCGGGTGCAGCGACGGGGAGATTCGCGGGTCTTCGAGGGGCTCATCGCCAACGGTTTGGTTGAGAGTGAAGTTTTCGACGATCCGGACAAGATGGAATCTCTGGGCAACACGTTGAAGGCCTTCTTCGACGCCGAGTATCCCCACGAGTTTTCGGTCCATTTCCACGTCGAGAAGGTGCCCGTGCCCGTCTTCATGGCCCCACCGACTTCGGAGGCTGAAGACGAGGACGACGAGGGCATCGACGCAGCTGAGAGCGACGATGAAGGTCTCGATGCCGCCGATTCTGCCGATGCTGCCGAATCCGGGAGCGCCGAAGTGGAGGAGACTGCAGTCGAGCCGGCGCCTCCGGTCGATTTGGGTTACCGACTCGTCATACGCTCGCGGATGGCGGGTGGTGAGCGGCGGACCTTCCTCGAGCGAAGCACCCTCGACTTACCCATCTTGAACGCCGTGAACAACATCTACGAGCAGTTGGGGGCGCTGAAAAATGGGCCTTACTCCATCGTTCATGGTGAGAAAGACGAGACGCAGGTGGACACTCGGCACAAGCTCTTGGAGACCCTGCTCGGTCGAGGTCGCAAGGGGCTCGATATCCAGCGGTACAAGGGTCTCGGTGAGATGAACCCCGACCAGTTGTGGGAGACCACCATGGACCCCAGCACGCGGACGCTGCTCCAGGTTCGAATCGATGACAGCGTACAGGCCGATAGCATCTTCACCGTCCTCATGGGAGACCAGGTGGAGCCTCGCCGTGATTTCATCGAGCGGAACGCCCTGACTGTGAAGAACCTCGACGTCTGATTCCGTCGTCCAGGGTGATGCTCCCCTGCGGTCCAGGCAACGGGTCCACGGGACTCCGATAGGAAGAAATAGGGTGTTGAAAACACGCCTCCATCGCCTCGACCCCACCCCTGCTTGCATCTCGGAGTTAGCGTGAGCCCCGAGTATCTGGCCGAGGTGCGCCAACTCTTCTTGAGTAAGAGCGGACGCGGTCTCGCCCTCTCCCCCAAGGATCGCTCGCTCGTCGGTCAATGGGCTCGCGCCGGCGTCCCCTTGGAGGTGGTCCTCAAGGGGATCGAACTCGCCTTCTCGGGCACGGCGCCCAAGCGCGTCAGAAGCCTCAGCTACGTCGTCCCCTCCGTGGAGTCCACCCTAGAGGGGTGGCGCGCCCGAAAAGTGGGGGAGACCGGGGTGGAGGACGGCCCGGATTTAGAGGGCGCCTTCGCTGCGCTCTTGGGTGAAATAGAAGCGGTCGGTCGGGCTCAATCGGACCCGAAAAAGAAGGAGGTCTTGCGCCGAGCGTGGCGAGAGATCGATGCTATCCGCGGTCAATGGCGGGTGGACGAGTCCATCGACCTGATCGGCACCTTCGTGGCCCTCAGCGTTCGAATCTGTCAAGCGGGCCTGGCCGCCCTCGACGAAGCCGGTCGGGTGACCCTCGAGGCTGAGGTCGACGACGCCCTCGTGGGCGAGCGTGGTTCATCGCCCGAAGTCATGGCCGAGACCCGGCAGGCCTTCATTTGGCGCCGGGTTCGCCGAGCCTTGGGGATTCCACCCCTAGAGCTCGATCTCGGTGGAGGTTGGTGATGAAAGAGTGTCCGCTTTGCCAGGGTCAATTGGTGGTCACCCGCGCTCGGGGTGATTTCGCCATTGCTGAACGATGTCGTTGCCAGACGCCCTGCCCTCAATGTGACGGGTCCGGCTTCTTCTTCGAGACCAACACCGCCGGATACGAAGTGACCGTCCCGTGTCGTTGTCGACGCCTGGATCAGAGCGCGCGCGCTTTCGCTCAGGCCATGGTGCCCGCTCGGTACGCGGCCGCTCATTTTGGTCGCATCGAGGCCGGCGAGCAGGGCTCCGATATCGCGGCAGCTCGCCGGACGGCCTGGCGATTCGCCAAAGAGTTCGAGTCGGGCGTGCGCGGGCTGCTCTTCCATGGGCCCAGCGGCACAGGCAAGACCCTGATCGCTACCTGCATCCTGAGGTACCTGCTCCTCGAGCGCGGCGTTCGGGCTCGCTTCGTCGAGTTCATGCACCTCCTCGCCGATTTACGGGCGACCTTCGGGGATCGCGGGCGGGCCGAGCTGGTGATGGCGCCGTTGGTGGAGATCCCGGTGCTTATCATCGATGAGTTGGGTAAGGGGCGGGGCAGCGAGTGGGAGTTGAGCGTCCTCGATGAGTTGATCAGCAAGCGCTACAACGCCCAAAGGACCACCGTCTTCACCACCAATTTCTCCCCCGAAGAGCCCAGCGCCGAGGCGTCTCAAGGGGGCTCTCTCAACGAAGAGAAGCTGGTGGATCGAGTGGGTGCGCGCATCTACTCGCGTTTGATGGAGATGTGCGAGCCGGTGCGTCTTCACGGGCCGGACTACCGTCGAAAACTTGCTACGGAGCGGCGATAAAGTCATCAGGCGAGGCGCCCAGTCGCTCCAGGGTACTGGGCGACAAGATGTAGACCTCGTCGGGGCGCGCGCTCGTCCGAACAAAGCGAGCCCCGTTGCGATATTCAGCACCTAAGAACAACGTCGTTTGACGGTCTCGGTCATCCCGAATCACGGCCGCCTCAGCGGTCTCGGCGAACGCGCTCTCGGGGATCACAGCCGGAAACCCTGCGGTCCTCAACTGCGCGACCCACGCGACGAAATCGCGGGCGCGAGTCTCGTCTGCCGGTGTCTCTCGCCCGGCCGTCACGAGGTTCCAGACACCGTCATGGGTCCGCTTGAGATGTAAGGCGGGTGTTCTTGGGATGACCAACTCCCGTATCCCATCGGGAGAGAGGTCGAAGAGCCGGCGATTCCGCAAATCGGAGACCTGGGCGTCGAGAAACAAGACACGACTCCGAGGGAGCGAGACGAATGTATCTCCCGGCGTGGAACGGCCGCGAATGAGCGGTCCGCGCGTCGGCTCCAGGGCCACGCCGAACCTCGCCCCGTCGAATGACTCGCCCATGATGGTGTAGCTGGGCGCGTGATCGCCGATGTTACCCAAGAACCCATCGGCCCGGAGAGTGCCCAAGGTGTTGGCCACGGCGTCGACCTCTCGTTGACCGACGTTCATCCCCTCCGGGCGAACCAGTCTCCACGGTGACGTGGGGTCAGCGCGCTCCGCTCGCCAGATGACCCGTGCCCCCTGTCTTCGCTCCACTGCGGCCATGTCTGCGTATTTTCGGTCGAAGAGTTGTCGGTTTCGCCAGAGGTTCAATGGGCGTTGAAAGACCCCCGGAAGATTCGCTCGAGCTCGGTAAGAGACCGTCTCCCCGAGAGGCGCGATGAACGTGTGCCTGCCATCCACCAGTTTACCTACCCGAAAGCGCGTCACCCCGGTTTTGCTCTTCAAGCTGACCTGCGTGGCCGCCGGTCCCAAACCCAGGCGGGCCGGGGTGGACTCTCCAACCTCGAGGGCCTGGTCCATCACCACCGGGGTCGACAAGGTGTCGATCAAATCTCGGTGGGCTTGTTCATCGAGGGCGTGTCCGCCCGGGGCAATTGACCACTGTCCTTCGATTTGCCGGAGCACCAACGCGCGGTCGCCTCGTTCGATCTTCACCTCGACGATATCGGCGATGGCCGGGAGGGTGTACGCGATTCGGCCCAGGCCCCCGTCTTCGCCGACGCCCATCACGGAGGCGCCGGCCAAGAGGGCCACGACGGTGGCCAGGACCCAGACCCGTCGCCTCATGCCCGACGCCTCCTGAGTCGACGTAGACCGCCCACACACAAGACCAGAAGGGATGGACCCAGGAGGTTCGTGTACTTCACCCAAGCGCGCACCCCGGCCTCCGTGGACGCCAGCGGCGGCGCCTCCGCCTGGCGCGCTCGAATGATCGAAAGATCCGTATCGGTGACGGCCCAATCTATGGCGTTTTGGAAGAACAAAAGACCGTTCTTGTGTGCGCTCAGGAGCCTGGTTCCGCTCGTGGCCAAGACAATCCTCGCCGGTCCTTGGGCTCGGTCCAAGAAGGGGCGTTCAGGTGTTTTGGCGGCGAAGGGCGAGTCGGGGGCCGGCGGCTTTGACTCTTGGGTGAAGAAGCTCACCGGCTCGCCTCCGTAGACCACGGCGACAGCGGCCGAGTCTTGCGTCTCCAACTGGGCGTCTTCGCCCACCGGTGGTTGTTTCAGTGGGCTCGGGTCCAGCGCCCGCACCTCTCTCCGGGTCACCGCCACATCGCTGGTGCGTGCCAACACCTCTACGTCGGGGCCGACGCCGATGGGGGCCGCCAAGGGAAAGGCCAGACTGCCCAGGCCACGGGTCACGGGATGGTCGGCCAACGCCCGGACTTGGACAAAGAGGGGGTGGTGCACCGTCAGCAGCTTTCCGCCGGCGTCACGGCCGATGGGGGCTAGGACGTTATGGGTCCGGTCGAGCACCGTGCGATCGTGATGGACGGGCAGCCCGTAGTGGTTAAAGAGCGGCTCGAGCCCAGTGGTGGCCGGCACCAAGACGTCGGGGAATACGGCGCTGGGCATTCGGTAATCGAGGAATGCGAGCAGTGTCTTTCCCTCCATCAAGAACTGGTCGATGAGATAGCGGGCCCGGGCGTCGAAGGCTCGGCGAGGTCCCAGGATCACCAGAGCGTCCAAATCACGAGGCAGGGGGGCGCCGTCCAGGCGAACGGCCCGCAGGGTTCCGCTCTGGGACAAGAGCTTGGCGAGCGGGCTGCCCACCACCTCCGGCTCGCCATGGCCCGACGAGATCCCGATCACTCGAGGCTTTTCCGGCCCGTTCAAGACCTCCCGGAGCGCGCGCGAGAGGGCGAACTCGATTTGATTTGTTCGCTGGATAGGTCCCACCACCGCCCGTCGATCCCCGTATTGGACAGCGACGCCATAGCGGACTCTCTGTCGAACATGTCGGTCGGCCTCGGCCACCACCAGCTCCGCCAACTCTACGCCGTAGCTCTCGGCCTCAGCGTCGTTTTGAGCCCGCTCTGCCTCCGTCGCGTCTGGATCCATAGAGTCGACGACTCGAAGGCGCACGAGGTCGGGCGCGGCGTCCCGGTACTCGGCGAGGGTGTCTTTGATGGCTCCGATGACGGTGGAGTAGGGGGCCTGAACACGGGAGGGGAGGAACGCGTGGAGCTCGATGGGGGCCTCTGCGGCGGCGAGC
>MPMC02157027.1_pt1 | contig 12245 bp, 9 predicted proteins | sample 1617281 | NCBI WGS metagenome assembly MPMC02 (sample SAMN05944809, study PRJNA350692) | marine metagenome | biome: marine; feature: ODZ; material: water; isolation source: 100 m water sample filtered on 30 um supor filter | place: Pacific Ocean | collected 2012-04-09 | depth 100m m | reverse complement strand
TGGGCACCCGGGCGTCCATGGGGTCGAGGACGACGCGCTTGATCTGGAGGTTCTGAGCCGCCCCGCGGGCTAGGTAGAGCCGCCCGCCGGGGCCCCTCCGAGAGGCTCCCGTCTGGGCCATGGCCGCCGAAGAGCGTGAGCAGGACCACGCCCATTTCGATCTTGCTGCCGCTCAGGTGGCGCGCTGCACCCAGGTCTGGGCAATCTCACTCAGGTCCGGCCGGGTCCCGTCCGCTTCACCAAAGTAGTGTTCCTCGATGTTTTGGATCTGCCCCTGCAGCTCCACGCGGGAGTCTGGCGTGAGACCATTGGTGGACTCGATACGCCGCAGCAGTCCGATGACCGTGAAGGGGGACAGGGGCTCCGGTACCGTGAAGCGCGCTTCGCCGGGGCCGCGTGCTGCAGATCTGAGTGCCGAGCGCACCCCAAGGGCCAGAGCCAGCGCCACCGCCGTACCCAGCAGCCACGTCCACAAGCCAGGCCCGGCCACTTCGCCATAGCGCGCTTCCAAAGAGATGGTCTGCCCGACGGAGGCCAGGTCCGCGTCCACGTAGCGCTGGTAGGTCAACTCGACCTCTTCCTCCGGTAGGACTGTGCTGCCGAAGGCAAAGGAGTCCGGTAGCTGGGTGAGGTTCTCCCCTGCCTGCATCTCGACCATGAAGGTGCGATCGCTGATCACCTGCGGCGCGGCGCTCTCGGCATCGAACTTGGAGATGGCATTGCCCTGGTCCTCGACGGACACCACCTCAAAGCCCTCGGGTGCCAGATCGACCAGGTCCGTCAAGGCCGGCAGGAGGCCGCGGGCACTGGCCTGGACCTCGAGCAGGAGCTTGCCGCTCTCGGCTTCGCGCTCGTCCAGGGTCTGGGTCAGCTTGAGTTGCGCGAAGGGGCGCGGGTCCACCTGACCCGAACCGCAGTCGAGGACCACCGGGGCCGACTCGATGGGCAGCAGGGCGTAGCCCACAGAATCCATGAAGTCCAGGTCGAGGCGCAGGGAGGGGATGCGGTCCACCTCCGGCCCGCGCGCCTTCATGAGGACGTAGGCGTAGGGCGTCAGGCGCCAGCCGTATTCAGCCGTCGCGCGCGAGTGGGTGTCGGGGTGGTTGAAGGTGATGGACTGCACCTCGAAGTGCTCACTGAGCACATCGTGGGTGAACTCCTCGAACTTGTCGCGGTAGTCCTCCGTGGGGCGCCCGTAGTTGAATGCATTCACCGTGGCGTTCTGGTTCACCAGGTACTTGCCAAAGCCTCCGGACTCGCGCTCGATGGCACCGGTGTGTCGTAGGTTCACGAAGACGCCGAAGGGCTCCCCGTTGCCCACGTGTGCGCTGCCATCCACCGCAACGTCCAGCTGGATCTCTGTGATCAGGTCCTTGTAGTAGGTCAGGATCTTGTGGGCCTCGCGCGTGCGTTCGGTCTCTCCAGCGATCTTCAGTCCCGAGCGCAGGTAGCTGTACTTGACGGCCGGGTTGACGGAGCCGACGCGCGTGAAGAGCGCGTTGGCGAAGCGGTCCATGTGGCGCCTCGCCGCCTCGCCGGGGAGAGCTTCGATGGCATCTTTGATCAGGGCGAGCTGGTTCTGTACGGGTTGCTTGTAGCTGTCCAGGGCCTGCAGGTCGCACGCTCCCAGGCTGGCGTAGAACCAGGTCTCGTAGAGGTTGTGGGCCTCCTCATCTTCAGCCAATCCCGGGAGTGCGGCCTGGTAGATGCGCGCCGCCTCGGCGAAGCCGGACAGGGCCTCTCGGCGCTTGCCTGCGAACTCGCTGCTCTTGGCCACCTCCTGCCGGAAGTTGTTCTCATCGTGGGCTACCGAGGCCAGCGCCAGCCTGAGGGACCAATCATCGGGGTGGCTGTCCAAGGAGCTCTGCGCCACGCTCGCCGCGGTCTCGTAGCCACGCAGGATCTCGGCCTCGATGTCCTTCTGGCGGCGATTGGTCTTCTTGGCCTCCTGGGTGGCAGGCCTGCGCCAGACACCCACGAGGTTCTTGCGCATCTCCTGCACAAGGGCGGCGACCGTCCTGGGGGCCAGCTCATCCAGAGCACCAAAGACGCCTTCGATGGTCTCGACCTGATAGACCTCTGCGCTGGAGTGCGCGTTGGTGAAGGCCGTCGCCACCAGCTCCTCGTTCACCCCCTCCAGGGGCAGGGCCCGAATGCGCTGCACCCAGGCGGCCAGCTCCTTCAGGTTGCGCTCCTGCTTGGAGCGCGTAAGCGGAATGCCCGCCGAGAGTTGGCTGAACCCGAACACGAACATGTACTCGTTGGTGCGGTTGTTGTTCACGTTGGGGTTGTTGTTCCTGATCCACACGCGCAGGAACTCCTCCACCAGGGCTTCGGCCTGCTCGGGGTGCGTCAGAGCCAGACGCTCGATGTAGGGGAACGCCTCCTCTTCGGCTTGGACCTTGAGTAGCAGCTGGGCCGTGACCATCTCGAACTTGGGGCGCAGCCCCGGGGCGATCAGCTCCATCCACTGGCTGCTGGGTCGCATGGCGAGCATCTCGTTCGCCCCGATAGGGGTGGGGGCATTGCGATTGAGTGCGGTGCTGCTCGTGCTTGAGTAGAAGATGTTCCCGAACGGGTCAACCTTCACGGCTTGCCCGCGCGATACCGTGGTGTCGAAGCTGTGGGTGCAGGCTGCCTCTTGCAGCCAGTTGTTGGCCAGTAGATTCAGGGTGTCGGCCCACTCTCGCGCAAGCTCGGGGGCGGCCTCCAGGAGAGCCTCGGCGGCGGTGGTCTGCAGCTCCAGGTTTGTCTGTCGCAGGGGCATGACCCGGGCCTGCTCAAACAGGGAGCGCGAGCTGGATGCTCCCAGGAGCGAGAGGATTTCCATCCCGCGCTCGGGCCGGGTGGTGAAGCTCTCCGTGAGCCAGGTCTGGCCCAGGGTCTTGTGAACCTTGGGTGCCAATTCTACGGCGCGCTTGAGGGCCTCTCCCTTGGTGTCGTCTTCCAACTCACCCGGGGCCAGGACACTCATGGTGGCTTGCCAGGCGGCGTTCAGATCTGTTTCCTGCTTGTCCCGTTGGAATTGGGCCAGGTGGTGCCGCGCCAGGAGGTTCAGGATGGGACGGTCATCGGCTGCCTGGGCCTCTTCCAGGGAGGGCAGGAATTCGCCCGCCTCCACGAAGAAGCGACCCTCCAACAGGACGTGCGCCAGTTGCTCATGGGCGAGGGGGAAACCCTCGGTGGCCAGGGCGGGTCGCAGCGCATTCAGGCAGCTCTCGATCAGCACGCCCTCGTCGACGGTCAGGCGTATCAGCTGGCCTAGTCCATTGATTTGTTTTTCGACGAGCTTGGCCGGGGCAGCAGCGACAAGGCCGACCAGGTCCTGGGCGTCGAAGTAGTTTTTTTCTGCGAATGGAGCCAGGGTGCCGCTGACCTTGACGGGACCCTCTGTCAGCGACTTGATCAGCTGGGCGTAGGCTATCCGGCCTTCAGCCGTGGTAAGGGAGGCCATGTACTCGCGCACCGCATCCCACTCTCCCAGGGTGACCTGCCGCTGGAACAGGGCCAGCTCGACCTCGAGTTGCTTCTCGGCGAATTCTTTCGCTGCCTTCTCGGCGGCTTTCTCAGCCTTCTTCTCGGCGGCTTCCTGGGCGTTCTCCCGCTCTTCCGCGGCTTCCTCCTTGGCCTCTGCAGCTTCTTCCTCGCTCATGCCTTCGGTGTCCACTTCCTTGAGCGGGATCTCAACCGGCTCGGCTTTGGCCGGGGGGGCGGGCGCCTCGGGCGGTTCAGCGGCCCAGGCGGAGAGGGCGGCCGAAGGGCGGCGATCGAAGACGAGCTTCTTCAGCTTCTTGCCACGGTCGGTCGCGGGCTCAGCTTTCTTCTCGGTCTTGTCGTCCTGCTCTCCAGGACTGGGAGGCTCGACCACAAGACCCTGTTCCATCAAGGCCTTGAGCTCGTCCGGGCTGATTCCAGCCGATGCCCCGAGGATGCTGCGTGTGGGTCCTATGACTGTTGCGCGCCTCAGGGGGAGGGGCTTTGCGCGCACGGGTGTCTGCGCCCAGGTGGGGGCGATCCCCACCAGGCAGAGAGTCGGCACCAGGGCGCGGGTGAGGCTGGAGAAGATGGAGCGGGCGGGCGGGTTTGGCATGGGGGGGCTAACCTCAAGCAGCGACGAAGTGACAGCGGGAGACCGGGTTGATGAATAATCGTTGGGGCAGGCGCTGCGCGAGCCTTCACCTCGGGTCAAGGACCCGGGTGGGCGAGCCAGCGGACTGCGCAGAGCGGGGGCTCAGGAACCCGAACCGTCCGGCGGTGGGCCGGAGGATGCACCGCGTGCGTCCTGGCTCTTCGGTCCGTTTGCCTTTCCCTTTCCCCGGCCGCGACCGCGACCGCTACCACAGCCTTGTCATTGGCTGGGTAGGGGGAGACCTTGGAGCTCGGACAGGTCCATGCGTGCCAGTCGGATGGCGGACTCCAGATCCTCCCGGGCCTTGAGCACTCCAGTCCCTTCGGGCTGGGCGGCTTCGGCCTGGCTGGCCAGCAGCTTGAAGGTCTGCCGCGCACTGTCGATGTGGGGCTCCCAGTCCTCGCGTGCCGCGCCTTCGAGACGCAGCAGCCAGGTCAGGTAGTACTGGCTGGTGGCGAAGGTGCGCTGGGTGTCTGCCAGGAGGGCGGGATAGGTGCTCGGATCTTCGAGCAACTCGGTGACCAGGCTGGCCAACGACGCGTTTGCGTCGGGCAGCTTGGAGATGTTCATCTGGGCCTTGGCGCGCTCCAGCTTGATACGGCGCACGTCCTCCACGCGCTCGCCCGGCAGAAGAGCCAGAGCTTCGGCGTAATCGGCCTCGGCGTCGAACCACTCCCCGCGTGCGGCGGTCTCGCCCTCGGTGGCGGTCAGGCGCACGGCCTCAGCGGCGTGGGCGTCCGCGCTCGCGATCAGGGCGGCGGCCTGGTCCAGGCGCAGGTGATCCTGGCCGGGGCCCATGTGGTAGGCGTAGGCGGCGACCGGCAAGGTCAGCCAGGTGGCGATGAGGAGTCGTTTCATGGCGTTGGGTCCAAAGGAGGCAATGGGAGGCGCACGGACTGCGCAATCTCACAAGGGTATGTATTGTCGCTGAACAGACTGGAAGAGGGGAGTGAAAAGAGGCAAGAGGCCATCCCAGATCCGGGAATCACCACTGGGGAGGTTATGGGGCATGTAGACGCAAACTTCAACGCCGTATTCCCGGCCTCCAGCGAGTGCCGAACAACTGCAACAGCAGAGGCAGGATGGCGAGCCATCCCGCACCCAATCCGCAGGCTGCCAGGGCATACTCGCGTAGGCTGAGCTGCTCAAGCGCGCTCTCCGCTCCGCTCTGGGTCAGGTCGCGGATCAGGACCGAGCTCAGGTGCTTGGTGTTGCCGTTGTGGAATGAGCCCCCCAAGCGGGTGGCGATCTGCCTCAGGGTGGATACGTCCTGACGGGACTGGGCGCCGTCGATAAAGGACCCTGCGCGCGGGCCGCCCACTCCCACGACCAGCACGGATTCAATGGATGGCGGCATCTTGGGCATGCCCTGGGCTGGCACCGTGTCGCCGTCGCTGACCAGGATCAGGGTCGTCGAGTTGGGCTCCCAGGCCTTCGCCGTCTCGGCTGCGGCCTGGAGTCCGTCAAAGAGCTTGGTCTTGCCGGCTTCGAAGGCGAAGTGGAGCGGCAGGTCTCCCAGGATGTTGCGCACGACCTCCACGTCGCGTGTGCGCTTCACGACGGGCTTGGCGCCGTTGTAGACGGCCATCACCGTGAAGCGGTACTGCTCCAGGGGCACCCGCCGCAGGAATGAGTCGAGCACGTCGCGCGCCCGGTGCATGCGGCTCTGGTGCTTGGTCGGTCCCGCGTCTTCAAGGCGCATGCTCGGGGAGACGTCGAGGACCAACAAGACGTTCTTGTTGGCTTCGTCGACACCGAAGGCTTCTCCAGCGCCGCTGTGCACCTTGGGGATCAGGGTCCACAGGGTGAGCAGGCCCCAGGCCAGGGCACCTCCTGCGAGGGCGCGCAGGAATGGAACCATGCGGACCCAGGCCGCGGGCTGTCCTTTAGGTCCGAAGGCCAGGCGCGCCACCGGCAGCAGGCGCCGGAGATGCACCAGCTCCGCACAGAGGATGATGGCCATGACGCTGGCCGCAACCACAAGACCCGGGCCGCTGTCGAATTCCGGGCCGGGGATGGGCCTCACCTCAAGGCTGGTGGCTACCAAGGGTTGTACCTCAATCCGAAGGAGGCCAGCAGGGTTCCCGCCAGCAGAGCCATGGCTGCCAAGGTCCAGGGGCCGTAGTCGTCGATGGCCTCCGATGAGGTCTTCTCGATGCGTGTCTCCTGCATCTCATCGATGCGCTGGAACACATAGGCCAGTCCCTCCACGTCGCCAGGGCTGAAGACGGCACCGCCGGTCTTGGAGGTGATGTCCACGATAGGGGCGGGGATGCTGCCGCCCGCCACGTGCACTCCGTATACGGTGACGTTGTCGGCGATCAGGTCGCGCACGATCTCGTCTCCGCGGTTGCCGTTCAGGTCGGAGCTGAAACCATCGGAGATCAGGATGATCATGCGATCGCCCTCCTCGCGGCTGGTCAGTACCTTGCGGCAGGCTTGCAGCGCCTTGCCGATCTCCGTGCCGCCGAACCAGCTGGGGATGTTGCCCGGGCGCATGAAGGGTGGTGCACAACGGAACGCGGACACGTCGGTGGTCAGGGGCACCCAGTGCAGGACCGAGTTGCCAAAGAAGGTCAGGCCGAAGGCGTCGCCCTCCCTGAAGTTCAAGAAGTCATTGATGGCGATCATGGAGGCGTCGTACCGATTGCCTGGTCCAAAAGAGGCCGTCATGCTCCCGGACACGTCCACGCAGAACTCGATGTTGGTCAGGACCTTCTTGGCCTGCGGCTCATCCCAGCGCTGGGGACCAGCCAAGAGGAGCACCACCAAGGTCAGGATCAGGGCCGGCAGGGACTCCGCGCTGCGCAACAGGGTGCTCAGCACTCTCCCACGGGTCGCGCGACCGTGGTCGAAGGGCAGGAAGAGGCGCTGGCCCCGGCCACTCCAGATCCAGATCAGTAGTGCGGCCGGAAGCAGCAGGCCCAGGAGAACCCACGGGTGGCGGAAGGGAACCAGGAACTCCACGGTTCAGCCGTCCTGTCCCAGGGCGTCTGCTCCGGGAGCCGTCGCTTCCCACTCCCGATCCCAATCCTCGGCCGTGAGGTTGCGGTAGGGAGCCAGCAGTTGGGCTGGATCCACGGCCCCGCCTCCAGCGGCAGAGTCGGGACTGTGCAACCAGCGCTCAAGCTCGCCCAAGAGGACGCCCGCCTCCGCATGCTGCTTGAGGTGGACCAATACCTCGGCCGCAGGTAGGTCTTGGATACCGAGCCTCTTGCGCCAGATGGCGATCAGGATCAGCTCGAGGCGGGCCTGCTCTTCGAGGGGGAGCTCGCCGCGCACGCCGCGCTCCACAAGGGGCGCGAGGCGTTCAGCCAGCGTGGGAGGAGGGGCATCCTCCAGTGCGCGGGCTGCTTGGACCTTTTGCCGGCCCTTGAGCCACCAGATCAGGGTGCCCAAGCCCCAGCCGATACCCAAGATCCAGAGGGTTCGAGCATACCCTCCAAGGTCCGGGGTGGTGCCTTGAGTCACGGGGTTGGGCTTGACCTGACCGGCCGGCAGATGGCTCTCGATGTGGATCTGCAGGGGAGGGAGGGGCCCCATCTCAGAACCGTCCGCCCTCTGCAGGAAGTCCAGCAGGTTGTAGGTGCCGGGCTCCAGGCCGTAGTACTCGAAGTCGTAGCGCCGGTCCGTCCCGTGGGGAGAGTCCGAATCGATGCGCACGATCAGAGGCGTCTCGATGTCGGCCGGTCGTACCTTGAGGGCCGTCCCCTTCAGCACCACCTCTCTTGACCAGCGCGGAACACCGACGGGAATCGCGGCATCCTGTGCGGCAGCATCCTGGGTGACCGGTACATGGGGTTACACGGTCGGCACTGCCAGCGCCAACTGAAGTGGGAAGATCAACCAGGAGACCATCAGCGCGCCGCCTTTCCCAGCAGTCCCCGGGAGGCAAAGAAGTGGCGCACGCCGGCCAGATAGGGCTGACCGCAGAGGACGCGGTGGTGATCAATGCCGGCTCGTCGCAGTTGGGTCTCCAGCCGCTCCTGGTCGAGGTGCTGGCGGCGCCCGTGAGTGCTGAATGACTGTCCGCTCTCTGCCTCCTGGGCTCGCACGAACCCTGCACCGCGCAGGCCCTCCTCTGCAGGGTCCTGCATCTGCAGCACGGCGCAGTCGTGCAATTGAGCCGCACGCTTGAGTGCGTTGACCGCGCCGGGGTCATGCAGGTCCGAGAGGACCAGCAGCAGGACGCGCGAGGTCAGGCTGGGCATGAGCTCGCCCAGGCGCTGGGTGAGGGTCGTGTCCTCGTCATGGCGGAAGCGCCGGAGTGTCAGCATCCACTGCATGATCTGGGCCTTGGACAGGCTGGGGCGCACCTGGAGTCGGCGCGTGCCTACCCCCAAGACTCCCACTGGGCTGACACGGTCGAGGGCAGCCAGGGCAATGCCTCCGGCGAGGATCAAGGCCGTCGGGTACTTGCCCGAGGGCACCGAGGAGAGGGTCATGGAGGCCGACGTGTCGATCAGCAGGTAGACCGGCATGCACTTGGGCGCTTCGTACTCCTTGATGTAGGCCTTGCCCGTCCGTGCGATCACGCGCCAGTCCAGGTCTCGCACCGGGTCGCCGTGCTCATACTGCCGCGACTGGGCAAACTCGATGCCGCTACCCAGGAAGGGAGAGCGATCGCTGCCGTAGCTCAGGTTGTCGGCCAGTCGGCGCATGACAATCTGAAACTGCCGTGAGTCGAGGAACTCGACCTGGTCCAGGGTGCTGGGCTGCATGGGGCGCGGTCGAGGTCAGGCCTCGGCGGTTACCCGGGATCCATTGGTGCCGGGCGCGGCTCTATGGTCGTTCCGATTCGCCTCGTCGCCCGATCCCATGTGGGCCAGCATCTCCTGCAGCACGGCGGCTGTGGTCTTGCCGTCCGCCAGGGCTTCATAGTTCAGGCGCAGGCGGTGAAGGACGACATCCTCGGCAAGAGCGAACAGGTCCTCGGGTATGACGTAGTTCCGTCCGAAGAGGAGCGCTCGCGCCCTCGACGCCTTGATGAGGGAGATACCAGCCCGGGGGCTGCCCCCAAGCTCGATGTCCGGATGCTTGCGTGTGCGTCCCACCAGCTCGACCACGTGCTCCAGGAAGGTGTCACTCACGTGCACGCTCTGGACCGCCTCCATGGCGGCGATGATGTCCTCGATGCCGCCCACGGGGCTGTCGTCAATGACATCGAACTCGGTGGCCACCACGGCGCCTCCGTCCCGGCGTTGCACTCCCAGCGCTGCGTTGCGGCGCAGGATGACGCGCTCTTCGTCGGGGGTGGGGTAGTCCAGACGGTGCAATAGCATGAAGCGATCGAGCTGGGCCTCGGGAAGTTCGAAGGTGCCCGCCTGCTCCACAGGGTTCTGGGTGGCGATGACGAGGAAGGGCGCGGGCAAGACGAAGGGATCGCCCCCAATGGTGACCTTGCGTTCCTGCATGGCCTCCAGCAGGGCACCTTGGACTTTGGGGGCGGCGCGGTTGATCTCGTCTGCCAGCAGGAGGTGGGTGAAGATCGGGCCCTTCTCCGTGCGAAAGGTGCTGGTGGACTGGTCGAGAATCTCAGATCCCAGGATGTCCGCCGGCAGCAGGTCGATCGTGAACTGTATGCGGGAGAAGTCCAGCTGCATGGCCTTCGAGAGGGCCGAGGCCAAGAGGGTCTTGGCGATGCCGGGCACGCCTTGCAGCAGTATGTGGCCACCGGTGAAGAGGGAGATCAGGAGGCGCTCAACGACGACGTCCTGGCCCACAACCACCTTGGCGATGCGCTCGCGCACATCCTGGATGAACTGGGCGCTCTGGCTGAAGTCGGCGTTCGGGGCAGGGGGGAGCTGGCTCATGGAGGGCGGGATGGGATTTCGACTGGGTGGGGTGGCTCCGGTGGAGCGCCAGGGGATATAGGACGGTAGACACCCTAATGGTTAGGGTTATTCCCGTAGCAGGACAATTGCAGGGCCTTTGGGCTCCGGTCGCGGGGAGGTGGTCTCGCACCGCCAACAGGGAGCTCCCAAAGCAACCCCTCTACCGAGGGAGGGATGGCCCATTCAGGGGGGGTAGCCTACCCTGGCCATATCCCAGTGTCACCCGGGAAGGGAAAGGGGCTCAGGTTCCGTCCTGGGGGTACCGCCCCTCCGATCCACGCCAGATTTCAGGACCGTTGGCGGCGCTTCTGGCGCGCGCTGCCCAACCCGTATATCTTGATTCCCGCTCGCTGCGCGCCGGAAGGTTCCACGGCGTGCTGGCCGTCTACTCCCCATCATGCAGGACAAACAACAATGAAGGTTTTGGTCGTGGGCTCGGGGGGGCGTGAGCACGCCTTGTGTTGGAAGCTGTCCCAATCACCCAAGGTGAGCGAGGTACTGTGTGCACCCGGCAATCCGGGTACGGCCCAGGTGGCCCGTAATGTGGAAGTGGCTGCCGGAGACACTGAAGGTCTCCTGGCTTTGGCCCGCACCGAAGCCGTGGCACTGGTCGTAATCGGCCCCGAGGATCCGCTGGTGGATGGGCTCGCGGAGCGCCTGCGAGAAGCGGGCATCCCCGCCTTCGGTCCGGGTGCCGACGGTGCTCAACTGGAAGGTTCCAAGATCTTCTCCAAGAGTTTCCTCGATCGCCACCGTATCCCCACGGCAGCCGCGCGCCAGTTCGACCGCTCGGGCGCGGCCAAGAGCTACCTGGAAGGCTGCACCACCTGGCCGCAGGTGGTCAAGGCGGACGGCTTGGCGGCGGGCAAGGGCGTGTACGTGTGCGCCGATGTGGAGGAGGGGCTCAGCGCCATCAACGTGATCATGGAGGAGTGCCGTCACGGCAACGCCGGCGCACGTGTGCTCATCGAGGAGTTCATGGAGGGAGAGGAGGCCAGCGTCTTCGCCGTTACCGATGGCAAGACGATCCTGATCATGGAGGCCGTTCAGGATCACAAGCAGGTGGGCGATGGCGATCAGGGTCCCAATACGGGCGGCATGGGCGTGCACTCGCCCGTCGATGCTCTGAACGAAAGACTCCACAAGCAGATCGAACAACGCATCCTGGTGCAGACCCTGCACGGCTTGCGCCAGGAGGGCATCGACTATCGTGGCGTTCTGTTCGTGGGCCTGATGCTCACGGATAGTGGCCCGCGGGTCGTGGAGTACAACGTCCGGTTCGGCGATCCTGAGTGTCAGGCCTTGATGATGCGACTGGAAGGGGACCTGTTCCCGATCCTCTTGGCGGCCGCCAACGGAGATCTGGCCAGTATCGACCCGCCGCACTGGGACAAGCGCGCGGTCATTGGCGTGGTGGCTGCGGCCAAGGGCTATCCGGGCCCGACGCAGTCTGGGGACAAGATCCACGGGCTGGAGGAGGCCAGTGCTGTGGAGGACGCAATGGTGTTCCATGCGGGTACGCGAGCCGAGGGCGGCGAGATCCACACCTGTGGTGGGCGTGTGCTCTGTGTCACGGCGCTGGGAGCTGACAAGGAGGAGGCGCGCACGCGTGCCTACTCGGCCTATGATCTGCTCGAGTGGGACGGCAAGTTCTGCCGTCGGGACATCGGGACCCGCGCCGAGGCCCGAGCCGCCGTGCAGGCGGCCTCAGACATCGAACTGGAACTGCTAGGCGAGCGGGACTGAGCCACCCGCAGCGGATTCCCATGCAGCCCACTTCCGCCCGCAGAAGATTTGAGCGTCACCTACAGGACGAAGGGCTGCGGCTGACCGCACAGCGCGTACGCGTGCTGGAGCGGGTCTTCTGCACCCACGAGCACTTCAGCGCCGAAACCCTGTTCGGCTGGCTGAGGGCCGAGGATGGGCCCTCCGTGTCACGAGCCACCGTCTACCGGACCCTGGAGTTGCTGGCTTCCGGTGGGTTCGTGACGGTCTTGGATACCGGGCGTGGAGAGATGCTGTACGAGCACAGCCTCGGGCACACACATCATGACCACCTCGTGTGTACACGCTGCGGTCGGATTGAGGAGTTCCGGGAAGCACAGATCGAGAAGCTCCAGAAGGTTGTGGCCCGAAAGCATGGCTTTGAACTGACGGGCCACGTGCTGCGCTTGACAGGGATCTGTCGTAGCTGCCAGAAGGTGTAACGCTGCGCGGCTTCTATTGCGAAGCGACGCTTCAACTCACCGAGTGATCCGATCGTCCGCGCGGGCCATGCTGCA
>MPMC02154197.1_pt1 | contig 12270 bp, 9 predicted proteins | sample 1617281 | NCBI WGS metagenome assembly MPMC02 (sample SAMN05944809, study PRJNA350692) | marine metagenome | biome: marine; feature: ODZ; material: water; isolation source: 100 m water sample filtered on 30 um supor filter | place: Pacific Ocean | collected 2012-04-09 | depth 100m m | reverse complement strand
TAAAGAGCTGTTTAATACAGGCACGATTGATTTAATGCTCAAGCACTTGATGGAAAATGGTATTAAAACTGAAGGTGGAGATCGTTTGGGTAAAACTATTATCTTTGCCGTCAATCAAAAACATGCCCAGTTTATTGCTGACCGCTTCAATGAAAACTATCCGCAATATGATGGCAAGTTTGCCCGTGTCATTACCCATGCCACTAAGTATCCACAAAGCTTAATTGATGACTTTAGCAAAAAAGATTTACCTGAGCCACAAATCGCCATATCAGTGGATATGCTCGATACAGGGATAGATGTGCCTGAAGTGGTCAATCTGGTGTTCTTTAAAGCAGTGCGCTCTAAAGTCAAATTCATGCAAATGATCGGGCGTGGTACTCGACTATGCAAAGAACTGTTTAGCCCTGAAGATGATAAAAAAGAATTCTTTATCTTCGATTATTGTTCTAACTTTGAATATTTCAATGAAAATCCTGATGGTGCGCCTGTATCAACCACAGAGCCACTTGGCCAGCGATTATTTAAGGCTCGTTTAAACATCTTGAGTCTGCTCAATGCTAAGGACTATGACACTGACGATTTAAAAGCAGTACAGGGAGATATACGTCAAAGCCTACAGAATGAAGTGAAGTCAATGAATAACGATAATTTCATCGTAAAGTCTGAGCTTGAGTATGTTGAACACTTCAAAAACGATGATGCTTGGAACAACTTGGATGGCCTTGCGATTGGTACCTTACGAGAACACATCTCTAAATTACCTAATCAGCTTGAGCCTGAAACATTAGAAGCTAAGCTGTTTGATATGTTGTGTTACAACATAGAAATGGCGGTATTAGAACAGAACAACACCGCTATTCAAAGCTATGCCAACAAAGTGATTGAAATCGCCTCTAAATTGGAAACTAAAGAAAACATTCCTATTGTTGCTGAACAGATTGCGCTGATTCAAGACATGCAAACGGTAGAGTATTGGAAAGGCATTACCTTGCCAATGCTTGAATCAATGCGTAAACGTATTCGTGGTTTGGTGAAACTGATTGAGAAATCCACATCGACTATTGTTTATTCCATGCTAGACGATGAAATTGGAGAAATGCAAGCAGTCGATATACCAGTCGTTTCAAGTGGCGTAAACCTAGCCCAGTACCGTAAGCGAGTAGAAAGTTTCATCAAAGCGAATGAAAACCATATTACCATCGCAAAGTTAAAACGTGGTTTGGCACTCACGCCAACTGACTTGAGTGAACTTGAACGCTTTGTTTTTGAAGCGCAAGAAGTAGAAAGCAAAGAAAGATTTGAAGCATGTTTTGGGACGGAAAAACCATTACCTTTATTCATTCGCTCATTGGTGGGATTAGATCGTCAGGCAGTTCAGGAAGCCTTTTCTAAGTATTTGCAAGGCTCAACCTATAACGAGAAGCAAATCCGTTTTGTGGAAATGCTGATTGAGCATTTGACACAAAATGGTGTACTAGAAGCATCACAGCTGTATGAACCGCCATTTAACCAGATCCATTATGAAGGAATTGATGGTGTGTTTAGTGATACAGATGCTGACAACATTTTTGGAGTGGTTGAAGCGTTTAATGAAGCGGTGGCGTAAGGTTTAAATAATTAAATAGGTATAGCAGTGCATATTAAAAAATTATCAATTAAAGGGTATCGTTGTTTTTCAGAGCATTTTGAAATTAACTTTAGAAAAGGATTAAATGTAATTGTTGGAGAAAATGGGGCTGGTAAAACAAGTATTATTAACTCATTTCGTCAGCTATTTATCGACACTGAGTCAGGTTCATATAATGTTTCTTCAGACGACTTTAATAAACCTTTTAAAGAAAAGTCGATAGCTTCTGACTCATTCAAAATAAAAGTCGAATTTGATGATTTAGTGAAGGCTGAACCTATAGCATTTCTACAGTGGAGTGATGCTAAAAATAACGTAATTTTAAACTTAGAGGTTTTAAATAAGGAATTACGTGGTCGCTTCAAAAAAAGTTTTTGGGGTGGGAATTCTAAATCATCCCAATTTGATATTGAGCTATTTGACAAAATTCATTGTATTTATTTACCTCCATTACGTGATGCGGAATCAAAACTAGTAAATGGACGACAATCTCGCTTATCAAAATTGTTAAAATTTATTGAAGCTGCGCAACTGAAAGAATGTAAGAAAGCTGAAAAGAAACATCCATTAGAAGATAAATTTAAAGACTTTAATAAATCTCTTATTGAAGAAGAAGGTTCAAGTATAAAAGAAGCAAATAGATTAATCACAGAACACTTGTTAAAGGCAGTTGGACAGAATTTTAGCCAATCAACACATATACAGTTTGTTGAAAATGAATTTTCTAAAATTGTTGAAAATTTGAGATTAATATTCTTTCCTAAAATAACAACTGCTGAAGCAGATCAATTCAGAGATTTATGCCAGAATAGTCTTGGATATAATAACTTATTATATATTGCTTCTATTCTCGCAGAACTAGCGTTAACTAAAGAGGAATCATTATATAGACTTTTACTGATTGAGGAGCCTGAAGCACATTTACATCCTCAGTTACAGGTTCGTCTTTTAGATCATCTTGAAACAGTGGCAAATGAACATAATGTACAAGTTATTGTTACGACTCACTCGACAGTTTTAGCTTCAAGTGTGAAGCTAGATAAGATCATACATTTAACTAAGCACGATAACCCTACCGCTACTGCTCTAGCTGAATGTGGTCTTGCACCCAATAATTTAAACTTTCTCAATCGATGGTTGGATATCACAAAATCCAATCTACTTTTTGCAAGTGGAGTAATCTTAGTTGAAGGTATAGCTGAACAAATGCTCATCCCTGAACTTGCTAAAACAGTATTGAAAGATAAAGAGATTGATAACATTGAAGACTATGGGGTTTCAGTAATTAATCTTAATGGTATTTACTTTAATCATTTTATGCGTCTTTATTGTAATATTACAGGTGTACTAGATGTCCAAGAAGATCAAGACGGCTTAAATATTCCAATTCGTTGTGCAGGCATTACAGATTTAGATCCTGAGCAACATTATTATTTAGAAGAGATAGTAAAAAATTCAAAGACGGGTAAAGAAGAAAAAAAACAAGTAAAATATGATCATAAGCCGCCTTATGAAAAAAATAAAATAAAAGGAAAAAATCATGCCCTCAAATTAGTGAAAAGTATTAATAGTTCTAACTATGCTCGTCTCTTTGTAGCTGGATATAAAACGTTAGAATATGACATAGCAATGGAAGAGGATAATGCAAAAGTTATGGCTAAAATTATTTATGATCTTTGGCCATCGGAAGGAACTGTAAAAAAAGGGTTACAGACAATATTTGAGGCTGATTACTCAAAAATTACTCCAGAAAATAAAGCAAGCTATGCCTTTGAAATATTAAAAAGAATAGATGATGACAATATCGGTAAGGGATATTTTGCTCAAATTTTAGCGGATAAAATTTCTTTAGAGGGAGTTGAACTAAAAGTACCTAAATATATTGAAGATGCAATTCTTTGGGCTTGTTCATTAGAAAATTCTTCTGTTGAGGAGTAGTGGGATGAAATATACAGATGAGCAACTCAGCTATATTGAATATACAGAAATTACAGAGAACGTTTTCTTAAATGCTTGCCCTGGAAGTGGAAAAACGGAAACTATTGCTCAACGAGTAGCAAATGAAATCGAGAGTTGGGCAAATTTTCCTAGTGGTATAGCTGTTCTATCCTTTACTAAAAGTGCTGCTAAAGAAATTGAACATCGAATCAAAGAAAAAATTGACAATAACACTACCTACCCACATTTCATTGGAACATTTGATAGTTTTATTTTTAAGAATATTGTTAATCCTCTTTCAAAAGATATTTCTGGATATAAAGGAGATAATGGGGATTATTCATTTAAAGTAGTTAATAATGATTCACAATTATTCTTTTTAACAAAGTATAGCTATGATCATAAAAGAATTTCAGGGCATCATATAGAAATTGATGGTAGAACTGATAAGTTGAAATTTCATACGTCAGATCAAATACGCAATAGAGTTCTCAATGCTATGAGCTTTGAACAATGGCAAATTGATGATATTTATAAAGCGAAGAACCAGTGTCTTAATGCAGGTTTTTTAACACACAAAGACATAGAATATCTCGCAGAATCAATTCTTAATGAACGAAATGACACACAACAATATGCAAAAAAAATAGCAAAAAGGTTTCAACTTATTATTGTTGATGAATGCCAAGACCTATCCTTTGAACAATTAAACATATTAAAGGCCATGATGTTGAATGGGAGCAAACTACATTTTGTAGGAGATCTAAATCAATCAATATATGAGTTTAGGGATGTTGATCCTAATGACATTATTAGCTTTATCTCTGAAAATGGCTTTCGAGAAATTAAATTAACTAAAAACTTTCGAAGCTGTCAAAAAATTGTAAATATTGCTACAAACATAATGAAATCTAGCTTTATCGAAGCTAGTTTTGATTCGGATAAGCAATCATGTATTGTACTTCAGTATAATAATTCACCTAGTGAAGTTATTCCACATTTTAATGAATTAACAAAACAGTATAGCAATCGAGTTTTAGTTGCTAGAGGCCATCAGACTTTAAATCAATTGTACATTGTAGATAATACACCAAAGCTTTCATCAGAATTTTTACTAAGCTCTCTTTTAAATTTTGATGAAACAAGCTATACAGCAATTAATCAATCTTTGGTTGAATTTTCAGAGTATATTAAAAATAAAGTTCAGTTAGAAACTAAATCAAGCGACTATAATTGCCCTCAAATTATTGAATCAGAATTAGATTGGAAGTTATTTCTTTATAACTCTATTCAGCACTTATTGAGTAATGGTCTAAAATTAAAAACTAGCTCATGGACGGATTGGCGCAAAAAGCTTAATGCTGTAATCATTAATTTATATAAACAAGAATTTGTACTTCCTGAAATTTATGAAGAATTAAAAAAATCAAACCTTCAAATTCAATCTCCAAGTGGTAAAGCAACTAGTTGCATCTCTAACTATCATCGAAAAAATCATTCATTGGATATCAAATTTAGGAAATCAACTATCCATGGTGTAAAAGGTGAGACACATGAAGTAACGATGCTAATTTCTAGTCCTACAAAGGGAGGAGACGGTGCACATTGGTCTCATTGGATTGGAGATAAAACATCTGAGGCGGCAAGATTTGCTTATGTTGCATCATCTAGACCAAAGCATATTTTAGTCTGGTGTGTTAAAAAATTAAAACCACTAGAAAAAACAGAATTAAAAAGTTTGGGATTTGAAGTTTTGGAGCATTAGTCCTAAGTCATAAATTTTTTAACAAGTAAAAGCGTCCAACTAAAAGTAGAATCAGTGTCCACTTCTATACGCCACTAGATGTCCAGTTGGAAAAGAATATGCAAGAAACAAAGCCATTAGTTTTTAAAGACTTAATGAAAAGTAATTAATGCCTATTATAGAATAGTAACCATAATTTTACTTAAACTTTGATAGTTCAGGATCAGTGAGGTCAAATAGATTTAGGATTAATTTGTATTTTCTTTCTATAATTTTGCTTCCGTCTTCTAGAATTATGCTTCCAGCTTTTTGCAACTTTATAGACATAAGCTGGCAGATCATCCCATTCTTCAGGCAAGCCCGTACCTCGTGCAACACGAAGTTTTAAAGGATAGTTCTTATATTCAATCAAATGAAGAAAATAAAAAAACGCTCTTGACGTGTGCTGAACTTTTTATGATACACATTTCTCAGATGATGGTATCGTTCTCGTATACTGTCATTAGGATGAGTATTTTCAGGTTGTAGTTACTGAAATTTCAGCTTTTTCATATTGCCTCCTAGGTCACATTACCTAGAAGGGGTCCTCTGCGTAGTAGTTCATTGTTTTAAATCCCACAATTCATTGTTGTTTATCTCTTTATATTTGGTTGATTTAGTTTATATTATTTAAATATATAATAACCTAAAGTATCATCCCTTGAATCGCCCCACCCTGTCCAAATTTGAGTCAGTTTTACGTGATCAAGATTAAAACTGTGTACTCTATATAAATAAGTACGTGGTGGAGAAATTTCATTGGTTCGTACTTTCTCAATCAAAATAAAAGTCTTATCATCTAACCATCTTACTCTTAATGGTAATGGATCTTGGCATTGCCCTATTTCGGCATACATTGCAGCATCTTTTCCATTCTTGGAAAAGGACAAGCCTGCACATTCTACATCGGGTAAATCTAAGACTAGTCGTTTACCAACTAAGCTTTCTTTTACACCAGCACTAGCCAAGGTTGAAAGACTTAAACATAATCCTGCAAATATTAATTTTTTCATTTGAATAGACTCTTAATTTATTTGTTAAAACACATTGTCAATAAAACCACACTGTAAGATGTGTTGTGATGGATTAATGGGATTGTCATAAAGGCTAATAAAAGCAATCATGTCATTCGGATCAGATACATCTCGTTTATAGGGCTGGCTATAGATATAAATTTGTTTAGGGGTATAGACCTTTTGATTGTGGAAGACTTCCCCATCAAAGACCTTTAAATGTGGATATTGCTGAAAGACTTTGTGGGTCTTGCTTCTGTTTTGATCATCATGCATCGAAGCTTTATCCCACTGCTGTTTAAAGCTTTTCAATTGTTGTCCGCTATAGTGACTAAATTGAATCTTTAATCCATCCTCGATCTTTTGTTTGGTGCTATTAATGTCATCAGCACGATAGATTGCGGTTTTTGCCCCTGCAACACTGACGTGCACTAAGGTTTCAATCTTTTTGATGGGATTGCTTTTGCTGTTGGGTAAATAAACTTCTGTTTCAGGACAATCTTCACAGAAATTTTCATCATCAGGATCATTGATGACGCTGCTCTTTTGTTTGCGGTACTGCTGTTGAAATTGTTGCTGTAATGACGTGATTCCAGTTGGCCATTTCATTTCAGTGCCCATCAAGGCCAAACTGTTATTCAAGGATTGTTCGTTCTTAGCCCAATCCAGACAAGTTAAGCCCTGCTCTAAGGTGAATGGCTTAGATGTAGACACGGGTTGAGCCGTCACAGTCTGCATGATCAATAAGGTCATACTGCTGATCAGTAGTGGTTTAAATCGAAATTTCATTTTAATAGTCCTCGCATCTCCTACGGGCTTTGGCTGCCCGCAAGAAATACTCGTGTAAAATACTTATTTATTTTTAATCGTTTAACATCGGTTATTGATAATGATCCGCTGATAGTAGCTGACGGATTTCACTGGCCATTTGTGGACTACGCCAAGGAAATAGGACTTTTAAGCTGTAATTCGGTTTGAACGGATCTCGTGTGCCGATATTGACTTGAAACTCTCGTTTCATCGGTGTGCGATGGACCTGTTGATTGACATGTGTTCCCATCATTGGATTGCTGATCACAGTGGTCGTGGTTCTAAAGTTATCTTCGACTAAGTTGTAGTGTCCGACAGAGGTGATGTAATCAAAGGGATATTTCACGAGGCGTTGATCAGGCTGATCAAACAGAATAATGGTTTTATCTTGGCTATTAATCCAAACACCACGGTTTTGATAGTTAAAAGTTTCTCCTTGACGCTTGAGTTGTTCAGTCATCCCGTCAAAGTAGGTATTTCCATATTCATAAAGGTAGTAAAGGATCGCAAACCAGAACAGGTCAAAGCCAAAGAAGATGTAACCGAAAGCACCAAACGAGAAGATTTTGGCAACGATGAGAAAGATCACGATGGGTAAGACCACACATTTTATAAAGAGCTTAGATTTTTGTGGGCGGTGTTCAATGGGTATGATTTTGGGTTTGCTTAATTCAGTCATGGTTGTTTCCCGCATGTTCAATGCAATGCACAATCACCAGCAGATATAAAAAGGTTTATTTTTTATAGGCGTGACTTAGCCATCCACCGTTGGATTGTTCTTGTAAAAATGTTGTTTGAATACAGACGAATAATAATAGTTAGCCGTATCGCCCTCGTTGCAAAACACAACAAGGTTGAACATGGGGTGAGGCACAAATTAGAAAAAAATGGTACAGCATGAGAAGCTCCTTGAATCTTAAGAAGTTCTGCCATATCACTGTCAAATAATGGTGGCAGAACAAAAGAGGGTTGACAGACTGGGATCCAAGGAACCAGCACACCCGAAGGTGTCCCCCTTCTGTCCTACCATAAAGATAAAAAGGGGGACGAGAAGGTCCACAAAAAATAGGCAGGCTATTCTCTGTGCTGGATCAACGGTCTGTCAAAACCGACTGGCAATGTAGGCCAGCGAGCCCATATTAATTTTATCCAGCGCTTTAGTCAATTTTACAAAGCACTAAAATCTAGACTGTCAATTAGATTCGCCAAATGTAATCGCATTAAGTCTTTGATTTTTCCCATAAGGTCAAATTCGTCCGATCGATTAGCTCATTTTGCTTTGATGGATGAGGCTAAAATGGACTGTTGTTCTCTATTAAAATAAAACAATAAAATAAAGAATTAAATCAGGCGCGGCTCAGCTTTTTCATTCGAAGCATTGAGATGAATCAATGCCTAATGAGCTGTTAATGAGAAGATTGAAATTTGCAAAGGCTGATTTAAAGCGAGCAAACTGAAGTTCCCTCTTCTTCAGTAATATCCTATTAAATGCGATAGAATAAATAATCAGCAAAGCTCAGCGGGTCGATTGAATGAACTCAACCAGTACAACAATGGTTTTAGCAGAAGCCGTCTTGAAAACCGCGAATTTACTTGGTCTTAGCAATACTCAACTGGCTGCTGTGATGGGTCTCGATCTCATGTCGATGAACCAAATCAAATTCTCAGCTGTATTAGAACCCACATCTTCTCAAGGCAAAACTGGATTATTGCTGATACGACTTTATCAAGGCTTATCAGCACTCACGGGCGGTGACTCGGAATGGATTGATTATTTTATGAATGCATTCAATACTGCAACCAATGGTGTCCCCACTCAGCAAATTCAGAACAGAAAAGGCTTAGAGAAAGTCTTAACAGTAGTTGAAGCCCTAAACAATCATTAATTTATTTAACTCATTCTTTTAGCGAATCAGCTTCAATTTGCTTGATTAGAAATTCTGATCATCATTTGCATCACTTCTTTTAAAACACATCAAACATTAAAGTTTGTGCTCAATACACAGCTATATGTTCGTTTCACAATCAAATTCCCAGCCGTCAGAAATTAAAAATATCTCCAGCAGAATCAATCAATTAATTAATGTGAAGATATGTAAAAAGATCCCATTACAGCGTTGACAGCTCAAGCGATACCCAGTTAAGCTAACTCTACACAGCAAAATCTGTGTTCAGGCGTAGGAAACCTGATAATATCTACAAGCGCAAACAAATGTCGCTTATGCGACTATTTTTTTGTCTATTGTTTAGCTGTCGTTATGGCGGCTTGACAGGACAGCTTTATGCTGGCCGTACCTTGTAGAACGGTATTTCCTACTCCTGTTAAGCTGCCACCATCACCGTAGGAAAGTGCTGGCGGTAAGTGTTAAAACTTATCTACAAGGAAACGACTATGAACGCAATTCTTCATGGTGCAAACTCTTGCACACCCAAAAAACTAGCCTCGCAACTGATTGTTGAACTTGGCAAAACTATTTCAAACCCTCAGCGTCAAACACTCGCCAATCTTTATATTGCGGTTGATACTGCAAACTCCCTGCTCAATGAGCTTGAGCAAGCGCATCAAATTATTCGTGAGTGTATGCATGAAATGAATGATGAGCAAATTCTTGAAGTCGCAAAGCTCAATCAAAATAACAATTTATCGTCGCTCTGGGCATTTCGTACACATCAACGTCACAAGATGATTGAACGTGCACAACGTGTTCTACGTGGGGCGAATCATGTCCAAGACCAATAATAATAACCTCCTGATTTCTGGAGACTATCCTCTGATTGCTTCGCCAACGCTTGCAAAAGCGTTTGGCGTGGCTGCCGCCAATTTTTTACAGAAGCTGCATTACTTTTTAGAAAATAACGAAGGAAAAACCTTTAATGGAAAAAAGTATTGGTTCCATAGTTATGAACAGTGGCAAACCACGCTCGGTGTATATAGCATCTCAACGATTAAAAGAATCGTAGCAAAGTTAAAGCAAGCTGGAATTCTTGTGATTGAAAAATTAGCACAGAATAAATGGCTACAAACCAATTTCTATACGATTAACTATAAGAAACTCAAACAATTCATCAAAGTCGACAGTCAACAAGATCATCAGGCTAAAGTGAAATCACCCATTTCTGCTCCAGTCGCTGCACCAAGATTACAAAAGCCAGCAACAGCACATACTATTCAACCGAGTGCATTAATTAATTCGATTCAACAGGCATTTCAAAATATCAAGGTTAAATCAAATACATTTGCACCAACATTAAAAGTGGCAAAGGAATCCCGTATACGCCCCGACTTTGTCATGCGTGAATCTTATTCAGTTGCAGGATTAAGCCAACCACTCCACCCTGCGGCATCCAAGGAAATATTAAAAAATATGGATATGGACTACCGCTGCTTTTATCAAGCACTGAGGCAACAACGAGTAGATATTGCTTATGATGATCAGCGTATTCAACAACTGTTAAAGTATCAGAAGCGAATTCTTCAACACATTGTATATATCAAACAAAATTTTGCAGGACATGAGCGTTATCAATGGCATACGCTTGAACAATTACAGATGGAAAACTATTTTAAGAAATAGGTCAAATTGCACTAAGACCAATTCAGTTGATCCGTCCATAGAATATATATAGACAGATCAACTGATTTAATTAGAGGCTGAAGGAGGAATAATACATTCCATTGAGCTTGTTTGTGAGCCGTCATCATCTTTGGTTTATTGATGAGGATATATTAGAAGTCAAAATCAAAATTGTTAGATTGATCAAGTTGTGGCTTATTCTGATTTTGCTGTTCACGTTTTCTAACTAAGGCTAATTCATACTCATTTTTATAGCGTTCGCATAAGTTGTTTTGACGTATTTGCCAAATGTTCTTTCTATATTCTGCTACCTTGTCTTGATCTTCTGGATCAGTGCTATAGAGTAACGACCTTGGAATTTGTGGGACTGTTTTTAAATTGGTTCCATGTTTTTTATTATAATCTTCATTAGATAAGCACGATACTGCACTGCTCACTTCGATTTCCATACCATGAATTTCTATAATTTTTGTGGGTGCATATTTTTCTAAAAATTCATTTATTATTTTTTCAGTTTGTGTTCGGTAATGAAATAATATATTACGACCGAATCCAAGCACATCAGCCGTGATTTTTAATGCACCTCCTTTTTCAGGATTTTTTTGACGATATTGCTTAAAGAACTGCTCGGGGGAACGTTGAATATTATCCAACATACTTTTTTCTGAAAATAATAAATGTAAATGTGGCTGTTCTGACTGCCCATCGAGCGCAGCCACATGATTATGAATTGCGATTGTTGATGGCATTTTATATTGACCACAAAATTCATACATTAATCTTTCAGACAACTCTATACGGCGATTTTTATCCAGTTCTTTTGGCAAAGCGATTGTAATATGTGATGAGGTTCGTCTAGTCTCACTTGTATATTGATCTGCTGCATACCAAAACTTTTCAGGATTATTTTCAGACCAAATCGGCATATTATAAGATGCACAATATTCAAGCTCTTCAATGTCACTTTTATGCTTTGAAAAATATAAAGTACGCGTAATATAGTGATATGCACTTTTTGAGAGTCGATACTTTGAATCACCATCACTCAATTTTATTTGACTCTCACCTTTAACGTTGTGACTTAAATGAAAATAATACATTTTTACTTCCGATATTAATTTAACTGGGATATCGGATCCTACAAAATTTTAAAAATTCATGATTCGTTTCGTGAAGAAAAATGAAAAAAATTTTCAATTAAAACGCATGAGTAACACCACACCAACTTTTTTTAATTTTTTCAACAAAAACAATAGCTTAATTATTTGAAGTATGTGGTAACAGATGAATAATTATGTAGAAACAGTAAATCTACAAACATGAGTAACACATAAATTAATTAATAATCAATTACTTAAAACTAAAAGTGCTGCGCAGCACGAGGAGAAGTGTCTTTTAAAGAGAGCGAAGCGAAATTTAAAAGACACGGAAACGAGATATAAAAAATCTTTTTTGCATTCGCAAAAAAGATTTTTTATCTGCCCCGCCATTAACAGCCATAAATTAACAGTTAAAACTAAC
>MPMC02145343.1_pt1 | contig 12289 bp, 5 predicted proteins | sample 1617281 | NCBI WGS metagenome assembly MPMC02 (sample SAMN05944809, study PRJNA350692) | marine metagenome | biome: marine; feature: ODZ; material: water; isolation source: 100 m water sample filtered on 30 um supor filter | place: Pacific Ocean | collected 2012-04-09 | depth 100m m | reverse complement strand
GGAAATCAGAATTGCTGATTATAGTGATCCTAAACTTAATGGTACTTGGATTGTTAACACTGGATTAACTAATAGTGGAGATACATTAACATTTACTATTAATGATATTATTGCAACTGATATTAATCTGTGGTCTACACAATCAGCTAGTGCAAAATTAGAAGTTGCCTCTTCTTCTTGGAAGGAATGGGGTGTACTTGGTTCTCAAACAATCAGAACAGATACACAAACTATTGGTGAGTACAAGTTAGGTGTTAACACTGTTGCTCGTGCTGCACATGCTGACTATGAAACTGGATTTGTAGCTACTGCAACTGATCCTCTTGCTAACTTAGATGTTGTTGGTACTGCATGGATCAGTGGTAAGACTATTGAAAATTTTGCTGCTCATACAACACTAGCAGCACGAATTCTAACTCTAACTGCTCAAGACCATGCATTCATGGTTGGTGGTGATAGTGCAACTCCTGCTAACGCAGCAACATTGAGAGTTTCTACTACAAATAGTGGTAGGGTTGGTGTTAATACAACTCTAGCAGAAATGCAGAGTGCATTTACAACCAAGGGAACATCTGAGTTCACTGATAATGCTGTATTCCAGAAGGATGTCGCAATTAATGGTGGTGGTGCTGGTAGTTCTAATGCTGCTGATGTAACAACTACTATTACTAATGGAACATTCAATCTTGTAATGGATACAGGCTTTGTAGGTCTAACATCTGGAGTACGTCCTGCTAACGGACTCAAGATTGGTGGGTCCGCAAGAAATATTGAGATTGGTAATGTAGCAACTACTTCACAGAATATCAAGATTGGTAATACTAGTACTGATGCTGAAATCTCTATTGGTGAGAGTGCTGATGGTTCTAATGCCAATAAGTCTAAGACAACTATCGGTGGTGCATTTGCAAGTACTGAGTCTGATTCATTCGTTAACATTGGTGCTAAGTCATTCAAGATGGATGGTGATGCAGTACTTGGTCTTAGAAGAGGACTGAATGATGTTACTAAGTTGGAGTCTCCTTCTGGTACAGTTGAGTTCTTCTCTGGTAACAGTAATACAAGCATACTTAAGTTTGCTGAGAATGCTTCTGAGGTTACAATTGCTGGTCAGGGTGGTACAACCAAGGTTAGAAACAATCTAATCGTTGATGGTACGTCAAGATTTAATTCTGACATGACCCTCTGTGGTGGTTATGCTTCTTACTCCTTCGTTGGAATTAGAGCATCTGCTGGTTCTGCAATTGAAACTCATACAAATGGTGTTCTTGGTAACAACCTTTACAATAAGAATGTAGATCTTATTACAATTTACGCTGCTGCATCTACATTACCAAGTACAGATGGTACTTACAACGCAATTGACACTAGTGGTGCTGGTAACTGGGGTGGATCTTCATTCCAGACACAACCTGCTGGAACAACATGGGGAACTCTAACTAATAATCAATACTACTTACCATTGAAGAGAAAGCCTGTTGATGCTCAGGGTGCTCAGTACTATGCAGAGGGTGATATCCTTTTAATTGATAGTGTTGAAAGTGGTAGTGGACATGCTGAATTTGTTAAGATTGCAACTGGTGGACTGAAGAGTGTTAACACTGCACCATACTGGGTTGTAGTTGAGAGAGTACCATTCTTTACTTCTCAGACTACAAAGGATAATCATCCTGATACAACTGCTATCTTCAAGTGTAATGTACAGTATGATTCTACATGGATCACTGCTAACATTGATGATGTTGGTACAGAAGATAATGTATACCTAGCAACATTTGGTGGTAGTTTAACAGGTCAGGCACAGAGACAAACTTCTGGTGATCCTGCTTACGTCAGTGCTACTGCTCCAGGCGACTATGTAATTCTATCACGTAGAGATACATCCAACCCTGCTGATGGTACATTTGATGACGGTGAGATTCTAGAACTTAAGGGTGCATTAACTCAGGTTGCTAAGTCCTTCAAGGTTAATAATGGTTGTGATACTAGTGCTGTGAAGACAGTATTTGAAGTTGATTCTGTAACTGGTAATATTACTGTTGAAGGAGACTCTACCTTTACTGGTGGATTATCCTTAAATGGTACATGCACAACACCATATGTTAATGCAACTACTAACAAGAAGTTAACTGTAACAAATGGTTCTGGTGTTACAACCTTTGAGGTTGATACATGTACAGGTGATACTGTTATTGGTAATCAACATGGTACTGTATTCTTACTTGCTGAACAGTATGGATCATCTGCTGCTGCCCATAGCATAACAGATACAGTAACCACATATAAGCATGATCCTCAAACCAAGCAAACTGGAGGACCAATAACTTCTCTTGCTAGTGGAATCATAACTACATCATCTAGTATAACTCTTAGTGGATATGCTACGATTGGAACCACTGCTGATTTCGCATTCTCTGTTGGTGATCTATGTGCTATCTACAAGCAGGGTCAAATTGAGATTATTCAGGTTACTGCTACTCCAACTAAGACTGGTACTGCTGGAGCATATGTTTGGAGTCTTCCAACTACTAATAATACCACATATCCTAACGGTGGTCGTGGAACTATTACTAATAAGGTGGAAGGTACAGTAGCACAGGCATGGACAGTTGGATCTAACCTTGTTAAGATTAACAAAGTTACCGAGACTACTACACTACTCAAGGCTCTTGCATCTACTAGAGCACAAAGGGTAACTGATGGATTCAAGGCAAGAACTCCTAACACACTTGATAACAGACTTGAGGTTCAACTCAAGAATGCAGATATTATTCAACCAAAAGTTGATTACTTACAACTTGTAAGAATTAATGAAGAGTGGTTTGATGTTGATTCTGTTGATGGTGCTCTTGATGCAGCATACGCTGTTAAGTTAAGTAAGCAGATTAGAAATCCAAATACAATTGGAACTGCAACAGTTAATCTATACAATGGTGGTAAGACAACTGTTAATGATGACTTTACCATCAACGGTGGTGTCTTCAGAATGTATGGTTCTGATGGTACATCAATTGTTGCTACTCTTGCAAATGATGAAGGTCACGTTGGTGACGGATCACTTACTGATGAGGTCACAGGTCAGCAGGGTCTAACAGTTCAAGGTAAGGGTAACTTCTACGGTGATCTTACTGTAAGAGATCGTGATTGTCAGACAAATGGTGCATGTTCTGATGAAGATGTATTCCGAGTCTTTAAGGAGACTGGTAACCTCAACATGGGTGAAGAGTTCTATCAGAAAGGTATGTTACTCGCAGCTGAATCAGCATCTACAACTGTATTCCATATTGATAATCTTGGATCTGCTGGTACTGCTGGTACTGCTGGTGCTAAGGACTTTAGAATATATCAGAACAACGCTATTGATTCATTTGGTATTGAGAAATATTGGACAGGAAATGGTGGTAGAAGGCATACATATGTTGCTTTTGATGCTGCAACTGGTGTTGGTCAACAACAGGCTAATCCATTACAAGTCAACAATAACTATCTGATTAATGCAACCTCTGGAAGTAATATGGTTCTTTACTTACCAGATAATGCACAGACTGGTGATATGATTAGACTTGTTGAACTCAGTGGTAATCTAACATATAATACAAGTCTTATTATTAGAGCATTGAAGATTGGTGGCACTGCTGTTAGGATACAGGGTGATGCAACAGGATCCAAACTTACACATGGATCTGGTCAAGCACTAGGTTCTCCTTGGGATTCTGGAGAATTGGTTATTCAGACACGTAATGCATCATTTGGTCTTGTATATGCAGGATCAGTTGATATTGAAGGTTCAACATCAGCACAAACAATTCCAACTGGGTTAAGGGGTTGGTGGTTAATGGAGTTATAATAAATGGCACAATACTACGATCAAATAAAAAGCATGAGAGCTGCCAAGATAGGAACTATCCTACCTTGGGGTGGAGATGGAACACATGGGCATCTTAGTCCTTCTAACATTCCTACAGGATGGGAAGTGTGTAAAGGTCAGACACTTGATGCACATGATTATCCCGTTTTAGCATCTATTATAGGTGATACTTATAGTGCAACAGAATCTATGACTGATTCTGGTGGAAATGAATATGCATTTCCATATATTGATACTCCTGCATCATTCATGCTTCCTAATCTATCTAACAAGTGTATGGTAGATATAGAGAGTTCTTATTTAGATCAAACTGCATATAAAATGGGTCAGACTAGTCCTAAGACTCAGGTACTTGACAGTAATGGTACTGAGTTAGGAGATTTACTGGCATCTGGTACTGGTGGTGGTACTAATAATTATTTTTCTAATGCTAAAACTACATGGCAAGCATCGGCAGATATTGATTTTACTTTAAATCTAACTGGAAACTTATATTTTAAGTTTAGCGGGATGCTTCTTCAGGCTCCAGATTTTGTTGAAACACTATATACTCTTCGCCGTAAGTTAGGTATTAATCATACACCATCACACGGTCATACTGATGTTATTCCTAGTACTAACGTGAACCCTTCTGGTCCTATGATTTTTAGAACTGATGGTGGTATTAACCAAAGGGACTCTGCTTCTCTGACTATTTGTAATACTAGTGTTACTCCTGTTGCTTGTGAATTTAAAGATGCTAATCCAACACAATGGGCTAATGGATCTACTGATATAACATTCTATGGTAATGCTAACTATGAGAATACATTACCACAGATGACTGGTCCTATGGAATTTGTTCAGGATAGTACTGGGAATAACTATTGGGCTCATGTACCTGCTACTGATTGGAGATCTAGTGGATCAAATGATACTAATAGAAAGGCAGGACCAAAGGCAGAATTTCAGAGACAGACGGTTTCGGGTGGTCAGGGAGCAACTCAATCTATTACTAATACTACACCTATGAAGAGTCATAAGACTCCAGTACATACTGGTATGCATCCTAGACCAACTATTTCAAGGAATAGAGCAAACTTTTATGGATACAGTCGTCAAGGTCAAACTCCACCAACGCAAGGTGGTATAACAGATCATCCAGAAGCAATGACAGCATTTGAGGTATCTGGATTGACTCTTACAGAGAATTCAAATGAGATTACTCTTCCATCAACTACAGATATTAGTAGGACTTATACAGTTGGATCTGCATCATGGAAACAGTATGATGCGATAACACCATTTATGCATGTTACAGATCGTACTAGTGATAATAATGATAGCAAATATGTGTATTTACAAGAGGGAACAACTGTACAAAGTGTCAAGAAAGAAACTAATGGAACTTACACTGTTAGATTAAATCAACAGATGAAAGGAGATAAAGCAGCAGGATGGGGTAGTGTTACTGGTAGGAAAATAAGATTTAGATATGCTACATATCCAACAGCTTTGAATCAAGCAGAATTAGATCCTATTTCAAGTGATTTTAGTTCTCATAATCATGGTAGTTTTGAAATTGTTCAAGGAATTGGATCAATGGCAGGACCACCATCACACACTGCTTCTAATGCAGATGCATCATCATTATCAGCACAAAGTCTTGAAAATGCACTAAATATTGATTGTGATACTACTCAACCTTCATTAACCCTTACATTTATAATCAAGGCATTCTAATGACAGCATTTTATTCAAAAGAAAGATCTAAGTATGGTAATGTTACTGGTCAAATAATTGCATGGCCAGTTGATTATAGTGGTACTCCAGATGATGGTAATAATAAAAATATTTTACCTGCTGGATATTTAAAGTGTGATGGTACTAAGTATTATGCCACAGATTACCCAGAACTTTCATCTATATGTGGTACAGGAGATACATGTAGGTTTATTAGAAAGAATATAGATGGTACTGATATTGATATACTGACAGATGAACAGTTTATGGTTCCAGATTTAGGATCTAAGTATCCTGAACCAACGTCAGGTGCTAACGCTGGTATATATAATTCTATTAGAGTTATAAATCAAGCTGGTAATGAAGTCAGTAGATCTGGTATAGGTATTGAGGCAGAGTCTGCTATCGGTGCTAATGTTAATATAACATACTCAGGACAGATTAATGTACCAAGTCAAGAGATTCCTGTTAGAGGTAGACCTTCCTGGGGTTATGCTGGTACTACTCACCGTACAGATAATGAAGGTGTAGAGGATAATGCTGTTCATCCACACATGCATTATTCTACAACAACAAGAGTTAGGAACTATACAAAAGAGACGATTAATAACGATGCGATGTTGACTGGTCGTACTGGATTTAGAAATGCATCAACAGTTAACCTTCAAGATTGGTTAGATAATACAAGATATAGTAATAGTAATAGTAATCCACCAGGTAGTGCTCAAAAGGTATGTCTTGCTTTAGATGCATGGAACCCAAACTCAGGAACTGGTGATAGTGGATCACCTATTGACTTTAGTGGTTGGGGATATGTTAGAGGTTTTTATGGTGGTTGTATTGGTGAAGATTCATCTTCAATCTATAGAGTTGGTGGTGGTGCAAACTTTGAGTTTGGTTGTTTATCTAATGAGTCATGGACTGCTCAAAGAGATACACCAATGGGAACACCGGAGAATGTCTCTGCTGATGTAACTGGTAAATATGCATGGATTTGTACTACTCATAATTCAGGTCTAGGAGATTTAACATTAACTGTTCCAACAACATATACTACTGGTGCTAACTTTGTGCCTACTGATTGGCTAGATAGAAGTCTTGCTGATAGTGGATATGAATCAGATCCTAATGACAGAACTGCTGTTGTTCCATTGCAATCAAACCAAGATATAAAAACTGAGCAAGCAACTACTGATGTTGAGAATGAAATATTTGAAACAGTGGATTTAGCGAGGAATTCTGGTGTTGATCCTACTAGTCATAACCATAGGATTGACCTAGATAAAGGAGATCATTCTTATAAGGTAAAAACAAAGTCAATTGCTATTGCACCTGATAATTTATCTACAACAATGACCATTGGAGCTGATGCTTCTGCTTCAATTGATTCTGCTACTGCTCCATTTATTGTAATGGAATATCTAATTAAAGTATAATAATGACACAAGGATATAGAAACGCTAGGACTGGATACTTAACAGACATGTTGGTGGATACTACACCAGTTGGTGCTGTTGTGCCTAATTTAAAGGCAGGAAGAAATAGTAAAGATCATTTTGAGAGACCAGATGTATCAGCAACATATCCAAAGTTGGTTGAGACTACTGGTAATGCTTATTTAAATGCTGATGATCCTGCATGGACACATGAGGGTTATTTGTATTGTGATGGATCTATTCATAATATTAGTGATTATGTTCAGTTGTATGAGATTATTGGAAACAAATATGGTGGAAGATCCAGTAGTGGTGTAGATGTAATTACTGGTGGTCAAAATTATACAACATCTTCTACTGTAACAATATCAGCTCCCCCTGCTGGTGGAACACAAGCAGTTGTTGCAGTTGGATCAGTGGATAGTAATGGTGCAATTACTACCATGAATGTTACTAATTCTGGAGGAGGATATACTACAGCACCAACAGTATCAGTTGCTACAGGAACTGGTGCTACTTTTCAAGTTAGATTTGATAGTACTCAAGGAACTATTCTTGGTATTAGCAAAGCAAATGTAATGATTAATTATGGCGATCAGTACTTAGGGACGTTTGGTGTACCAGATACTAAATGTAGAAAGGTTGTTGGCAATGGTGCTGTGTATGGAGCAAACTCTCCTAACATTGGTAATTCTACTGTTGGTACAGGAACTACAGGTGGTAAATGGTATGTTGATGAATCTGCTCAAGATGCGTACTTTACTCTTGGAACAATTCGTACAAGTGGATATGATAAAGTAGTTGAAACTACTGAGTGTAGTATTATTGGATCACAGACAGTGACAGTTACAATGAGGGAAACTAAGTTGTCTGGTGCTACACAACACACTCATTTACTTCATAATAGTATTCCTGGTGCAAATCAGTGGATACAAGAATATAGTGGTGACAGATATTTGGTTCATTATAAACCTTCTACTGGTAAACTTGACAAATGGTATCCTAGTACACAAGATGTGTTAACTCATAATCATGGATTATTAAGACAACCAATTACTGATCCTGAGGTTGCATCGTATGATGTACTTGATTATGAAGGTGGACGAGGTGGTGTTGGATCAATTCAGAATCCATATCATATGACCACTGGTGTAGATATACCATATGCAGATCAAAAGTATTTTGCATCTGGTGATCAATCTTCTGGTACTACCCAGTTACAAACAAGTATATCAGCTCCAATATTGATGAGGTTTACCCCATCATCCTTGATTGGTGGAAGACAAATTACCAGTGGTGGTACACCAGTATATGATTATACTAATATTCTAGTTGATACATCAAATGTTGGTAGTGGAACGGCAAGTATTAATGTAACAGGAACACCAGATCTTTTGGTTTATAATCTCATGGGTGGAGGTGGATCTGGTGCTTGTGGTACTACTGCTGGTAATGCTGGTGGTGATAGCTGGTTGAAGATTGGACCTGCAGGTAGTGAAGTTATTAATATTCTTGCAGAGGGTGGAGAAGCAGGAAAAGCATCACAAGCACAGAATGGAGGTGGTGCTACAACAGCAGCACAGGCTTCAAGTAGTGGTAGTGTAAGTATAACTGGTACTAATGGAATTGCTGGTGGTGCTGGTGCTAACACAACACTTTTTGTTGCTGATTATCCAACCAATCCAGGTGGAGGTGGAACTGGAGGACAAGGACAGACATTTATTCAGAATGGAACAGTATATGGTGGTGGAACTAATGGAAATAGAGGTAAAACAAATGATAGTGGATCATTAAGTCAAACTAAGACTTCTGGTTCTCATAATTTTAACATCAGTAGTGTTACAGCAACTCCTTCTGAGGTTAAGTTTACACTTAAAGGACCAAAAGGTTCTGATTCATCATTAGATACTTATGTTGGTCAGGATCAGTCTGGTGGTAGAGGTGCTTGGGTACAATGCTTCTTAAATTCTAGTGCAAGAAGTACATTTAGATCTAATACATGGGGTGTAAAGATAGGTACTGACGCGTACAATACTAGGAATGGTGGAACTGGACCTGCAGGTGCTCAACAAAATGGTGGATATGGTGGTGCTGGTTACAACGGTGCTCATGGTGGTGGTGGTGGATCTTCTGCTTTATTATTCAGAGGAAGTACATTAATTGCTGGAGCTGGTGGTGGTGGCGGCGCTGGTGCTGACGGCTATGATGGTGGTGATGGTCAACACGGTGGTTACAACCCTGGTAATGCTGCTGGAATCACAGGTGGATCACTAAGGAAAGTTGGTGGAAATACTGGACTTGATGCTGGATATGGTGGTCCTGGTGGTGGATATGGATGCCGTGGTGGCGGTGGTGGCGGTGGTGGCGCAGGATGCGCTGAGAACGGATTCTCTGGATTTGGAGGAGGTGGTGGAGGTGGTACTCCTGGTTCAGGTGGGCATGATGGTGGTGCTGGTGGAAAACAAGGACCATCTGCTGTAAGAACTTTATATTTTGAGAGTAATACTGCCCAATTATCATGGCATACCAGTTATACTGCATCTATTAAGATGGACGTTACTTGGGATGGTTCTTATTGGCACGCTGCTGGTGGAGGTGGCGGTGGTGGAGCATATTTCAAATCAAATATTTCTTGGTCACAATTAAATAATCCTTCTTCAATATCATGGTCAGTTGGTGGTGCTGGTAGTGGAGTATCAAATGGTGGACAGTCCACTGGTAATGCTGGTTCTGGATATATTAAAGTTGCGATTGGAACAATAACTGGATACGTTGGAGGAACAACAACCACAACAACAGGCGATGTTATCGCATCAGCATCACAAACTTCAACATCATTTGATGTTAATATATTCTCAGGTGGTGCTGGTACAGGAACGGCAGGATTTAAATTACCAACAACTCAAGTGCCTGTTGTTGTGTTTAAAGGTGGTGGATTAAGTGATCCACCAGCATCTCCAAATGTTCATGCTACAGCAACATGTACAGTTTCTTCTACTTTACATAAGGTAACTGCAATCACACTTGGCACTACTGCTGGTACGAATAATGGGTATACTGAGAAGCCATATGTTTATGTTTTAGGTGGTGCTGGTACAATGCAGACTTGTACTGCTAATATTGATGCTGCAAATTCTAAAGTTAGTGCTTTAACTTTTGCAACTGCAACGGCTCAGAAAGCAGAAAGATATTTAAAGTTTGGTGGTACTGTTGCTGCAACTCGTTGGGTTGAAACAGTAGCATTTGATACTACTAATGCTAATTATTTTACGATTAAAGCATGTAGAGGTAATGGTGTGAATGGTGGTGATGTTCCTGAAGAGTCATTGTTATGTTATTATAAGAAGGGTGGCACAACAACTTGGGTTCTACTTGATACCATTATCAATCCAGGTGCTGACAGACCTGATCCATTAATGGGTACTATTCCTTCTGTTGCAAATGGTATGGCAACTGATTATGATGGTATATCAGGTGATACTCAATGGCATTCTTATTCAGTACCAATACCTCAGCATGGAAGAGGAATTGGTACTACGTTTAAGTTAGAACAAATAAGAACTTCTTCTGGTTCTGATAACTCTAGTGATAGTGATCATTATGGTATTTGTGAGCTTGCAGTATATAATCAGAAGACAACATCATATGTTTTCGTGGCAGATCCAGGTGCAGTTAGTAGACCATTAGTTGATTCTCTTTCTTACACTGTAGAAGGTGAGTCTGGTTCTGCATTTACATATAGTTCTGGTCTTGGATGTGGTGACGCAACACTTACATTGAAGTCAACAACTAAGATTGAACCAGTAGCAACAATTGATCCAGATTATGATATACCATTGGTTCATCCATATCATGTTTGTAAGTACCTTATTAAAGCATACTAAATACAGGGGGAATATAGTCTTAATATCATGGCAGATATAAAAGTACAATTAGATGTAATAAATCAGGAAATAACTTATAATGGTATGCCTAAGGCAATTCCTAGTACATACTGGACAGATACGTTAGTACCATTATTATATCCAACATGGGATACTGATAAGGATAAACTGATATTGTTTGCCTATAATACTGATGGTACATATATTGCCAAACGTAGAAAGTATGTGATGAATTTTAAGACTAATACTAATGAGTGGAAAGACTATGAGATGGAGACAGTAGCAACAGCAACTGTAGATACATTTAAAGATAAGTTACTTGAAGGATGGTATGCTATTGATGCTGTTGAGAATACTGAGTTTCAGAATGAATTGGCAAATATATATGCCAAGACACAGAATGTTTCTCCAGCCACTGTTAGACTCGCAAGAGATTTCTTATTAGATGAGACTGATTGGTCACAGATTGGTGATTGTCCATTGAGTGCAGATGATAAAGCATTGTATGTTACATATAGACAGAAGTTAAGGGATATATCATCTGATCTAAACTTCAATAGTAATGCTTCGGAAGTTAAGTTCCCTATTTCTCCACAGTTTTATAATAAAGTATACAAACTAGAGAATGCAGGTAATGCATACTTAGCAACAGATGATCAGTTCCTTAAGTTAGGACTACATTATCTAAAACTATTCAAAGAGAAGATAGCATATTATTTGTTGATGAAGTCAATAACAGAAAGAACATACTTTGATCGTATGCTTTCTGAGTATGCAAATCATAGTTCCAAGTCAGCTCCTGCCCCATTAACTTCAACTGAGGTACAGGAGAAGAAGGATTGGTTAGATAAATTAATTGAATTAGCATCAGATGAGAAGGATACATTATGATTATACAAGGTAACGATCTATCAATATTTGATTTGATGTCCTATTATGCTAATAGGAATCAAGTTGGACTAGTATATTTTAATCTAGACAAGTATAATAGTCTTGGTGCTACTAAGAAAGCAACAGTCACCACATACTACGGTAATATTGTTGATGATTATGTGTTAGATATCATGAAACAGGGTGGATTATATAATATTCTCAAGTTTGATGATGTCAATGCTGCAACAGTAAATGCTGGTGCTTGGTTCCCCAAGGAAGCAGATTGTCCCGATGCAGATCATTTCATCAATGCTTACGTGGTTGACACTTGGGGTGATATATCATGGCAGAATATCCCTAAATCCTAGACCACATTACAAAGTGTCACAAGCCCCCTATACAGGGGGTTTTTTAATGCTATAGTACATATGTTGAGAGGAATTCACTAGTCTGACAGTTAACTCACCCCCTTTTTTCATAAGTTTAGGGGGTTTGAGGCAAAGAAG
>MPMC02244218.1_pt1 | contig 12302 bp, 13 predicted proteins | sample 1617281 | NCBI WGS metagenome assembly MPMC02 (sample SAMN05944809, study PRJNA350692) | marine metagenome | biome: marine; feature: ODZ; material: water; isolation source: 100 m water sample filtered on 30 um supor filter | place: Pacific Ocean | collected 2012-04-09 | depth 100m m | reverse complement strand
GACAAGATCATAATCTTCATCTACTTCAGTTTCTACTGCTTCAAGAACTTCACCGCCAATCTCTCTAATAGATTCTTGGAAAATTGGGTTGATAATAATCTTATTCTTTACATTCTTTTCAGTAACTTCTTTCTCAAATTTATCTTGAGTCATGCGCTTCTTTTTAGCAGGCACCTGATCTAAATTTTGATTATCCCGCATAATAGTATCTTGGGATAATGATGGAGATGAGGTAAGAGGACCTGCCTCAATAATATCACTAAGATCAGTTCTCCAATCAGATAAGTCTTCTTCCTTCATCTTAGTTTTTGAATCAACTGCCATCCTTCTCTTATAGAGTTTATTAGGATCTTCAGTTTTATCAGTCTTATACTTGGTAGGAGTGTCTTGAGCAATAGTCTCCCGTCTATGAAGGTCTGCTGCCTTCTTCTGACGCTTCTCTACAGGGTCAGGCTTCCACTCTTCATTCTTAAGAACAGACTTCATCTTACGAACTTGCTGATCCTGCTTTGTAGAGGTCTCATAATCACTGGCATTCTGAGCTCTATCAGCTGATTTCTTTCTACGCTCTGCTTGATTTCTAATCTGATCCTTCTTGTCTGGAGTTAATGCTTTAAACTCTTCTTTTACTTCCGCTTCCTTCTCTGCTTCGTGATCTTTATTGCAACCAAACTGGCCACATGTGGGACACAATGCAGTTCCTAATCCTTTTTGAGGTCCTTCTCTTCTTGCTGGATAACCATCACCAACAGCCTCAATGACTGATTTTCTAGAAGTCCAAAGGTCATTCTCCTTAATATAAGTATCAATTAACTCTTCTGGATCCCATCTAGTAACATCAAACCCTTCTTTTTGTAAATTTTCAACCCATGCATTGAACTTTGATACATGATCCTCTTTTAATTCTTCCTTATATCTCTCAAACTCTGCTCTATGTCGTCCTACTCTTGGTTCTACTTCTTCTTTTGTAGATTTCTTCTTCTGAAACTCCTTATATAATGCATGAGCCTCCCCATGTCTACCCTGTTGAGTAGATTTCTTACTCATATTAAAGAGCTCTTTGCCTGAATACCTATTCCCCTTAAGAATAGAACTCATGGCATCACTAGACATCCCACTTTTCTTCTCCTCCAGAGATCCGTAGATCTTCTGATAAGCATCGGAATAGTCTGGATGTTTTTTAGTGTCCATAATAGAACGCATACCTATAGCTATATACGTATTTATTATATCAATAAATAGAAGACAGGGACCCTATATCAGGAAGCTAAATGGCCAGACAAGGAATATTTACTGGGTTTACACCAAACGATGGTCTGGGAGACTCCCTTGCATCTGGTGCTGTAAAGGTAAACGCAAACTTTAGTGAAATATATCAGACTTTTGGTGATGGAACAAACCTAAGTGTTAATGCTGGTAGTGCAGGTACTTGGACAAAGGCTGGTAACGATGGAATAACAACTAGTAAATACGTGGGCATTGGAACTGAAACTCCAACGTCACAATTCCATGTAGTAGGAAACTCTTGGATGTCTGGTATCACTACTGGTACATTCGTTGGAGATGGTTCAGGTCTAACAGGTGTTACTGCAACTGGTTCTGGTGTAGTAATTAAAGATAGTGGAACACTGATTGGTGTTGCACAAAGTATTAACTTCGGAGATAATATATACGTCGGTCAAGTCTTTGGTGGAAATGTAACTGTTGCAGGTGTTGATACCGTTGGTTACTCACATGTATCTGGAGTATCAACCTACTCAATAGTAGCTGCGGGTGCAACAACAGCTGACTATGCAACCACAGCAGGTCTCGCAACCTATTCTGAAACATCAGGGATTGCAACCTACGCAACCACAGCAGGAATCGTAACCTACGCTCAATCATCTGGTATTGCAACGCAAGCAGGTAACGCAACCTACTCAACTACTGCTGGAGTAGCAACTTACTCTCCTAATGCTGGACTCTCAACTCTTTCTGGGTATGCAACCAACGCAGGAGTATCAACAGTAGCACAGAATTTAACAGGAACTCCATCAATAGTTGTTGATAATGTTAATGGTACTGGAATTGTAACCTTCCCTGGCCAAGGAAGTAAGATGCGCTTTGACTTTGATGCAACAGGTGATATGCCTACTGCAACATCGTACAGAGGTATGTTTGCTTATGCAAATAACACCAAGAGAGCATACGTCTCAACTGGAACCACAATGGGTGGTTACAATGGTTGGAGACAACTCATTGCAATGGATGAGTATGGTAACTATCAAACTACAGGTATCCTAACTGCATCATTTATTTCTGGTGATGGTTCTGGACTTACTAACCTACCATCTACTGATAGTATATGGAGAGTTAATAGTAGTGGTATTCATACACTTGGCGGTGTTGGTATTGGTACTACAACTGCTTCCCCAGGCGCACTAAACGTCAGAGGTAATATAAACCTTGACGGTAGAATGGATGGTACTTCAACAGATAACAGACTACCATTCCTATGGGCAACATACAATGATCTTGTAGTAGCTGGTGCTAATACACTACATGGTCAGTTCGCACACGTACATGAAACAGAGAAAGCATACTACGCACATGATGGTAACTGGGTTAAGTTAGTCAATCACGAACTTGATACTACAGTTGGAACAGGAACAGAGAATTATAAAGTCGGTGTTATAACTGCTACAGCCTTCCACGGAGATGGATCAAACCTAACCAACCTACCTGGCGGTGGTGGTAACAGTGGTTATGCAAACACTGCTGGTATCGCAACAGTCGCACAAGTCACTGCTGCAAATGTAAGTTCCGTTGGTGTAGTTACCGCAGCATCATTTGTTGGTGATGGTTCTGGACTGACTGGTGTTACTGCATCTGGTACAGGTATCATAGTTAAAGACGGTGGTACTCTTGTGGGAACCATTGGTACTATTGACTTCGGTACAAACCTATCACTATCACCTGCATCTGCTGGTGTAGTTACTGTAACTGCATCTGGTGTTACTATCGCAGGTATTAGTACAACAGGAACATCAACCTTCAATGATCTAGTTGCAACTCAACTGAATGTCTCTGGACTATCAACTCTTACTGGTAACATATCAGTAGGTGGTTCAATCTTCGTTCCTGATAATAAGAAATTATTCTTCGGAGCTGGAAACGACCTAACCATCTGGCATGATGGCAGTAATTCTCACATCACAGACACAGGAACGGGTTCACTAATACTTGACTGTGACTCTGGGTTACAGATGAAGTGGGGTGGATCAACAAAACTAGAAGCATCTTCGGGTGGTCTGATAGTAACAGGTGTTGTTACTGCAACTAAGTTCATCGGTGATGGTTCTGGAATAAGTAACATCTCCGCAACCTCTGCTATCAATGTTGAAGATGGTGGTAGTGCTATTGGTGTTGCAGGAACTATCAACTTCGGTTCAAACCTATCCGTAAGTCCTCTCTCTGCTGGTATCGTTACTGTTACTGGTGCAGCAGGTGGTGGTGGATCTGGTGTCTGGGAAACAACTGGTGCTGGAATCAATACTACATCTAATGTTGGTATTGCTACCACAAACCCACTAACAAAACTACAAGTTGGCGCAGTATATGGTCAAGATGTAGGAGAAGGTCAATGGACTGCTATTGCAGGTATTGGTCAGACAGTTGATGCAATAACTCTTGCTTCCAACCCTGTCAAGTCTGCTGAGTATCATGTTCATATCGAAAATGGAAATGATATACAATCAGAGAAAGTTCTAGTTATGAACAACGGAACTACTGCATACTCAAATGAATTTGCAGTTATGTATGAGTCCGATCTACTAGTTTCAATTGGTGCTACAATTACTAGTGGAGAATTGAGACTAGTACTAACCCCAGAAACGGGAATAACTGGAGTAACAACCTATAGATTCGTCAGAGGAGGGCTTATCTAATGAGTACTGATTCTATTTCAGACGCAAGAAAAACTAAATTTGAAGAAGTAAAAGCAACGGCACCAAAAGAACCAAGTGGAGTACTAGATAAAAAAGAATATATCATAGGATGTTATACAAAAGATGACTGGGTATATGTACATGATATACTCACTAAGGATGGCACTTTAGAAGATAACATCCCTAACCAGAACGTCAAATGTTCTGATGATTGTTTGCATAGTGAAGTTAGAGGAAGGTATCTGTTAGATGATACAGAAGCAACCGAACTAAAGAAACATGCAAGGGTAGAGTATGTCAATCTCAATACTGCTGCATATCCTGGCACCTATCAAGATAACCCAGACGAATTTACATACGCAGCTGTTAAAGAAAGAAGATATAATAACACAGTAAAACACCAAAGAGATGCACAAAGTAGTGGTGTTATACCCTCCTTTCCAGGCTCTGATCTAAAGAATAGATGCACTTCACAATTGATGCGTCATTCACAGTTTGATGATCCTTGGAATCCACAATCATCTGGCAATTCAGATACAGATATATTTGAAGTAAATCCAAAACAGTATGGTACTGGAAAGGATGTTGATTGTATTGTATGTGACCAAGACATGTGGTTTGGACATATAGAATTTCAAAATCATCTTGGAGTAACAACATCCATTACCTCTGCTGATGTTCCTCAAAACTATATTGGTGGTAATGTATTAAGTAATAAAGGTATATCCAATACCGTAGGTTGTTGTGATTTACTTGATCTTATTCTTGATGCTCCATACTATCTTGATCCTGATTTCTTTAATTCTAATCCATCTACATATCTAACTACACGTTGGGATAAAACTGTTGTACCTGATGAAGGATGGGCAAGAGATTGGTGGTCAACTAACAACTTATCTAATAGATCTGCCAAGTTTGTAAGTACTGGCAATGGTGGTACTGCAACAGGAGTCTATGACTTTGGTACTATAACAGGAATATCTAACAACTATACAAGAGCAAATAGTAACGGAAGTAATACTGCATACCAAACTGGTAGTGGATACCACGGAACTCCCTGTGCATCACAGGTTTATGGAAGAAACTATGGATGGGCATACAATGCAAACAAGTGGTTCTTAAACCTCTATGGTACATGGAGTCCTCTATGGGAGATTGGTTTCGATCTACAGAAAGTATTCCACCAATGCAAACCAATCAATCCTAAGTATGGTACTCAGGATCCCACAATATCAAGTAACAGTTGGGGACTAAGAGACACACCAACAAGTAGTGGATATTATTATTTCAGATCAGGTGTAAGTGGTGGTATTGGAGTAACTTATACATCAAAAGCTGGAACATTCATGGGCAGTTACTACAATAATGCCCAACGTGTTATGGAATATACACCTGGCCATTCTATACTTGGTGCAGGTTATGAACTAATAGATTCTGGTGTGATATTTGTTGCTGCAGCAGGTAACCATGACCAAAAGGTAGTGATAGGAAGTCATCCAGACTATAATAACTATCATGCATCAAGTACCAATGCAGACCTAGGAGACGCAGAGACTCTAGATGCAAGTCCATACAGTAGTTTCAATCACAACACATACAATACACACAATAGACCTGGCTTCCCACCACAAATAGGAATCTATACAGGTGGAAGTGGTATTGATTATAAAACTATCTCTGTTGGTGCATTAGATGATGACTACAACAGTTCCACAGATAAGGAACAGAAGGTATCTTATAGTAACATGGGTAATGCAGTAGATTGTTTTGCTACAGCAGACGGATCACTAGCAGCATGTGAAGATAATAGTGGTACTAGATATAACCGTACTGATGCATACTACATAATAGATGGTCAAAACTCAGTTGAATCTGAGGATAGACTGTTTAGTGGTACTAGTTCTGCTACTCCAATTGCGGTTGGAATCATGGCAACCAAACTAGAATACAATAGATCATGGACTTCATTGGACATTAAAGCTTGGGCCACATCATGTGGTTCTGCTGATAGTGATAACTTCTACTATGGTACTGAATCAACTACTGCAACAGACGCAACTTGGACAGACACTAATAATATGCAAGGAAATGCTGGTTATGTCCTCTGGGATAAACCAACTGGAGCTGAAGTAGATAATAAGAAATTCGGTACTGGTGGCGGTCTAACCGTATCAGGTGTCAACTTTACTTATACCTAATAAATAACTAAAAAGATCTCATGGCTGACAAGAGTTTTGGCGTAAAGGAAGTTAATGTAATTGGAGCCTCTGGTGATCCAACTATACAAAGTCCTGGCCTTATCAAATTTAATAGTGGCGGAGCCAATGAGAGACTTCGCATCGATGCTAATGGCTATACATACACCAATTACACAGTTGGTGATGGTAGTGACAGAAACTTTGCAATCAAATATTATATTACCGCAAATGGATCGAGTGGATATAGATTCGCTGGGCCTGGTTTAACAAATCTAGTAGATAACCCTACTATATTTCTACAAAGAGGATTCACTTATCTCTTTGAAAATTCTACAGGTGCTTCACATCCATTTGCAATTAGATATTCAAATGCTGGAACAGGATATGGATCAACATATCTAAGTGGTTCTAACCAAGGAACTCAAGTGTTTAATGTGCCATTTGACGCACCAGCATCACTTGTCTATCAATGCACAGCACATGCTGGAATGATTGGAACACTTACAATTGTATCATAGATTATGTCACCTTTAGCATTTGGTTTAGGAAAGTCCAGAGGGGCAACATTTGATCCAGCAGTATTCTACTGCAACTATATCGTACTGTACTTTAATTGGACAGACGGTAAAGACTTAGATATGATATCATCTTTTATATCTCCTAATATATCTGGTGAGTGTGGATTCAATAGAACTCCAGGCACTGCTATAACAAATGGTGCAGGTAATATAACCTATATGAAATGGGGTAATGATAACTCAGAAGACACGTCAGGGTATGAAGGTATATACATTGATATAGATGCACTGAAGCAAGTACCTGGCGGATTAACCAATAATGAAATAGAATTAGACCTGAGATGTATATGGAGAGCGGAAGTAGGAACTGATCCTGTAATACTAACAGCTACAGGATATCAAGGTGGCACAATGGCTTTGGAGAATGAGACACCTAATGTGCCAGGATTTGGATTCTTAAATCCAACAGCAACTCAAACCTTTATAAACTTTAAAGAATCTGAAGGAAAGCAAATAACAGATGTTAATAGAGAAAATAACGGTCAAAGAGTAGCAAGAGTCAAAATAAAACTCAGTGAATTCGTACTAGAATTCGTAGAAGACGACTAGAACTTACACCAAATATAGGGTGTAGGTAGAAATAACATTGATTTGTATAAATACAGCTGACTCTTAATGTGTATCACATGAAAAGAATAATTCCTTTTCTTATGATGGCAGTGGTCGGTTCCTTGGCAAACCCAGTTAGGGCGGACCTTGTTCACCGATTGACAACATCAACTCAACTATCTGTTGACGCAGCTTACAGTAGTGGAACCAGACTAGGTTCGACATACACTGTATCTGGAAATAATATTAAAGTAGATACTTCTAACAGTGGTCACTTCGGTGCTCTAACTGCTGGTAGTGCTACTGCTGCACCAACACTAGACGTTGGTACATACGACGTAAATACAGCTGGCTCAGCCTTCAGCTTCTCTGAAAGTTTCACTCAAGGCGATGCGATAAATGCAATGGGAGCTGGTGTCGATGTAACTGCTGGTGTCGTCGCTGACATGCCCGCATACGGTACAAACTTTACCTCATCTGGTGGTGTAGCCGGATCTTTGGCTGGTACGATTACTTCAGCGGGAGCCATGACGCTAACAGCTGGCGGGGCGGGCACATCTGCTACTGGCCAATTCGTATCTGAAATAACAGTTCGCTGATCATGAAACGCATACTGACAGCGATTGCGCTGCTTAGTATAGCAGCACCAGTCTCGGCAGTGCCAGTCGTGCCCAATTTCCAGCAGGGCTCAATGACTAGTCATACCGAGACTGAAAGCACAGTGACTGAAACCATAAACTCAATTGATTATAGGACAGGATGGGAATACAGCGTAACGGGGGTAGGCATCAAGAACAACGGTGCCGCATTGAATCCTCCAGTGAATACATCAACAGTGACAGTAACGCCAGGCGGAACATCGGCAGCGGGTGCAAACGGAGCAACCGTAACAGGAACCGTGACAAGTTCATTCGACTCATTAGACTTCTCACAACCCAACAACTTTACAATATCGGACGAAGGCGGGAACTTTCAATTTACCCAGACGTATCAAGGGCCAGGCCTGACCAATCAGACAATAATTCAAAGAGTCACATCCATAGAAAGCGTGACCGACACAACAAGTACCTTTACGCAATAAGTACATTAGTACTATCATTAGCACAACCTGCGGCAGTATTAGCAGAAGGTGTAGGTGGAGTATCAGCTACAGCTAATCCAATAGCTAACTCCTCTGGCTCGGTAACCAATCAAGCAATTCAGGTGCTCCAAGGTCCATACGTAACTAACACCTACGGTGGTGGAGTGTCCTGCCAAGGTACGACTCTTAACATGACACCGTATATTCAGTTTGCAGATTCAAGAAAGGATCCTTGGGAAGATTTTTATAACGAACCACAATATAATACTACAGACCTAACAGGTAGAACAGTACAACAAAGTGTCAGTGTTAAGAACTATCCTTGGGAAGACTGGTACGACACAAGAACATATACTAATGCGAGTGGTAATACTGTAAGATGGTTTGAAGATGGAGATGATATGACAATCGTTCAGGATGTACCTGCTGGAGATGGCGTACCTGATGCAGTACAAAATGGTAACCTCACACCATCATGGTATAAACCTGTAAGAACTGACATGAGAGCGAACCAGAGTTTCAACTTAGGACTCTCTGCTACGCTTTCAATACCACTCAACAGGGGTATGCAACGTAGATGTAAAGAGGCAGCACAAGCACAGATAAACATGCAAAATCAATTGACATCTAACAAGAGGTTAGACTTTGAGATTGCACGACTTAAGAACTGTGGAGAACTTAAAAAGGCTGGCATATTCTTCCACCCTGCTTCACCATATGCAAGCATATGTGCTGATGTTATAGTTACAAATCCAGGCGGTAAGATAACTCCTCACTCACACACGTTACCTCAACCTAACTTTAAGGATTCTTCTTCCGATCAGACTTCTTCTGAGACTCCTCCTTCTTCTTCCGTTCCTTCTCAGTCTTCATCTTCTTCTGATGTTCCTTCGCAAAATTTATCCCAACAAGACCCTTCTTCACCCGATACTCGTTCGTCTTCAACTCAGCCTGAGTCGGACGGTAAGGGGTTTTTCCGAGGACTCCGTTTACCTTGGCAATCACCTGCTTCACCGCAGGCTTCACAACCCTCAGCAGCAGATCAGCTAGGGGTTTTGCAAGTAGGGCTGAACTTGCAGCAACCGACGCAATCACAGCCGTCGTCGTCACAATCTGAGGACTAGGCAGAAACTGTTCTACTACTCCTATGTCCTCATAGAGTACTACACATATTTTTTTATTAAGGTTATTTGGATCGGGTTGTAACTCGAATCCAGATACCTTTTCTTTTTCATTAGGCCCTACAGATCCTAACCGTGGTTGTAGGGGGCCAGGACATTCGGGATCACCCTCTGGTTCATCTGAAGGAGGTGGTTCTTCACTCGCTCCTGCACCACTATCACCTCCATCACCATCATTATCATTTCTTCTTTCCTCCTCTTCTTCTGGCTCACCATAGACAGTCTGCCATGACAATTCATTCTGTTTATAATTAGGTGGTTCATAGTATGGCATCCCTGCGTCACATAAAGCAACGTTCTGTTTGGGATCATCATTTACTAATTGATTATTCCTATTCGTAGGATTCTTTGCGTTCTCTTTATTAACTACAACACACCCTGGCATATCAACAATAGGAGTACCTGCCCTGACAGTAACAGGAGGTTCCATTGGCATTGATTGAGGTGGATTTACTTCCCAGATACGTTTATCGGGAATCTCAGTTAGGATTATCTTATTCGGATTATATATTCTTTGCGTTCCAATAAAACGAATCCCCGTACCATTAACCTGAATGTTAGGTACGGGGTTATTAATATTAGGGATGTCACGAATTGGATCCATTACTTCTTCTTAATCCATTCAGGTGGTTTTTCTCCTTCCAGATTACTATAGTCTATCCCTAACCAATTAGATCTAGACATTGCTGGATGAAGTATATTTACAAAATAGTCTCTGTGTTCTTGTGCTTGTTTGGCAGTCTTTGCCATACCAAAGTCAGTTGCTTCTATTAGTCCTAGGCCTGCAACCGCAGCAGCGATAACAGCAGCGGCTCCTGCAACCCACTTCTCCAACTTACGGATGCGTTGTTTAAGTCTTTCATTCTCTTCACCCATGAGGCGTTTGTTATCCTCTTCAAGGTCATCTACCTTTGTCTCTAGAGACTTGATCCGTTCATTCTGCTCCCGTTGGAGAGCATGATAAGATTCATCAGACATAATTACTTCCTCTGTTGTGTTACTATCTCCCGATAATTACCATTAGGGTTTGGTCCTAGACCCGTTACGGGTCCAGAACTCTTTGGCCATGCTTCTTTAAATGCAGCACGAACCTCCTCCCGAACTATCATCTGTAGTTCAGTGACTTCTGCGTCTCTTCTTTTTTGGGGACCGTCATTCATATTGTCGAGGACTTGTCCTCCACCTACGATTGTACCAGTCCCTACCACTGCCGCTGCTGTAATGCCAGTGACAGTATCTCTCATGTCCATTAGTTCCAGTGTCTCCTCGTGTCAGCAATTAATCAGATAGGATTTTAGTTGCTATTGCAATACCTGCTACAACAAGTATTCCATAACCTATACCACCCCAAGGGATGATAGATGTAACAGCCTCAACGGGTTGAGCAGGTGGTAGAAATGCCTCAGTAGGAATATCTACTGTTGGGATTGATTCCGCAACACCTAGTTCTGTCTTAAATTCTTTCTCCATTATTGAGGTAGTCCGAATCCAGCAGGAGCTTGAGGTGCAGCAGCTTGATCAGCAGGAGGTGCGAGGTCAGGAGTTCCTACAGGAAGTGCATCAGCACCACCACCAAGAGCTCCTAGTCCACCAGCACCACCACCAAGAGATCCTAGTCCACCAGCACCACCAAGAACCGCTTCAATAGCCTGTTCTTTAATGTTGTCAATGATTGCATCTTTATTTACAAAGACATATGTACCAGCACCAATAATACCAGCAAGTCCTACAGCAGAAATAGATGCCAAGACATTGGCAATACTATTAAAACTTACTCTGCTGGTGTTGCAAGGACACTTCTTTTCTTCAGTCATAATTTTACTCAGTTTTAGGTTTTTGATCTTTCTTTGGATCCAATGTAGCAGGGATGTCAGCAGCAATGATCTTCAGTGGCATCTGTTCAATCCTAATTGTCTGAACTGTTCCACCAGCACCATTAGCTGCAGCAGCCTTAGCAGCTGCGTCCATCTTCATTGTTCCGTCACCCTTTTTACTGGCTGTTTGAATGCCAAAACTCGCCAAAACCCCAGTAAACACTGAAGCTATGAATGTCGGATCAATTTTCTGTTGAGGAATGCCAGGAATTGCCACGTAATTTAAAGTCAAAATTCCGCCGCTCCAAACCAACACGCCCATGCGTACAAATGTACTAATGATAGCGGCTTGCTCGTCCTGATCAGGAAGAAGAGCAGCTTTAGCTTTACCAAAAAATCCTTTCTTTGTTTCGGGTTTCTTGTCTTCTACTTCTTTCTGTACTTCTTCTGTCATAGCACTCCAATTAAAGCAGAAGTATTTAGATAATTAAATCTTATCCACCGCCACGAGGGTAAAGAACTCCAGTTCCAGGCCTCTTTCCTCTCTGAAATGATGTTGTCTTACCAGTTAAATGATTATAATTTACCGCATTTATTTGACCCTTACGTCTTGTACCAATCGTCACAGTAAATCCACTATCATCAGGTACGTCTGATTCCTTCTGATAACGAATCGTAGAAGCATACCCAACTACAGCAGTAGTTAATTGTGGAAAAGTAAAGTTAGCCATCAGGTAGTCCTCGCACAGAATAATAAACCACGAGTTCTAGTAGACCTTGTATAGTTACCAGTGATTACTGTATAAACTTCACTACCACTAATAGTAATAGTATCTCCTTGTTGTATATTCGCTTCAGGAGTAGCATAATCAAAGTCAATAATTACAAAATCATCAGGCATATACTTAGGACAAGGAAGAACCTTTCCATTTAAAGGCAATCCTTTAATAACAGCATTGTAATCTGCATTTGAAT
>MPMC02166461.1_pt1 | contig 12315 bp, 9 predicted proteins | sample 1617281 | NCBI WGS metagenome assembly MPMC02 (sample SAMN05944809, study PRJNA350692) | marine metagenome | biome: marine; feature: ODZ; material: water; isolation source: 100 m water sample filtered on 30 um supor filter | place: Pacific Ocean | collected 2012-04-09 | depth 100m m | reverse complement strand
TTCAACACTGCAAAGGCAAGCTGCCACGTTCCAATGCACACATGCGCTTACAATGGCACGCGCGACAGTCGATGAAGTTCCCCGCATGTAGATCGATGCGTCGCATTTTCCTACGCAGACATGACTCCAGGCCCGGATGGCAACTGAGACTACGCAACAAATACACACATTGAGAAACTATCAGAGGCACAATGCCCAACAAATCACGAAGGTCAACTGCAGCTCGGCACCGCTCGCGCGAACAGCTCACAAATCAACTGGCAGAGGCAGCAAGCAATAGGGGTTCGAATCGAAGTTGTGGTGGATTTCCTCCGACTCGCTGCCCGAAGATGCCGACACCAAATGCAGACCTGGATGCGCCACACTCCCTTGGAGGCAGCGGACGCTCACGAGAGCTTTGGGATTAGAATTCAGCGATGCAGCTCCTTGGCCTTCTGTTATGTAAGCAGCAATCCGAGGGTCAGCGTGAACAGGAACTCGGGCTCACGAATGCGAAACGTCAGCCTGGTCCTCTTGCTGGCCAAGAGTTTTTTCCTGATGGCCCAGCGCACGGTCAAAGTGCCTTCCTCGAGGGTCGTCGCCCGGCAAGCCGAACACTCAAATCCACCAGCATCGGCGCCAAGTGACATCGGGTGAAAACAGTGCGGGCAAGACGGCCAAGCGATCGGCATGGCGGACCGTCGCGCAGGATGGCGGGCTGAGCTTGATCGACGAACTGACACATGACAAGACCACTGCAAGAGCACAAAAAACATTCTCATCGCATGTCAAGATGCATTCTCGCAACATGCCGAACCAACGTCGCAATTCGACATCGACATCCAACAATGTGTGGCTGATCGGTTTTTACTTCTCAACACTCAGGACCCAGCCACAACAAAGTTGAAGGAATCGCACCGCCCAGAACGGGCTCATCTGAAGCGAGCTCACGGGACTGGATCGCCGACGGCTCGTCGCCATACGCAGTGGCAGAAGCAACGACGGCGCCCTTCTTCGGACCACGACGCCTCCTCTTACCGAAGCACGGGATGCCATTCACACGGAGCACCTGGAACACGGAGTTGTGAAGCCGAGAGTGCCAGGTTGAATCCCACGACTCGCCGAACACCTCCTGTAGGCCATCGTCGAAGACACCTCGGCAAGAGCAGCCTCGAGCTTCCGCAACGCATAGCACGATGATGTCAAGGAGGGACGTCCGTGACACCCCCAGCTTCTGGCTCATGAGAAGGTCGAAGGCAAGCTTCGCCAGGACCATTGGCTCGTGGATGTGGCAGTGCTGGGCGCGGAGAGCTGGGGACAAATCGGCGACCGCATCGACCAATGGCAGCTTCAGCTCTCGAATAGCTCCCAGCACCTCGTCCTCGGTAATGACCTGCGCGTCCACCTCGGTCTTGTAGTCGAAGAGGTCGCTCGCAACAATGTCAGTCTGGACGCCCTTCTCAGTGGTGGTGGGCAAAGACAATAAATGTGGAGGATAACTCGGCAGCGCGTCGTCGAGACCAGGCGGGGCTCCAAGCAGCAGCTGCGGGTCGCAGGTCGGGAATGCGCCCTCGAACCCAGGCCGGGCTCCAGCCAGCAGCGCGTCCTCTTCATCGCGGCCGCGCTGCCAGGCAAGGAAGCGGTGGTGCATCGCCGCCGCATGGAGGAGGGCGGCTTGGTACTCTTCAACAGGCCCGGGTGCACGCACCATGTTGTGATGCACGCGGGCGCGTGGAACAAGCAGAGAACGGCTCGAGCAATAGAAGCTGCGCCGTCCCAAATGCATGTGTTACACACGTACACAGCAAACAAAATTTGCAACGACATTACAAGCACATTGGCAGAATTGCTTACATCACCCGATATCATCGGCCATGTGTGGTGCGCATTTTCAAGTCAAGGCAAACCACGCGAAGTCATGGAATTGTGTGGGCTCATGCCATGTCCTCCTGGCAGACGTCGTAGCAGTAGAGCTCCCTCGATCATCGCTTCGCCTCTCGCCCTCCAACCTCGATGAAAGGGGGGGCAGCCTGCGGGTCGCACCCGCGGCCGCCAACGGCGACACCCAGCGGCTCCGTGTCAACGAGGAAGCACGATCGACTTTCGCTGCGACAGCTTGCCGTGGTAGTCCGGCACCAGCAACTTCATGGGAAGAACAATTCCAGCTTCGTGTTGGCGCTCCGCATGCACATGGGGCAGACGTCCAGCCCAGAGCTGCAGCTCGCACAGACACACACGTGGCCACACGGAACCAACACAACCCGCACCGGCTTCTCCCAACAAACGACACACTCAGCAACCGTGCGGCCGCCGAAGGCACGCTCCAACTCCTCACGGGCGAGCCGCAACTCTTCAACTGTTGAAGTTAGTGCCAGCCGCGTCTGCTCCGCCTCACGTTGCATCTGGCCCAATGAAGCGTGCAACGCTTCCCTGGCAACAACTTCGACCGCCGACTGCTTCTCGAAATCCGCCTTGGCATCTCCCACAACGCCACGATGCAGAGCCGTCGCCCGTAAAGCTAGCTTGTTCAGGTCCTGCGCGCGCAGCTTCTCCGCAATGGCGTCGTTATGGAGAGAGCGCACCTTCTCCAGCTCCAGCTGCAACGACGCCGTGCGCTGCTGCTCCTCAGCCAACTCCTCCGTCGTGTGGTGCCGCTCCAGCTGCGACTGCAGCTTCTCGATCTGGTCACCGTGCTGCTCGCGGAGCGCCCGCATATTGGCACGGAGCTTGGTGCACCTGTCGGAGTAATAGGCCTGCGAGGTTTCGCTCTCGCGCAACTTCTCAAGAAGGCTATTCCTCTCAACGAGGAGGTCCGCGACGAAGGGCAGCAACACGCCCACATCAGTTGTGCTCGGGACAAGAGGCTTTGCCATGGTGCGGCAGGGGGAGCGGTGCACAACGAGGACTTGAGCAAGACTTGCAATCGTGACGCAAGAACGGCAGACGCTGATTCAGCACGACAAAACGCAACACGGTGACACAAGGACAGCATGTACAGGGCAACATCAAACACACCGACGGCGACATCGCAGACACAACAAGCCGATCAACCAATTGGCGCAGACACCTGATTCGTTTTGGCGAACACATTGAAAACAGACAAACACACAACAACAGCAACAACGACCACTCACGGCAACATTCCGTCAGAACCACTCTGCGTTGTCAGGCTCCACGAACTTAGGTGGGAACCATCCGCGGCGGCCCGATGCCTTCAATTCGCCATACGACCAGCCGAAGGCCTGCTCTGGCGGCGGCAGCATCCTGATGATCTCGTCCGGCTCGAGGTTCAGGTACTCGGCACCGTAAGTCGAGCCGTTGAAAGGCAGCGTGGCCACGAAGTCTTCGGCGGGCGGTGGGGGCACTGCTGCAGGGAGAGGCGTGGGCGGCGGAGGTGGCGGTGGCGGGGGGGCATGTCCGAGGGGCATCGGCGGTGGCGGCGGTGCACCCGCAGCCAACATTGTCGCAGCAGCACAGAGGATCTCCTTTGCGACGTGCCCGGGCACTTTGCCAGGAAGCTCACGGAAATACACGTGCAACTGACCTCCATGCTTCGTCAAGCCACTGGTTGCACGGTGCTTCTTGTCCAGCCCGTTGATTTGCACGTACAATTCGTAGGGGCACAAATGTCCACCACCTGCCGCTGCGACTTCGGGGGGCACCTTGCTTTTGCGAGAAGCTCCAGTTGCCAAGGCCACCACGGGCTGCACTTCGACGACGCCCGGCTGAGAGGCCAAGCACTGCCGCCACTTCTGGATGGAGACGTCATTCAAAGAGCAATGGAGATCGCGACGAAGGACCATCGTGGAAGGAGAGACAGGCCTTGGGGAAGCGCGCTAGATCACAAGACGGCTGTTAGAACAACGCGTGGAGGTCGTGACGACGGTGCAAAAACACGAAACGCAATTGCAAACCACACGTCATTCACACGCAAACTGAGAATTTCCATTTTGAACACACACACACACAACAAATCAACCACGGGACAATACACACGTTGAAAAACAAAGGCCGCCACTCTTCAGGAGCCAGCCGCTACCAACTTCCACAGGCACCACCTTGTCGCTCAGCAAGCAATGACTCCGTGTCGAAGACGATGTGGCTTGTCGTCAACAGGCACTTCTGGCGACGGCGCAGGCGATCCATCTGGTAATCATGGGCCCGCTTGCGGCCTGCAGTCTTCAAGAGCTCGATGCAGGAGAGGTCCACCGGCTTGTCGACGTAGCGGGTCGCGTCACGAGTAAACGGGTAGGACGACAAGAACGAAGATTGCAAGCTCCACGTGATCTTTGCGTCGGCCACGAGCTCGTTGTGCTTCTCTTCGAGGTCGACCTCCTTGGGCTTCTCTGCGGCTTGCTCGAGGCCACCGGTGTTCCACGAGAAGACCTCGGGTTTGCTGAGGCAATCGCCACAGGGTAACGGCAACGCCATGACTGAGGTGCAGCGGCGGCGCGCAGGTGGAGAAGGGCACGCTCGCCCATCGTCGAGGCCATAAACGACGCCACTGGCACACCCACACAAAACAGCACAAACAACAAAAAAACGTGCGGTTTCACACGACCCTGACTTGTCATCAGCACGTGAGGAAAACACAGGCTTTCAACACACTTAGGAAACGAAGTCGAAGACTGACACTTCCAAACGCACAAAGCGAGGCTGGGAAACATTTTCTGCAAAGCAACGACGGCAGACAGCACCTGCGATTGTAGATCATTTGTTGATAACTAACACTGCACATCAGTCAAAAAAGGTGGTAGGCGAACCAGCACTTCCCTTAAAGCGAGCAACCAAAGGTATTGGGAAACAGCGGGCTTAGACCTCAGAGGCCGCCACGAATTGGTGTAACACCCCCGGCTGCACAATCCAGCCTTGATAAAGAGCGGGAGGGCGCCACCAACGACGAGATCACCGACCAAGGCGCCTGGGATACGATGTCTTATCTGGCTTCGCACGCTTCCTGAGGAACAAGGTCGCGCCGGTAATGCCCTTGGGGTTGCCCTCTTTGTGGTTCTTCTTGACGCAGCTCTGGCAAAAGAAGCGTTTCGACTCACCCTTCCCGTTCTTCAGCACCGCACTTGCGGAAGCGTCATCCCTGCAGATCTCACAAGGCATGGGGGCTGCGGCACATTGGACACACGTCTCTTTGACCCTCGCCCGGCGATGTTTTGCGATGGTCGCCCCAGCAACCCAGGCTGAGTCGCACACGTAGCAGGAGCCCTTGTACGAGGTGATGAATGCGCCAGGAGGGATCTTGATCTTCTCGTCGCCCTCGGTGCGGAGGTCGCTCTTGTCCCGCTTGGGTCGCAGTTTCGATTCCGCACCTGCCTTTGGCTCAACGACCGAAGCGAGTTGGGAGCGCACGTCTCCACGGCACGTAGGGCAATTCTGGTTCTCGGAATACTTGATTCGAAATGCACACGCCCCGCACAACAAATGGCCGCAGTAGAAGACCTTCATGTATTGCGCGTGCTCGGGGTTCATCTCCGCAGCGTTGATCTCGCCGAAGCACACCGGGCACTGGCAGTTCCGACCCAGCTCCTGAACCAATTGCTGGAATTTGTTGAGTGTCGTCTCCAGCACCTCGCTGTCGTCAGCCGCCGCCAACTCATGGATCTGGCGGGAGGCCTCGCGAGCCTCCATCCATTGTTCCCGCTGAGCCCGCAGCTCGTCGTAGTATAGGGCAAAGGCACGCCTTGTGCTTTGGCGGAAGTAGTTGGCCTTGGCGAGGAGTCGCCGATGACCATCACGAGTGCAAGGGAACTCGGCCTCGGTGAAATCGCCGGCCGGCATGGCCGGTAGCGGGCTGCAAGCTGATGGCGGGGGGCTTGGACACATCAAATCCTCAAGCATGTAAACCACGTTTCGCTCCCGATCCAACATGGCGAAAACAAACGCATGCGACTTAAGTGTTACAATTTGCAAGCACCCTCGCAGTAATCAACAAAAACGCGACAGACACTCAACGGGCACACCAGACAGACATGATGAGTTTTTCCGTTGGCCGAGACACTCCTGCTTCAAAAATAGTGGTTATGCTGCACCGGGCGTGCAAGGAAAAGCCAGCTCCTCCTGACCGAGGCACGACCTGGTGAGGACTTCAAACATGCGGAGGTCAAAGGAGATAGTGGGCGCACCAGACGAACCTTCAACGACCATCCAACGACAACTGCACAACAAACGCCAACTCATCAGCCGACGCGCGGGCTGGAAGTAGCCGGGCGCGGGAAATCTGCCTGCAGTCTCTCCTTCACTGGTCTTGGCAAGTCCACGCCAGAAAGATAGTCGCGGCACATGTTGTACTGTCGCCATTTCACATGCAGCATCCAGGATGCATTTGGCATATGCAGTTGCTGGAAGCCTGGCACGTGCTCTCCACACTGGAGCACGTGACGGTGCACCTCCGCTGTGTCCTCGAAGCCGCCTTCGAAACACAAAGCGCAGAATTTCGCGCCACAGGTGCATGACAAGGCAGGGCAACCATCAAAATTGTAGAAAAGCTCGTTGCATTCTGGGCACTTCGGGGCGACAAGATCTCCAATCACCTCCCTCTCCAGGTGGTAGAGCTTGTCCTTGTAGGAGAGACCGCTCGCCCGGTGTGAGGCCAGCTTCCGGCGCTTCTCAGCAGTATGCTCTGCTTGCGCCTGTGTGCGACCAGCTTCCTGGGAGGTTTCAACGACGGCTTGCTGGTGTAAATCCATGGCTCGCCGCGAGAGGAGCTTGTAGAGCCTGGGGTCGTAGCGACCGACCTTGCAAAACAAGCACTGGAAGGTCGTCATGGCGCGGACGCTGTCGCAGTCCTGCCAGGCATCTGCGGCCAAGCCTTCCAGCCGACGAGAGAAGCACCCTGTGCAGATGCACTGGTCACACTCGTCGCACTCTGAGGCATCGATGCGGTCCTCCTGGCAGATCCCGCACATGATCCTGGGAAGGTGCTTCTTGTAGTTCTTGCCGAGCAGGTCCTCATACAGCCGGATCGAGTTCACGAACGTGTCAGTGGTGGAGCGCAAGCGCAGACAACCCTCGTGTAAGCATTTCGCCTGCTGTGCAAGATCGCGTTCAGAGATGGCGCTGCCACAGCATATGTCGTTTGCTTCCAGCAATGCGCCTCTTGCCTTTTCAAAGAGGTCCACGAACACGTTCTCAATCAAATCCTCGTTCTCGTCATACCCGAGCATGGCTGGTCGACAGGGGGCGTTGTAGAGCCTTGCGACTTCTGGGAGAACATCTGCACAGTCCGTGTACCACTTGATCTTGCGATTCAGCGCGCGCCTCTCCCCCAAACCCAACTCACTGACCACACCCGAGATGGCATCTGCAACGTCAATGAGCTGATGCTCGAGGTCGGCCAACTCCGGGATCTTTGCATCGAGGCCCCTGGCCATCTCCAAAGCGGACGTGCAGATCTCACTGAGCGTCGTGTCGTCCAGGGAAGCGACGGCCTGGAAGCGAACGTCGGCCAATGCATCGGTGACTTCAGCCCGAAACTTGCGCGCGCGGGAGACTTCCTCAGTCCAATGGGCAAACTTCTCCATGGCGTGGACAACCGTTCCTCCCATCTCGGTAGCCAACATGTATTTCGAGTGGTCGGTGTTCTGCCGCTGCCTCTTCGCCGCTGTGCCAAGTTCCAGGCGATCGTCAGTATCGACACGAGAGCGCTTCAAGTACGCCATGGTCACGCAGAGAGGATTGCAGCACAAAAGGGGGGCTCGCTCGACCACACAATAGCGCACTGCAGTTGTTCAAAAAAATGCAGACACGGCACGTGGCAACAACACCAAGACATCCACATTAGACGAGCGCATGCGATCTTCTTTATCAACATTGAAAATTTGAAACGCCAATGCAACTTGAAAACAAACAGCGCTTCGACCGCTGCCTCATCAGCCACTCAGTCACTGGATTCCCCTGTGGCGCCGTCACGCAAGTATTCTTCCAACGCATCCAGCAAGTCAAGCTTGGGATTGTCGACTCCAGAATCGCAGCCGGTCGAGTCGTGTGCGGGCTCCTCCTCGTCTTCGCTGCTGGATGTCAAATCGTCTGGGGAGTCGGACTCCGCATGGTCGGCAGCCTCCTTGTCGAGCCCATTGTCCGACGCTGCCTCTCCGACGACGACTCGATCCTGCATGCCTCGGGATGCAGCCAGCTCCGCCCAGTAGCCGAATCCGACCAACGGCGTGGTACCGTTCGGGCCCGGATCTTGCTTCGCCACCTTCGCCGATAGTTCGCGCTCTTTCTGGATCTTGTCCAAGATCTGAATTGCTCCTTGTACTCGCCGTTCGCGGCTTTCTCGAAATGCTCTCGCCGCATCCGTCTCGGTCGGCTGTCGCCTCTTCATGGTTCAGAAGGTGATTGACAAAGCCTCTCGAGCAGACTGACCGCGAGAATGTACACCGAACGTGTTGACACACGGTCCATGACACACAACGACGCACCACGGGATCGAACGGCACATGGCGATGAGAAACGCACAGCGACTGGTCATGACGTTTGCGCAGACATTGAAAACGACCTCCGCGACAACAGCACCAAGACATGCACATTAGACGAGTGCAAGCGATCTTCTTTATTAACTACCTTACCTGTTTCCTTGCCTGTTACCTGACCTGTTACCTTACCTGTTCCCTTACCTGTTACCTCACCTCTCTAAACATGCCTTATGGATTACGATGGTCCTCGGGAATCTCATTTGGTTTTCATCATGTTCATCTCGAATCCTCTTAGAGATGTTAGAGGTTCCCGGTCAACCTCGCGCCTTGCATCGGGCAGGACGTTGCCTGGTGGGATTCTCTCGATGCAGATGCTTTCACCCCATGAAGACACGACAACACGACGACCAAGAAAGACGAGCTTTGAAGTGCGCAGCCGGCCGACAGGTAGCCACGCGCCCTCACTGACGTGCCCTCTTGGTCGTCAACAAACTAAGCACACGTGTCAACCGACAAGACCTCCTAATTGTTTTTGAAAACGCAACATGCTACATACAGCGCGCAAAGCGGCACCCACCTGAGGTGGTGTTTCAACAACGGCCGGTTTCAACACTCCAAACGTCAACATTGAAAAATTGGAACACCAACGCCACTTGAAAAGCCAACCGGCTAAGAACCCCAACACAGGTCGATCACGGCAAGCAAGTTCTCGTCGACATCAGCCGCCAGGCCGTCACCTGCGCACCGCCCACCGGCAGCATCGTCGACCAATACTTCCGGGCACCCGGTCACCGGACTCCCTTCCTCTGGCATACGGAATCGCTTCGCCGGCGGCTCGCCGGGCTCGTCTGCCTTGCCGGGGCTGTCCGCCATCTTCGCACAGGTTCCACCACGAAATCCGAAGGGTTGGCATACCGGACTCTCAGCTTCGTGGCCACTGTGAGGGGCTCCCTTCGCCGGAGGTGCATCGGAAGCACCGGGATTCCCAACTGAGATTCCCACACACCCGGGCCAGCAGATGCTCGTCGCCATTAGTGCTTCGACCAGTGCAAGGTCCAACTCGCGCCACAGCACCGCCAACTGGCGAGCCGATAGAGCTTGGAGGTCGATGTTGCCGCCGTACTCCTCGTCGGCGCTCGCATGGATGCCTTCTGCAGCAAGCTTTCCCAAAACGATGTCCAGTTGTTCATCTGTGAGACACGCAGCAATTCTGGACAGTCGCGCGACTTCGGCGTCGACGTCGGCGACTGGGGCGCCCGGCTGAATGCCAAGGGACTGCCCCACTGGCAAAGGCGACGCGTGCTCGCTCAACGGTACGGCCTCGATCTCGGCAACATCGCTCGACCCCCCCCCCAAGCGCGGCGCAGTCGAGCTCGATTCGCCGTCTCTTCTGAGGCGCAAGCACCGCTAACAATTCCTTGAGTTCCACCTGGAGCTCGCGGACTTGCCCCTGCAACGCCATGCGTTCATCCTCATCCGCCGCCTCTGCGTCGCAGACGCCACCCGCGCTGCCATCGACCGAAGCAAGCGTCGCTTCCGGCTGAGCAGCACAGCTGCAGCCGGGTGCGGACAAGTCCTTCTCCGATTCATCAAGCAAGTCCTTCTCCAATTCGTCAAGCAAGTCCTTCTCCAATTCATCAAGCAAGTCGTCGCCATCGACACTCTCCGCCACTCGGTCGGGTCGACGTTGCGGTCGGCCAGCACCTCGCAGACACCGGGCCCTTGTCCAGCACGTATCGTCGCGAGGCGGCAGCAAGTCGTACGGAATCCGGCTCTTGGTCTGCGGCCCGAGCGCACCAAGAGCTCGCAACGTCAGGTTCCTCGCGAGCGCAGGGCGTTCGACCAACAAGCACCTCAACACCGCCTCGATATCGCGCTTCTCCCGACAAGCAGCCTGGTGTTCGCCAACAACCCACAAATAGTGGCGCTCTTCCGCTGCCTCCTGGTCATCAGCCATCACGACTTCGGCATCTGCAAAGAGCTCCGCGTCGAAGTCGGAATCGTCACCCCAGCTCGAGGCAACGCGCTCATGTTCACACTCAGGCCCCGCGCCCGCCTCAACGGTGTCGTTACTGCAATCGTCCGGACCGGGCCGGCCCAAGGCACGCAGGTACCCCTCGTGGCGAACGATGCGGAGTATGGCCGAAGAGTAATTCTGCACAGCGTCCTCAAGGCGCAAACGGTCGGACGTCTTCCGCTCTTGCGCCGCAACGCGCTTCAAGGTGATGCGCCCCGAAGGTGGCTTCGTCCAATCTGGGTAGCTCCGGTCCCGCTCCTCTCTGCCCAGCACAAGCGAATACACTGCCCTCATCAGCATCCACTCCTCCACCGCATCGGTTGCAAGCAGCTTGTTCCAGAGCTTAAGGGCGCCTGCCGCATTCTCTGGCGTCACCAGGCCGCCAGAGTTCGCCGCGACGAAGCAACACGCATCGTCGAAGATGCCAGCCTCGCCGCAGCTGCCCTCCAGCCGCTTGTGCATAGCAGACAACGCGGCATCGGCGCCGTAAGCGGCGAGAAGATCCCGAAGCTCGCTTTGGACTGCAGGTTGCTTCGTCGATGCTGCTGGCGGTCTGCGGGCGACATCCTTCGCCCAATGAGGAGCACGCGAGCAAGCAACGCTCAAGCACAGGGCCTGTTGCATCACCTCCCAATCCTCCATGTCGCCCTGCGCCACCGCAAGCACCCAACCATCCTTGATGTCCACAGAAGCGTTGGTATCTCGAGGGGCGTCAGCGTGATTCGCAAGGAGCCGCTGAAAGTAGCAGAGCCTCCTTGCCTGGGCGAAGGCGTCCATCTTTCGCTGCTTGAGGTACATGGTGCCGGCGCAGAGCAGGTCCTGCGGCGAGACGCCTACCAAAGACGTCCTGCGTTGCTGGGCGCGTGCCTTCTCGCCACGACACTTGCCGGTGTAAACGTACTCGGCCCTTACCTGCGACTTCTTCTCGTAGCGACCGTACAGTCCACAAGAACGGCACCACAATAGACCATTCTCGACACCGGGCAATTGCGCCTTTGCACGCCTCCTTGCTTTCCACACGCAATTCGCACACATGCGTGCGTCGCACTGGCACGTCGCGGCAATGTACTCCGCCCCATCATTGCGGCAAATCAAGCATCTGGCCTGGCCAATGGTAGTTGCCCCGGGCTCCTCGACGGCATGCTCCCCGGGAACGCGTGCTGGGCCAGCGGAGACTCCCGGCACCACCTCAGCGACCGACACGGCATGCTTGCCCGGGCGGTGGCGGTGGCAAACGTCATGGGCGCGGGCAGCGCGACTGCATCCCTCGATGCTGCACCGGCCCCCGCCGTGAAGCGTGCAGTATCCGGATTTGCGAGGCAAGCTCTCGCACTGATTACCGTCCTCCAACAACGCGCGGCAACGCGTCTCGCGCACCGTCGTCATGGCTTGACAATTGAGAAGAGATCGCTTGAGCTTGAACAATGCTGCTGCCGCATGTGCGCATTCACACAATTACGAAGTACATGCACGTCACGGAGGGACCACATGCCACCAGAGTCTTGAAGTTTGAGAGCTTCGAATTTTGACTGGCGACGGAAATGCGCTGCGCCAGGCGTAGGAGAGGGCTGGCGCCGCCTGGCACTACAGTCTTGAAGTGTGGGAGCGGCGAATTTTGACTGGCGACGGAATTGCGCTGCGCCAGGAGTAGGGAAGGGCTGGGGCCGCCTGGCACTACAGTCTTGAGGTTTGGGAGCGGCGAATTTTGACTGGCGACGGAATTGCGCTGCGCCAAGCGTAGCGGAGGGCTGGCACCGCCTGGCTCTACAGCCTTGAAGTATGGGAGCGTCGGATTTCGACTGGCGACGGAATTGCGCTGCGCCAGGGGTGGGCGAGGACTGGCGCCGTCTGGCGCCACAATCTTGAAGTTTGGGAGCGGCGAAAATTGAGTGG
>MPMC02185575.1_pt1 | contig 12330 bp, 8 predicted proteins | sample 1617281 | NCBI WGS metagenome assembly MPMC02 (sample SAMN05944809, study PRJNA350692) | marine metagenome | biome: marine; feature: ODZ; material: water; isolation source: 100 m water sample filtered on 30 um supor filter | place: Pacific Ocean | collected 2012-04-09 | depth 100m m | reverse complement strand
GACGTATCCAATTCCGGTTTCGTAGGAGTCTTCGAAGTTCCAAATGGATCCGTTATGGCTATAGAGGTCGACCACACCGTTGTCGTACTCGGGTGCGGAGATGGCCATCCAACCATCGGAGATGCTGACATGGCTTCCAAACTCTTCGCCCGCTCCGACCCCATCGAGAATTTGTGGATCGCCCCACTCGTCTTCGTCCCATTCTCGAAGGTAGACTCTGCCGGTGTAGGAGTTCGCGCTGTAATCACCGACGGCCAAAAAACCATCATTGATTTCCACGGCTCTGCCATACCGATTTCCGTCACTGGCCGTCGCGGCCCACTCATCTGATGTGGGGCATGATTGGGGCAGGGCGGCAGGGGTGAGAGTCGTAATCAGGGCTGTGGTGGCGAGAAAGTAACTGGAAGAATGCATCGAGGATTGGGCTCCAGAAGGATGTACTGGGGGCGCGAGCTCCACTAGAACCAACTATCGAATCTCTTTGCCGGCGTGTGGCACTCGTTTGGCGGATTTCATCCGAAATTGACGGTTATAGGAGCATGGTCCGAGATAGCCAGTCCAGCCTCTCGTTGAACCTGTGGAGCATCTGCCGTCTGCGCGGCTCGTTTGTTGCCAAGCAGATAGTCGATTCGCCACCCACGATCGAGTTGCCGGGCCCGCCCGCGATTGGACCACCACGTGTACGGCCCATCTATATCACCGGCGTGTTGGCGGACGAGATCCCGCCAACCCGAGTCGATCAGTCCATTCATCCAGGCACGTTCGTGCGGAAGAAATCCGCTTGTGTTTTGATTCGACTTCCAATGAAAGATGTCACGTTCATCCCGGGCGATGTTGAGGTCGCCGCCGACGATGATGGGGCGGCGCCGACGCTTGAGCGACTTCATCCACGGTGCGAACGCATTCATAAAATGGTTTTTCCTCGTTGATGCGGCATCACTCGATGACCCGCTTGGGAGATAGACGCTGACGAAGTCGACGCCGTTGATGTCAACTCGAATGACGCGGCCGTCTGGATCCGGCTCCGCATCAATTCCCGTATGCAGCAGTTTCATCGGCATCCGTGAGAAAATAGCCGTGCCTGCATAACCGGGTCGCTCCGCCGGATTCCACACGGCATGCCAGTCGAGGAAAGGCACGGCGCCTTCGGTGACTTGATCGGGTCTGCACCGGATCTCCTGCAGCATGATGACGTCCGGCGCGATTTGATCGATCCAATCGCCGATTCCTTTGCGGATGGCGGATCGCAGTCCATTAATATTCCAAGTGAGCACCTTCATAAGCCTCCCAATGTTACTACTCCACTGCTCTACACTGTGGGACTCAGGAGGTATCACATGCTTCACATATGCGTCTTGGTCGCGCTGACGGCCGCACCAACACCACCCGATGCTCGGATCTCGCCGCAGGTGACCGTTGAGCATGGCATTGCCCGCGTGGATCCCTACGCGTGGATGCGTGATCGCGACAATTCTGAGGTCATCGAACACCTTGAGGCCGAGAATGCCTACGCCGAGACAGTGACTGCTCATCTCGACCCGCTTCGCGAGCAGTTGTATAACGAGTTCCTCGGCCGTCTCGTGGAAGATGATGTGACTGTGCCGTGGGTTGGCGAAGATGGATGGACCTACTGGTCTCAGACCAAGCAGGGGAAGGACTATCCGATTCTGCTTCGCAAGAGGGGCGATCTTGAGCAGGTGGTCTTGGATGAAAACGAACTTGCTGATGAGCATGACTACTTCGAGGTAACCAACATCGCGGTCAGCCCAAGCGGCGAACTCGTGGCATGGCTTCAGGACACATCTGGCGCTGAACACGCCACGCTGACCATCAAGAACATCGCGACTGGCGAGCAGATTGATGAGTCCATCGATGAGGTGGCGGCCTTTGATCTGGCGTGGATCGATGATTCCAATCTCTACTACTTGCGATACGACCATGCCAATCGGCCCAATCGCGTGTATCGGCACATCATCGGAACGCCGACATCCAGCGACACGTTGGTGGCGGAAGAAAGTGATGAGCGATTCTGGGCTGGCGTCTCGCGGCTGTCTGATGGTGCGGGCGTCATTATCCCACTGGACTCAACGCTTACCACCGAAGTCCGCTTCATTGCTTCGAGCGACGCAGATGCTGAACCGGTATCGATACTGCCTCGTACCGATGGCGTCGAGTACGAGGTGGACCATCAAGGCGATCGTTTTCTGGTGCGGATCAATGACGCTGGCGACAACTTCCGGTTGATTGAAGTTCCGGACAGTGCGATAGGGAAGATTGGCCGCGAACTTGTGCCGCACGATCCCAATGTGTATCTCACCGGCATTGCCGCCTTTCAAGATTCTGTGGTGTTGAGCGAGCGGCGGGGGGGCTATACGGCCATCGAGTTCATGGATCCCCTGTCACTTGAGCGGCGCGTGCTGCCATTGCCGGAGCAAGTGTCCACCGTACGCGTCTCTGGCGAGAACGAGGTGTTCGAGGCACCGTTTGTTCGCATGTCCTACATGTCACCGGTGACACCGATCCAGACGGTCGATATCGACATTGATGATCTTGAGTGGCATGTTCGCAAGCAGCGTGAGGTACCTGGGTGGGATGCATCCAAGTACGCAGTTACCCGCGTCATGATTCCGGCGCGGGACGGCACCATGATTCCCGTGTCGATTACGCATTTGGCCGAAACACCCACCGACGGATCCAGGCCGATGCTGTTGTATGGGTACGGCGCCTATGGATCCTCAATGGATCCATACTTCTCGACGACGCGCCCCTCACTGATCGACCGTGGCGTTGTCTACGCCGTCGCCCACGTCCGAGGCGGCGGCGAAATGGGCCGGTACTGGTATGACACCGGCAAGTTTCACGACAAGATCAATACGTTCACCGACTTCATCGATGTTGCCGAGGGCCTGATCGAGCAAGGCTGGGCAGACCCCGACCGCATCGCCATCGAAGGCGGTTCTGCAGGTGGTTTGTTGATCGGCGCCGTCCTCAACATGCGGCCCGACCTCTGGCGGGTTGCCAACGCCAGCGTTCCCTTCGTCGATGTCGTCAACACCATGCTCGATCCGACGATTCCGCTCACCGTTGGCGAGTACGAAGAGTGGGGTAACCCCATGAACGCGGCCTTCTACAAGACCATGCTCTCCTACTCCCCATACGACAACGTCGTTCCCAAACCCTACCCCGCCATACTCGTCACAGCCGGCCTGAACGACCCACGCGTTCAATACTGGGAACCCACCAAGTGGGTCGCCAAACTCCGCGACCACACCACCTCAAACCCAGCCGAATCCCCAATCCTCCAACGCACGAACATGGGCGCCGGCCACGGCGGTGCCAGCGGCCGCTACGGCCGCTACCGAGAGATCGCCTGGGAGGATGCCTTTCTTCTCGACCAACTGAGACTTCACTGACCGCAGGGCACTTCGTCTCTTTGTATTTGCAAAGGTCTTCAACCACACATCACAACAAATGTGGCTGCACAAGCAACTCAAATGACCGCGAGTCAGTCTTCGGGATCGGAGACGGTCTTGCCGAAGCCGAACTTATGGCGAATGGATTCGACTACGACATAGAGTGTGGGAACCAGCAGAAGGGTGACGAAGGTGGCGACGAGAATGCCGCCAAAGACAGTAGTGCCGATCGAGCGATTGCACATGGATCCAGCTCCGTTGGCGAGGACGAGGGGCAGTACCCCGATGCCGAAGGCGAGCGCGGTCATGAGGATGGGGCGAAGTCGAAGGGTGGCTGCGATGACAGCCGCCTCTACAATGCCAGCGCCCTTCTCCCGATGGTCCTTGGCGAATTCGACGAGCAAGATGGAGTTCTTTGCCGCGAGGCCGATGAGCATGACCAGCCCGATTTGACCATACACGTCCAACGGATATCCGCGGATCATGAGGAATCCAAGCGCGCCGAGGATGCCGGGAGGCACAGCCATCAGGATGAGAATGGGCAGCGACCAACTCTCATATTGCGCCGCCAGGAACAGGAATACCGCAATCAAAGCGAGCGCAAAAACATATGGCGCAAGGTTTCCTGCCTTGATCTCCTGATATGTCAGTCCGGACCATTCATAGCCGACGCCATCTGGAAGTACCTTCTGCAGGATTCGCTCCATGACGGTGATAGCTGTTCCGCTGCTGTATCCCGGAGCGGCGCCACCATTGATCGGTATGGAGTTGTAGATGTTGTAGTGGGGGATATTGTTCGGGCCGGTAATACGGCTGATTGTGGCAAACGATTCGAGCGGAACCATGGCGCCGTCGCGGGTCGGAATTCGAACATTCATGATGTCTTCCGGTTCCGTTCGATACTCAGCATCCGCCTGAATCATCACCTGATATACGCGGCCAAATCGGTTGAAATCGTTGATGTAGTATGAGCCGAGTGCCGCTTGCATTGCAGTAAAGAGGGAATCGACATCCACATTGGACGCTTCGACTTTGGTTCGGTCGATGTCAAGCCACAGTTGTGGCACATCATTTCGGAATGTTGTGTACACCTGCGACAAGTACGTTTTTGCAGGCTCTTCAGAATTCGCGACATAAATCACCTTCTTCGCCGCATCATTCAGTGCGTCCATGCCGAGATCACCGAGGTCCTGCAATCGCAGGTCAAATCCACCAACCGAGCCAAGCCCTTGAATGGCGGGCGGATTGATTGCAAAGACCACGGCGCCGGGGATGAGGGCAAACTGCTTGTTTAGTTTCTCTTCGATCGCAGCAGCACTCTGTCCATCTCCCGTGCGTTCGTCCCATGGTTTCAGGGTGGGCACCATGAATCCCGAGTTGATTTGGCTGATACTGGAAATGAAGTCATACCCGGCGATTTCGATGACCTCTGTGATTTCCGGGATCTCGCTGCAGATGTCATACACCTGTTTTTCGATTTCAAGTGTTCGTTCCAGTGACGATCCTGAAGGAAGTTGCACGGCAACGAAGAGGGAGCCCTGGTCTTCATCCGGCACAAATCCCGTTGGAGTCATGGAGAGAAGCCCGAACACGAGGACCAGTATGCCGCCGAGGATGAGGACGGCAACCCATGCCACGCGGCTGAACCCTCGAACGATGACTGCATAGATGCACGTCATCCAGTGAATAGACGCGTTGACGGGAGTGAAGAGCTTCTTGAGGAATCCCCCCCCCATCTTTCTCTTGAGAATCAGGGCGCACATTGCGGGGGTCAGCGTCAGCGACACGATACTTGACAGAATGACCGAGAATGCGATGGTGAGCGCAAACTGATTATAGAGTTGTCCTGTGATCCCGGGCATCATTGCGGCGGGCACAAACACCGCGAGCAGCACGAGGGTTGTCGCCACGATTGGCCCCCGTACCTCACGCATCGAATTTGAGGTGATCTCGCGAACAGTGACGTCTTCATCAGCTTCTTCCATTCCGCGTTCGACGTTTTCCACCACGACGATTGCATCATCAACAACCAAACCGACCGCAAGGACAAGACCGAGGAGGGTCAGCATGTTGATGCTGAAGTCGAACATGAGCATGATGGCGAAGGCACCGATGATTGACACGGGAATGGCAATCACAGGTATGAGCGTCGCGCGAATTGACTGGAGGAAGATGAAGATGACAAGCACGACAAGCCCGACCGCTTCGAGAATTGTCCAAATCAGATCGGTGATCGACGCCATGATGAAATCAGTGGCGTTGTAACTGAGTTTCCAGGTGATGCCCGTTGGAAGATTTTTTTCAAGTTGCTCCATCGTCGCCTGAATGCCATTGGCGACGTCCAACGCATTGGCGGTTGACAATTGGAATACGCCCAATTGCGCGGCGGGTTGTCCATTCTGCATACTGTCGCTGACATAAGTGGCAGCACCGAGTTCAACTTCCGCAACGTCCTTGAGTCGAACCACCTGCCCAGGCGATGCGCGAAGGATGATGTCTCCAAACTGCTCTGCCGTCACAAGGCGACCGAGTGTGTTGATCTGTAGTTTGAATGCGGGACTCTCGTCGAGAGGCGGCACACCAACAGCGCCTGCGGCGACCTGCTGATTCTGATTACTGATCGCTTAAACGATATCTTCGGTGGAAATGCGATAGGTCGCCATGAGATCCAGATTCATCCAGATCCGCATGGCATACTGACGTAGGCCGAAGTTGGTAACTTGGCCAACGCCCGCAACCCGTTTGAGTGGATCGGTGATGTGGATGTCGGCGTAGTTGCTCAGGTATGCACTGTCATATCGCCCGTCGGGTGAGAGCAAGGAAACCACTGCCGTCATCTGTGTTGACTGCTTGGTGACCGTGATGCCGGTTCGCTGCACCTCCTCCGGCAATCTGGCTTCGGCCTGCTGCACACGGTTCTGAACATCAACGGCGCCGATGTTCTGGTCATAGCCGACTTCAAACGTCACAACAATGTTGGAATAACCGTCATTCGTACTGGACGATGACATGTAGATCATGCCTTCAACGCCATTGACCTGCTCTTCGACGAGCCGAGTAATGACGCTGGAAACCGTATTAGCAGAGGCACCGTTGTAATTGGAGACCACCGTTACCTGCGGAGGCGCGACCTGCGGGTACTGAGCGATCGGAAGCACTAGCATCGAGACCGCGCCTGCAAGGGTGATGATCAACGAGATGACCGTCGCGAAGATCGGTCGTTTGATGAAAAAATCAATCATCCGTTGGTCTTCTTCGCCTCGCTGGAAGTCGGTGAGTTTCCAGACTTCTTCATGTCAGATGGGGGCGTGCCAGGCGCTTTTGGGGGCGGCGCTTCTGTGATTGTGGTCCCATTGAATCGAATCTTTCCGACACCACCTCGGACAACACGGTCGCCCTCGCTTAGGCCCGACTTGAGAACTGCTGTTCCATCCTGTTGCATTTGGACAACGACCTTGGTTTCCTTGACGGTATTGTCGCTTTCGACCTTCCAGACATATGTGTCACTTGCGAGTGAAACCAACGCTTCGGAAGGGATGGTTACAACATTCTTGAGTATGTCCATCGTGATCGTTGCTTCACAGTACTGCCCAGGGAGCAGCTCATAGCCAGTATTGTCGACATCAGTCCACATGCGAATGAGGCTCGTATTGGGATTCGCCGTGTTGTCGACGAACGTGATCGTTCCTTCGCGAGTCCACGACTTCTCTCGTGGAATGGTGATTTTCGCGCGAAGCGGCTGATTGGCGGTCCACTTGGCGAGATACTCTGGAAACTCGTTGGCACTCGGGGCGAAGTTGATCCGAATCGGGTTGGCGGAGATGAGTGTGCACAGCGTGGCAGCTTCTGTGCCCGGCACCACCAGTGTGCCGGGATCGATCGATGTAGCACCGATACGACCCGCGATGGGTGCTCGAACCTCGGTATACGACAGATCGAGTTCCGCTTGTACGACCTGTGCTTCGGCCGACTGCACTTTTGCTTTGGCGACCGCAAGATTGGCTTCATACTGGTCGTATTCCTCCTTGGCAACTGCTCCGGACGCCACCAGCGGGGTGTTGCGGACCACAATGATCTGGGCGAGCAACTCCTGTGCCTGCGCTTCTGCAAGTGTCGCCTGAGCCACCAGAAGATTCGCCTCATATGGTGCCTGCTGGATGACGAACAACAATTCGCCCTCTTCTGCCAGCGATCCCTGCTTGACATTGCGTGTTTCAAGCCACCCTTCGACGCGAGCAACGATCTCGACCTGCCAGACCGGTGAGGCAATGGCGGGATAGGTTCGTTTGATTGGGAAGTCGCCAGTCGCCGCTTTGGTTGTTGTGACCGGGACAGCTGGCGCTGTCGCAGAAGAACTACTTGGAGTACTGTCATTGCACGCCGGGGTCAGCAGCGCCAGCAGCACAAGCGATGCAGATCGATACATCATGAAGAGGATTCCTTGGATTCCGAGGTGAGTACGGGAAGACTGCCACTGGTCCAGCCGCCGCCGAGAGCGCGGTACAACTCCACCATCGTCTCGGCGCACAGCCCGCGTGCTTGCATAAGCGAGTCTTCAACTTCCAGTAGATCCCGCTGTACTTCAATTACGGTCAGAAAGTCCGTAGTGCCGTGTTCATACTGTTGCAACGAGAGGTCGTAGGCGAGTTGAGCTGCTTGCGTCGCATCGGCGAGATCTTCCCGCTGATTTACAGTGAGCGCGAAACCGATCAACCCACTTTCCACTTCGCCGATCGCCTGCAGGACGGTCTTCTCATAAAGAAGCAGCGCCTGCCGCGTGAGTGCTTCCTGTTGGTTGACTACCGATCTAAGCCTTCCACCATTGAAGATGTCCCATGTGAAACCGGGCCCAGCGGCATAGGATCGGCTGGCCCACTGAAAGAGATCTGAGAAACTCGATGCGCCGAATCCGAACTGTCCAGTAAGAGTGAGTTTGGGATAGAGATTCGCGGTTGCTTGTCCGATTCGTGCCGTTGCGGCCGCAAGTGCTCGCTCGGCCGATCGGATGTCCGGTCGTCGCCGCAGAAGGTCGGCCGGGATGCCTACCGCGAGTTCGGATGGTACATCCGGAATTTGACCAGCCTCAGGAATGAGGCTGCTCAACGATCCAGGAGTGGTTCCAAGAAGCAGAGCCAGATTGGACATTTCGCTCGCTACCGATGTGCCGAGTTGCGGGATAAGCGACTCTGATTCTGCGAGTTGAGCCTTTGCCTGAGCGAGTTTGGATATTGTTGTGGTGCCGGCAGCAAGTTGCTGTTCCACAAGAGCGACAAAGCGACGTTGCGACCGAATGTTCTGGTCTGCAACATTCAGTCGCGCTTGCAGGGTGCGAATGGAGATGTAGGAAGAGGCGACCTCTGCGCGAAGCGTCACCAAGGCATATCGCCAGTCTTCAACGGATGCTTGAAGATCTCCTACAGAAGCCTCAATGCCTCGTGAGATTCGCCCAAACAGATCAATTTCCCACGACGAATCAAGGCCAACCTGCCATGAGTTGTACGGAGTACCTCCGAAAGCGGGACCGACACTAGTGGGGTCCGCACCGGGAATTCGATTCCTGCTGTAAGTCGCCAGCGCGCCGATATCTGGATACAAGTCTGCCGACGCGATCCCGTACTGCGCCCGGTACTGGTCGATGCGTTCAACGGTTGCACGAAGGTCGAAGTTATTGGCCGTCGCAATTGTGATCAAGTTGTCGAGCACCGGATCATGGAATCGCTGCCACCAGGTTGCCGGCTCAGCCGGTGGTGTCTGCTCCGCAGCGTCGGTCCAGGCATACTGATCCGGAAGGCCCATCTCAGGTGACACGTAGTCAGGGCCAACTTTGCAGCCTGTAATCGCTACAAGGAGGGCGGCGGTGGCGGTGGAACACGGTCGCATTGATGTATGAGAGCAGATATGGGAGCGTTCAACAACGGACCACGGTGTCAGCATTGACCGTGCCTAGAGAGCCGCTCAGCAAGATTGTCGCCAGAGTTCACATCCTCGGCCTCTCGACCGGAGACGAAGATTCTTGCCGGGCTGCCGACAAGCTCAACGGTGTCATCCGTGCATCGGAGATATGATCCTTCACGGAGACCGATGACCGGAAGGTCGTTCATCTCGTGATACTCTCGCAATCGATCGTTTCTTGTTTCTCCGTAGTGTTCGACATACGAACCATCATCAAGTCGCACCCATGTCGAGCCCTCGAAGTAATGCGCGTTGATTTGGAACGAAACGAGCCCGAGCGTGGCGAATGATTCGGGGCGTACAATCGGCATGTCGTTTGTGGTTTGAAGCGTAGGGCATGCGATATTGGTGCCGGCACTGACACCCATGTACGGGATCCCATCGTCAATGACCCGGTTCCGAATAGCTGCCATGGCACCACTTCGGTGCAGTTCCCATGCGAGCCGAAACGTGTTGCCACCGCCTACTGAAATGGCTTCGGCATCATTGATGGCGGCAATTGGGTCCTCGAAAGTGTGAAGGCCAACCAACTCATACCCAGCGTCAAGGCCGCGTTCGTTCATGAGTGCGAGATAGGCATCGTGCGCATCCAATGCCCATGGCACAAACAGCACTTGTCGTACGTCGCCGAAGTGTCGTTGTGTTTCTTCGACATACAGCGACACGCGCTCCGTCGTTCGAATACCGCCGCTTCCAAGAAGTGTTCGCATGTGGAAAGCCTACGTCATACTCTATATTCACGGTGAACTTGTCTTGAGGCTATGGTGCAGATATCCCCCCTGTTGTCCATACACATAATCTGCGGATGCAATTAGACTTGAGCTACTTGCCAGTGATCACCGAACCATCCAGATGTCCATGGTGCGGCACTGACCCACAATATGTCGCCTACCACGACGAAGAGTGGGGCGTGCCGGTGCTGGATGATGTGCTGCTTTTTGAGAAACTGATATTAGATACCTTCCAGTCCGGGTTGTCATGGCTGGTTGTGCTTCGCAAGCGGGACGCCATGGTGAAGCGGCTGCAATTACGTGAGCCCGACAAACTCGCCCGCTGGACGGCCAATCGCATTGAGCGGGTGTTGCAGGATGCCACCATTATTCGAAATCGCACGAAAGTGGAGGCAACTGTCAACAACGCCAAGTTGTTCGTCCATCTTCAAGAGCAGGGCCACTCGTTCTCCGACCTGCTGTGGGGACATGTGAACAACAAGACCATGGTGAACAGATGGAAACGCGATGATCAGATCCCGGCCCGCAGCCCCGAGGGCGATGCCATGTCCAAGGAACTCAAGTCACTCGGGTTCAAGTGGACCGGCCCAACCGTCTGCTACGCATTCATGCAGGCAGTCGGCATGGTCAACGATCACCTTGTGTCCTGTCCGCGGCATCGGACGTGCTGTCGCTGACGAGTTCGAGGTCTTGCGCATCGTCCTGCCGACCATTATTTGTGTGGTTCAGCAGTCATTTTGTAACCCACAAGATTTCTGACATCAGACAGCACCGTCGCAGCGATCAGGAATTCATGGCGGCCATTTTGGTGTTGATCGGCAGGCCGGATATCTCAGGACGGAATGCTGCATGATTCGCTCTCGCTGCTGCGGCGGCTATGGTGCTGATAATGACTGGGATGATTCGACATCCGGGTGTGTGCACAGTGCTTGGTTTCACGTTGTTGACTTTGGGTGGCTGTACATCCACGCTATCCCAGAATTTCAAGCACACGTTGCCCGGAGGAGATGTTGCAGGGCGGATGATCTTTGGCGTGGAGCGGGCCGATGTCGCAGAAGTGGTGATGTTGGATACCACGGAGGTTCGTATCGGGGACGTCATAGATGTCGAGATGGAGCGGTTTGATCGATATCTGAACAAAGGGCTGGTGCCCGTTGGGTGGTCGATGTCTTTGGGTTCTGGGCAGAAGGAGCCGCAGGCGGTGTTGTTGGCATCGCAGTACGGGGCCAGTGTGGTGGTGGTGGAGATTCGGGATCCGCCTCCCTACCAGGGGACAATTGAGACGCAGGTACCAACGCTGATGACGGAGTCGATTCACGTCGATGGCACTGCAAACTTCGACGGCAATGTAAGTCGTATCGGATGGGGCCCGGGAACGATCGATGTGTGGGTGGATCCCTATAGCATCAAATGCCGGCTTTGGGCAAAGCGATCGTGGCCGCCGAATCTTGGCGTGTATTTCACCGAAGAGATGCGGACATTTCGAGGGCACGCTGATGCGGCGATTCACTCAAAGATAAAGTCGGCAGCGGACCGGTGGCGGCTGCGTAATCCCGGGAAGCCAGTTCCACCTCGTGGCGCACGGGTAGACCACATTATTCCAGGTACCCCCGCCGAAGCGATCGGGATTCAGCACCGGGATATAGTGGTGTCGATCGATGGCCGGGGCATCTCGGACGAAGCCGCTGCGAGGTCCGCTCTCGATGCTGCTGCGGGCCGCGAGGTCGAAGTCGTAGTGATGCGGCAGTCCGGAAACCAAGCAGGAGACGAGGCGGAAGGTTGGGCCGTTGCTGTCCCTATGAACCCGCTCTTCCAAGACGCCGATCCGACTCCCTATCGCCGGCTCAGTCGTGCGGTTTCCCTCGAGGCCACGCAGTAGACGACTGCCGGCCATCGCATCTATTTGGCACAGAATGACTTACAAAAAGTCATTTTCTGACTTGTCGTGGCACAGGGAGATGCAGTGACTGTGGGTCGGCAGCCCGGAGGCCAGTTGGTCGTTGGGGTGCGTGTCCAGAAGCGGCCGATAGGGTGGCATGGGCTGGGCGATTGCGATTCATGGGGGGGCTGGTGCGATTTTAGAGTCGTTGACGGAGTCGCATCGCGTGGCGGTAGAGGCGGCGTTGCCGGAACTCACCGAGGTAGGGGCTGAGATGCTGCGGGAGGGCGGCACGGCGCTCGATGTGGCGGAGCAGGCGGTGGTGGCACTGGAGGAGTGTGAACTGTTTCAGGCG
>MPMC02079433.1_pt1 | contig 12376 bp, 17 predicted proteins | sample 1617281 | NCBI WGS metagenome assembly MPMC02 (sample SAMN05944809, study PRJNA350692) | marine metagenome | biome: marine; feature: ODZ; material: water; isolation source: 100 m water sample filtered on 30 um supor filter | place: Pacific Ocean | collected 2012-04-09 | depth 100m m | reverse complement strand
ATGTTCTTTAATTCTTTCCATTGTAATTTCTTGTAGTGTATATGCTAAATCATTTATACCATGTTTATCTATTTCTATTTGTTTCCATTCTGGATATTTTCTTTCTAAAATAGGTCCTTCTAAAATTTGTGTAAGTACATTGTAATAATAATCACTATGTTTACCATAACCAACTTTACCCATAAGTTTACTTGCACCTAATGTTCCAAATCCTGTTAAGTTAGACATATGGTTCCATAACCAACCGATAGGAAGTTTAGATGATAAATCTGTTGCGTTGCCGTCTCTATCAAAGAATAAACATCTATATTTTGAACCAATACCATCTATTGCAAGTATATCACTCTGTTTGTAGCCGGAATTTAAAAATGCATATGTAGCATGTGATTGGTGATGGTCAATATAATAAATGTCATCTTTATAGTGTCTCTGCCATAATGTTTTAACTTCATAATCTAAAATTTCATCATGACCTTTAAATATTGTATTAAATAATTCTTCTTTTGATTTTCTGATACCACCATAGGTATATGTAAATGCAAAAACCGTATCAGGTTCTTTCTTAACATAATCTGCTATAAATTTATCGTTTAAAGTATAATCGCCAGGATTTAATATATCTGATTGATGATTATAAGCTTCTGCTCTGTATGGTAAGTTGTGTTTAAATCTTGTGTGTCTTTCTCTTTGATTATGATAGACACCATCATAGGTGTTGTGGTCGTGTAAGTTTATAGCAACAGCGTTAATTTTCATAATAATCTCCTTGACTTATTTATTATAGTCCTAATAATCCTCTAATCTCTGGATCAATCATTTCTCTTGTCCATTGAGGCGTCATAGTGACACGTACTTTGCATTTTAGTCCTGGAATACTTTCAATATTCATCTTTACATTATTTACTATTTGATCTGCCGCCGGACAAAAGGCAGACGTTAAACTCATCAATACAAATACGTATCTTTCAGAGGTTACTTTTACATCATAGATTAATCCAAGAGTGTATATATCAGTAGAGATTTCAGGATCATAAACTTGTTTTAGTTGTTCCTTAATCTTATCAATATACTCTAGACGAGTCTCTTGATGATCTTGTATATCTTTCAAATCTTCTTTCATTATCTATTCAATATATTAGCGTACTTCTCAATAGGGAAGTGTCCCTTTGGTTGTACATACTCCTTACATGTTACACAATACTTTTCATATTTAAATAATTGAAAATTCATCATCTTCTCTATATTTTCTTGTGTCATAGGAAAAGACCTAGACAATTCGGTATTGTTTGCAAATTTTTTACTACAGTGTACTATATGTCTTTTTTCAAAGTCTATAACAGGCACCATAGGAAAAGCAGCACACATTTTACGATCTATTTCAGCCGCTTGTTCGTGTACTTCTTCCACATCTCCTTTAGTAGGTGTTCTACCATTGAACGCCTTAAACATAGTATTTTTGTGATCTAATTTCTTTTTAAAATCTGGATAGTTCTCTACGTATTTAAAGTAGTTAGGTGTTTTAAGTACTACGTTATAGTTATTCATTTCATTTGGTTCAAAGTAATCAAAGTTACCTAATTTTTTTATTTCATTTGGATAGAAATCTAATGTTAAATGTTCTACATATAATATTTCTGGATCCTCTAGTATTTCTGGATATCTTCTTCTTACAAAAGAGTTAGATAAAACTGAACATATAAAATTAGGATATTCTTTTATCATTGATATTACTTCACGCAAGTTCTTAATTAAACCTGGTTCTCCACCAAGTAAACATATCCTAGTTTTATAAGGTTTTAATGCCTCTAATGTTTCTCTCAAAAAATCTAAATCTACTGTCAAGTTTCTCATTTCTAAAGTATAACTTGTACAATAGTGGCAGTCTTTATTGCAAGACATTGATAGAAAAAAATCTACTGCCAGATAATTTTTCTGTACATATGTTAAATCAAACTTCATACCCAATTAATTATCTCTTTTTCTGGTGGTTTTTCTTCATCGTTGTCAGCGTCATTTCTATCGTTGTTTTTATCCATATATCCAAGTGTCATTACAAATAATAATTGATCCTCACCTTTCATAAAATTAAATAGAGGGTTGTTTTCCTCTTTTTCATAGTCTTTATTAGATAAGCATAATACGTAAGAAACGTCTAAATTGTTCTCCATAGCAAACATTGTTACCACTTTTGAAAACATACCTATCTCTATATTAGCTTCATCATAAAAATCTCTATAGTATTTGGGGTCACAACTACCAAAGTATGCTCCATCGTCAATCTTCTTTTGTGTCACAGTGTTGGCTTTAGCTAATCTTGTAGTAAATAACAAGACATAAGGTGCTAATAAATCCATATTATTCTCACCTCCTTTTTGATTAGAAGATAGTTTTAATATAAGTTTTTTAGTTTCAATAGCTTCTGGTCCTAATACATGTACTTTATATGGTACTAAACTTTGTTTTGAAGCTGTACATTCATAAGTTTTACTTAATATTTTTTCAATTAATTCTTTTGACGGTACTTTATCTAAATACAGTTTACAGTTTTTTCTTTTTTTTAATAATTGTTCTATCATTTTTTGTATACCATTTTGTCTAGAAAATCTACAAGATTTGTATTATCATTTATATTTGTTTCAAGTTCGCCTACTTGTTTACCTCTAATAACAAATTTTCTTTTTTCTAGTCCTTGATTTTTTTGATTGACAAAGTTATCATCGCCATTTAAGTATTTTATCCAATCAATATCTTTGTGTGTTTTTGGTTGATTATCTACGTCTACCCAATTTATTATATCTTTAGGGTCTGGTTTCCAATCCATTTTTTCTTGATCACTTTTTTGCATAAAATTCATTCTATAAAAATCTCCATAACCTATAGACATTATAAGATGTGGTTCTCTATTAACATAACTAAAATCTGGCCATCTTTTAGGTCTTTTAGGAAAACAAGATGTAAAAGATATATCTAGTCCTTCTTCCATACATAGGCCAGTTAATGCGTGAGCGAATAAACCTACTTCCATTGAAATTAAAGTGGAAATTGATTCTAATTCTGTTTCAATTACTTGTTCAGCAAAGTGACTAGACTCTTGTACACCTAATTCCATATAGTCATTATTTTTACAAAGTCTTGTCTCAAAAATTAAAACATATGGAGCGCTTAACATATGTTGATAGTTTCTATTTACTATATGTACTGAATCTTTTATTTTACCTTGTGCAAGGGCTCTGTCTTCAATTGCGTGATGATTTCCTACTACTTTACTCCAGAGTTTAAGTTTTTCTTTTTGAAATTTGTCCTCACCAGGTTTATCAGGACTTAAAATATTTATTGTATATGGTTGATAGTTTTGTTTAGAAGGAGTTATCTCTAAAGCCATTGTAATAAGTTCTTCAATCTTTTCTTTAGTAGGTATTTTTTTTCTATCATATAACCAAACTTGTTTTCTTTGATTTAGTGTGTCGTAAAACTGACTAGTAACCTCTCTATTTTTTGTGATTAGTTTTTCTTTATTCATGTATACCTCTGTTAGTTCCTTCACTAGCTAATGATATTCTTCTTTTTATTTCTTTCTTGTCTTTATCTGATAGTTTTTCTGTTTCAGATTCATCTTCAACCCAATTTATAATATCTTCATAGCTTGCTTTAGAATCTCTATCCCAATTATTTCTTATTGTCCCATCAGGATTAAGTTCTTTGTGTCTTAAACCATTTTCTTGCATCCATTGTTTTTTATAATATTTTCCATATCCAATAGAACATAATAGTAATGGTGTATAATTAACAAAATCTAAATCTCTCCATTGTTTTATTAATTTTGGAAAACATTGTGTATATGTAATATCAATACCTCTTTCACAAAGTAATCCTGTAAGAGAGGCTACAAATAAACCTACTTCAACACTTGTTGCTTGTGCTAAATTTCCTAGTTGTGATTCATATTCTGGTTCACTAAAGTGACCGTCTTCAGCAATACATTTTTTATTCCAATCATTTGTTTTTTCAGGATCAACAACTCTTTGTGTAATAACTAAAACATATGGAGCGTCTGATAAGTGTTGATATGTTCTATTAACTTTATGTTTTTCTTCTTTTATTTCTCCTTGTTCAAATGCTCTAGTTTCTACATTGTGATGATTATGCATTGCTTTATGCCACACTTTAAGTTTTTCATCATCAAATTTAGATTCTGGTCCTATTATGTGTGCTTTGTAAGGATAGTAATTTTGTTTTGATGGTGTCATATGCCAGGCTTTCCATAAACAATCTTCTATTACTTTTTTTTCTGGTATCTTATCCTTATAATATTCTATAACGTGTTTTCTTTTTTTAAATGTATTATATATTATTGATTCCATGTTTCTCCATTCTTTTTATTAATTCGTCTGCTAATACTTTATGTCCTTTTTCGTTAGGGTGGTTATCTAATTCAGATACTCTTAATTCTTTTGTTTCTTCAATCTGAGCAATTTCTAACATATTATTTCCACCAAACTCTACAGAAAAAGGCCAGTTCATAAAGTTACTTATATGATCTTCATACTCGCCAACTGTATGTTCAAACATAAGTAAATCTCGTTCTTTTGTTTTTAAATCTTTATATGGCACCCTATCATCATCTGTTAATTTAGGGTTTAATAATCTATCTGTTTCTGTAGGTTTTAATCCATAATACATGTTTTCAAATAAATTACCCATTTGAAAATGCATATATGGTAAATTATATCTTTCGCATAGTGTTTGAAAACTTATAAAATGTCTTAAAGATTTTTTTATCATATTTAATAAGTCTCCGTTTTGATCAACTCTTAAAGAGTTCCACGTACTATACCAGCCTTCTTGCCAATCTTTTCTATGACATTGTGTCCATCCAGCTATAACTAAACCTATTTCTTCTTTAGGTGTTTTCATTATTTCATCTTGCAAAGTACTATAAATAAAATCATTACCTTGACCACCTTTAGCTAAACAAACTAATTCCATACCTAAATGTTTTGCAACATGTTCAGGCCATTTTGGCCACGAAAAGTCCCATGTAGGGTGACAAATTGATTCAAAATTTAAATCTGTACAACTATCTCCACTAACTATTAATTTTTTCATAGAATAATTTGTTAAATGCTATTTTCAGCTTATATTTAGGTTCTTTTTTAAAGTTCAAAGGACCGTAATCATATTCAGGCATTAAGTAAGTCTTCTCAACGATATACTCATACACTGGTTCATGTTCTTTGTCAATTAATGTTTCGTCAAAGATGTCACTAGTACCTAATGCTCTTTTCATCATTTGACAAGTTTTAATAAGATTTTGATCAGCAATAGCAATAGGGTTACCGTTGCTATCTATATAACTGACTTGATCTAAATTTGAATTTGCTATTATTTCAATCATAGATTATTTAATATACCATTACAAGTATCTTTTATCTCCTCATCTGTTAACCATGGATGTATAGGTAAAGTTAATATAGTTTTACTAACATACTTGGCATTTTTACAATTGTCACTTCTATGTTCTATATTTTTATACATAGGTCTTTCTGAAATAGGTTTTTCATAATGAACACCAGCACCTATCTTACCTTTTATTCTATCTCTTGCCTCACCAGATTCAACTGGATCGCCTTCATCAAATCTTATAATATATTTGTGATACGTATGATTAAGACCATTACTTGGTTTATGTACATACACATAGCCATCTAATAGTTCATCATATTTTTTTGCTACTGCTTGTTTAGCCTCAATATACTGATCTAGTTTTTTTAATCTATAATCAATAAACTTTGCATTAAAGAATAACATTTTAGAATTGTATCCTAACATTTCGTGGTTACCATGTTTTCTTAACTTGATACACATATCAGCATGTTCTTTGTTGTCTGTTAATATAACTCCACCACCAGCAATACCACCAATAGTTTTGTTTGCATTGAAACTTATAGTACTAAAATCTCCTAGTGTACCTGCTTTAGTGCCGTTAAGACTAGACCCTATGGCCTGAGCTGCGTCTTCTACAAAATATATATTTTTCTCTTTACAGAATTTTAATATCTCTGTTATATCTGACATACTACCAAATAAATGTGGATAGACAATTGCTTTTACTTTGTCTGAATACATACGTTTGATACTGTCAAGTGTAATATGGAAAGAGTATGGGTCTATATCACAAAATACTGGTGTTGCACCTACCATAGATATACAAGACGCTGTTGATATCCAAGAGAAGTTGGTTGTTAATACTTCATCGCCTGGTTTTATACCTAAACATTTTAGAGAAAACATTAAAGCGTCTGTACCGTTTTGACATGCAACGGCATATTTTCTTGGTATTATATTTGTGATTGTTTTTTCCAGAAACTCTATGTTTTGTTCCTGATTTTCTTTCATACATTCATCAAAGAGTTTTAGATAATTCTCTTTGTCATGTTTGTATTCAAATTTCCATGCGTCCATTATTTAATCTCCTTCACTTTTTCAACTCCTTTTTCATAATAAGTCTCTACCTTTATCTTATCATTTTTAGCCCTTACTTGGCAATGGTGTAAGCAAGTTTGGTTAATATTATTTAGGTTGTCTCCTATATCTCTAGCCTGGACTAGATCATCTTCAAATTTCTTCCATTCCTTCGTGTCAAGTATCTCATTTATACTTTTATAATCTGTAAGTTTACTAACAGAGTAAATCTCTTTAAATAGTTCACTCTTTGTAGTCTTCGGGTGATCACACCAACAACAAGGTAATAAGTGACCTCTATTATCAATTGCCAAAGGCATTTGTTGAGAGTCTTTATTATCTGGATCAAGTAAACATTTAGGGTTTATTTTCATCTAGATACCTTTCTACTTCACTAGCTTCAACGTGTATATCATCTGGTCCGTTTACGTCTGGTCCAACCAAATTATAATCCCATTCTAAATCAAAAGCCCATTTTTTTTCATAACACCAAAAACATCTATGACATTCTTTTGTGCATAGATTGGTAGTCCAAGCATTACCAACACAAGACCTCGTAAGTGGAAATAAAGTGTCCATTAAGTTTTCTACTCTGAATATATCCGCTACAAATTTTTTATCAACATTAATAAAAGGTCTATGATTAAGATGTCCATATTGAGTAGAAAGAGTATCTGTATTTCTTCTTACTTCGGCATTTTCTTTCATTAAAGGATATTGTTCTTGTACACTCATTGGTGGATTTTTAGTCATTCCTTGAAAAAAAACAGAATTTGGATTTTCTTTTAATAATCTATCTTTTACAATATCTAATTGTACAGTTTTTGATACAGCGCCAGCGTTTAATTGTAAATCAGGAGAAGTGTAATTTAAACTTTCATCATATTTACCTTTTACTAAATCTCTAATATTAATATTAGGAAATTTACTTCTCATAAACTCTACAATTTTTCCAGCTGCTTGTATGTCATATGGATTGTAAGCTTCTTCACAACAATATGGTATAATTTCTACGTTAGGAGCGTGTTTACATATTAAATAAAAAAGAGCTGCTGAATCTGTACCACCAGATAAAGCTAGTACAATTTGTCCTTTGTATGGAACCCAAAAACTTATTTCTTTGTTATTATACTTTATTTTCATATACTTTATTTTTTGATTTCATTGCGTTAGTAGGTTTAAATGGATCATCGTCTGTTAACCATCTTGATGATTCTACCACTATAAAATTTATTCCATTATCAGTTGCCATTTTTTTACAAGTTTCAATATCATTTTCATTATATTTAAATCTGATACATTGCCATACAGGTGTACTTAATAAATGTTTAGTCGCCTCTTTCATTATCTCAAACATCTTTTCACCGTCTTGGTTCTTCCTATATTTATGACTGTCTTTAGGAAGACCATCACAGGCAAATATCCAAACTGCTTTTGGATTTGCTTTCCAAGATTTAATATACCACGAAATAGGTTTAGCTGTAGCCGCATTATGAACAAATACCTCTGGCACATCTTTTAATTGTCCCATTATCTCATTAAATTTAGGATGATGTACTGGATCCGATAACTGTCCACAAAAGGCAATATCTTTGAAATGTTTTGATATCATATCAATCTCAACAGCGCTTAGGTCACGTCCATGAGGTACCAATCCATGATTGGTAAATGATGTTTGTCTTTGACAGTTAGGACATTCAAGAGGACACCTGTGTGTCACATCTAAATTTAATCTATGATTGTTTTTAAATGACATTATTTTGTATCCTTCTTTAATTCTTTTCCGTTTCTATATGTGGTTTCTACTTTTATCTTATCTGCTTCTTCTCTTAACTTACAGTGATGAATACAGACACCATTGATCTTATTAAGATTATCTCCTACGTCTCTGGCTCTTACTAAATCATTTTCAAATTCTTTCCATTCTGGTTGATCCATTAATTGTTCAACTGTATCAAAGTTTTCAAGTTTACTTACGTCATATATTTTTTTAAACTTTTCACTATTAGTCACAACTCTTTCATCACACCAACAACAAGGTAACAAATAACCTCTATTGTTTATTGCTACAGGCATAGATATATAATTAGGATCATCTGGATTAGGAAGACAACGAGGTCTTAACTTAATATTCTTCATATAATCTCCTGTTAGGCAACTTATCTGCTAATGTTTGTTTATATTTACCTGTCGGTCTAAATGGATCAGGTTTTCCGTCTTTGTCTTTCCATCTGGAAGATTGTGTTAATAGAAAATCTATTCCATTGCTATTAGCCATATTCTTAGCTTCATCTATATCATTTTCATTATAATTAAATATTATAAACTGCCATATTGGTATTGTATTTAAATGTTTAACTGACTCTTTCATTATTCTAAACATTTTCTCCCCATCTTGGTTTTTTCTATACTTGTGGCTATCTTTTGGTAAACCGTCACATGCAAAAGTCCATAGAACATTTGGATTTGCTTTCCATGATTTAACATACCACGCCATAGGTTTTGCTGTAGAGGCATTGTGTACTAAAACTTCCGGTATTTCAAGTTCATATAATCTCTTTAATATTTCAGGAAATTTAGGGTGATGTATAGGATCAGATAACTGACCACAAAAAGTAAAAGACTTAAAGTGTATTGCTAGTTTTTCTATTTCTATCATAGTTAAATCACGGCCATGTGGTACTTTACCTTTAAATGTAAAAGCAGTTTGTCTTTGACAATTAGGACATTCTAAAGGACATCTATGAGAAGAGTCTACATTTATTGTTGTTCTAGTTTTAAAGTATGTCATTCATTGCCTTTATAATAACTTCTATATTTGGTTTATTAACAGGATCAGTAAGACAGTATGCCGGTCTTTTATAGTAAACTGGTCCTGCGTCTTTAATATTTTTATCTCTTGCATATATAAAATTCATTCCAAAGAAACGACACTCTTGCATTAATCTTGGTGCCGGATCAAATGTGTGTTTAGTATAAACGTAAGTATCAAACATACCTAATAAATTCTTTACAGGTACAAATACATGATTTAAATTATGGTCTATGTACTTGTCTTTGTATGCCAAGATACCATGATTTTGGTATTTGTGAATATGTTTTTTTAGTTCAATATAATAACTTTCGTTTGTACCTAAAAATAGATATTTAAACTTAACGTCTCTGATTATAGGTTTATATACACTGTAGTTAATAATCTTTTCAAATTGTCTACCTACACCTTTGGCATAAACTTCATGGTCGCATAAGTCCATTACTTTTTCTGGTTTAAAAAATTCTAGTGCTAAAGGATATTCTTTTGGATGGTTTTCTGAATATACTGATATAAGAGGTTTCTTAAATAACAAACGTAAAGTCAATTGTGTATCTTTATCATAATCTTTAATACTCTTATATGCCAGAGTTATCATACTTCTACCCATAATTAAATTTACATCAGCTTCTTCATAATCAAAATACACATGTTTAAAATGTATATACTTTTCTGTTAAGGCCTCTATGTAAGTTTCTTTTTTAAATTTGTAGTGAGGTATGATTATAAGTTTTGCATTGATACCTAAATCATTTAAATATTGTACTTGTTCAAAGCTATAATGCATTAAACCATCACCAGGTTTACTGGTCACTATTACATTCAATCTCATCATATTTTGATCTCCATCAATTTTTCCAATCTTCTCATGCTGGATATTTATATCTATTATAAATAGCTATATTAAGAATGGAGGCCAAATGACGATAAAAGAAAAACACAAAGAGTTAAAAAGACAAGTTAATGAAGCCGAAATGAAACGAAGAATTAGAAGAGGTCCAAAAAGTTGGTCGGATTTAAGAAGATTAAAGAAAGAAAAATTAGCGGCCAAGGATAAATTAGTAAAGAGTAAAAAATGAACCTTTGGGATAACAAAATGAAAACTTATCAATACGATTTAGATAGAATAAAAAAAGAATTGGAAACTTTGCCGGAGTATGGTAAACAACTATACTTACAAGGTCACTCCAAAGATATGGATCCTATTGAGGGTGCTGGTAAAGGATATGAAATAGATAATATTGAACACACATATAACGTACCTCTCTTTGATCTTCCCTATGTTAACGCCATTATGGACGAACATGGTTTATTAAGAACAAGATTAATGAAAATGAAACCTAAAGCTTGTTATCTATGGCATGCTGATCTAACAAAAAGATTACACATACCAATAGTTACACATGAGCATTGTTTCTTATTAGTAGATAATGACAGAATACATTTACCAGCCACAGGAGAGGCATACGTTGTAGATACAACACAATTTCATACAGCATTAAATTGTTCTAAAGATTGTATAAGAACACATATAGTAGGAGCAATTCCTGATTAAATTGTTTATCTATTTCTGGATAGTAGCGATACTTATAGCAATAGGTTTAGGTTATTATCACAATACTTTGATATGGTTATGACAAGATTTCCAACAGCAGACGAAAGATGGCCTAGATCAGGTGAAGTAATACCTGAAGAGCCTTTATATGACGCCGTTATTACATCACTACCAGGTATGGACAAAAGTAAACCGGCACCTGGTCCTTCTTTTCTAAAAGGTTATCTAGAACCATTAGGTTTTAAAATAAAAGTCGTTGACGGTCATATGTACGACACGTTAGATAATATAGAAAAAGAAATATCAAAATACAATTTTAAATGGTTAGGTATATCAGTATTTTCTTTTATGCAAAAAGAAGATGGTTTAAATCTAGGTAAAAGATTTGAAAATGTATTTTATGGTGGCTCAGGTGTTGATATTAAATGGCCAACTCCATATTACATAGTAGGAGAAGGAGAATATGCTTTACGTGAGTTCTTAAAAGGTAACTTTGATTATCCAGGTATCAACGGAAAACTACCAGTACAGATAGAGAACATAGAAGACTTACCACCACCAGATTATTCAGACGTAATACAACATCAAAAATATAGAAAGTTTGTAATATCAGGATCAAGAGGTTGCGTTAGAAACTGTACCTTTTGTGATGTTGCAAGTATATGGCCTAAATTCAGATGGAAGACAGGTAAGAAAATCGCCGATGAAATGCACCAAGTATCTGAACAAACAGGTACAAAGAAAATACACTTTTCAGATTCATTAATCAATGGCTCTATGAAACATTTTAGAGATTTATGTAGAGAGTTATCTAGCAGACCTAAAAAGATTAAATGGGAGGCACAGTTTATTGTAAGAGATCAAAAGACTTTCTCACAAGAAGACTTTGACAACTTGGCAAACTCTGGTTGCAATGGACTAGAAATGGGTATAGAAGCAGGTAACGAGGAAGTTAGAGACCATATGAGAAAGAAATTTAGTAATAATGATATAAGATATTTTGTGGAAAATCTCGGAAAGCGGAATATAACTATGAAGTTCTTACTGATTGTCGGTTATCCCACGGAAACGGAAAAAATGTTTGAAGATACTCTACAACTTTTGAGAGATTATAAAAAGTATTCACATTTAATAAGTGTATCTCACCACGTGATGATGACCTTTAAAAATACTCCATTAGATTTTGAACATAGAGAGTTATTTGATAATGAGTTCGGATTTAAATGGAAAAATGAAAACTCTGATTTTGATATACGATTTGAAAGATTTATAAAAGTATATGAATTGGGAGTTAAACTAGGTTACCAATTTCAAGAACACTGTTTAGAAAAAATAGAAAGATATAAATCTGATAAACTTAATGAAGATAGAAAGTCTATAGGATTTATTCACCCTAAAAAGAAAAATCAATTACACGTTCAAAGTTAAAAAGATTTATTAAATCCTAAAGTAAACTTTCTTCCTTCTTGACTAAACCCATGAGGTGATTCATAATTTTCATCTAGTACATTTAATATACTGATACCAAAATCTATACCATAATAATT
>MPMC02072308.1_pt1 | contig 12376 bp, 10 predicted proteins | sample 1617281 | NCBI WGS metagenome assembly MPMC02 (sample SAMN05944809, study PRJNA350692) | marine metagenome | biome: marine; feature: ODZ; material: water; isolation source: 100 m water sample filtered on 30 um supor filter | place: Pacific Ocean | collected 2012-04-09 | depth 100m m | reverse complement strand
TCATGCGATGGATGAAGACATTGACAATTAATAAGTTTTCGGGTCACAAAGGGAAAAATTCGCAAAAAATCGCAGAATTTGTTCAATCGGAAAGAGAAAGAGGGCGCGCGCGGACCCCTTGCTCTCCAGCAGGGAGTGCAGCACGGGGGCCGTGTAGCACAGGGTCTTGCCCGAGGCCGTGGGCGTGGAGATGAGCACGTCCCGCCCCTCGAGCGCAGCCTCGATCGCTCGTGCCTGGTGCGCATACAGAGAGTCGAGCCCCTGACTACGCAGCACCTCTTGCAGGTGCGGATTCAAGCGGGTCGGAAAGGGAGCGCTTGCGCCCACCCGGGGCTCGACCCCATGCCAGTGGACGAGCCTCGCGCGCCAGTGCGGATCAGATCGCAGGTGGGCGATCAGATCGGGCAGCCTCCGATTCAGGCGGGACTGACGCTGAGCGGCGGGAGAGGGTTGCATATCGATGGGCGACTACGTTCGGGTTTTGTGAGGGTACCCCGGACTACAGGGGGGATCAAGGGGGTTCTAGGCCACCTGAGGAGGCTCTTCCCGAATCCGGGAAAGACGCCCACCCCCGTCCGCGACTGCCGGCTGCTCTCCCGCAAGCCGCCGACTTCAAGCGCTACTTGGCCGCGCCCGGGAGCACGAGCACCTGGTTGTCCGCGAGTAGGCGCTCTTGCAGAGCGCCGTAGTCGACATCCTGCACGGCGCAGTCCTGGTCGAGTGCCAGGCAGGCGGCGGTGGCGGCCGACTGTCCCAGGATCATGAACACCGGCTCCATGCGGATGGAGCCGTAGGCGATGTGGGAGCTGGAGAGGCAGACGGGTACGAGCAGGTTTGTGCACTCCTGCTTGCGCGGGATGAGTGCGCCGTAGGAGATGGAATAAGGTCCACCCGGGTTGATCTGGATGTCGCCCTCGTTGCGCACAAAGGCCCTGCCGTTCTCGTCGTGGGCCACATACCGCTGAACGTTGTGTGAGTCCATTTGGTAGGAGCCCATCCCCACGGGTCGCGGGGTGGGCTCGATACCCCGTAGATGGCGCTCGCTCGTGACAAACTCGCTGACCATCCGACGCGCTTCGCGCACATAGATCTGGTGCGGCCAGTGCCCATTGTCCACAAACTCGTCCTTGGCCAGCCCCCAGCGCTGCATGCGCCGACGCACCTCCTCAGGCACGCGCGGATCCTCGCACAGAAAGTAGAAGTAGCCCCTCTCGTAGAGCTCGTGCTCCGCGAGGATCTCACGTCGCCGCTCGTAGGTCGCCGTGGGGTAGTCGTAGTTCCGCCCGATGTTGTCGGTCGAGAAGGAGCCGTGGTTGTTCGTATCCGTCTTGCGATTGGGCGCGGGATCGAACTTGCCGAAAATGTGACGGGAGCCCGCCAGCAGGGTACGCAGAAGGAGCTCGTACTGCCCCGCGTCATAACCCTCGGGCTTGGTGAATGCGACACGATTGCCCGGGGCATCCGTCATGCACAGGCGGTAGGTGTAAGCCTGCACCCGATGATCGCCCGTACCCTCCTCACCGGGAGGCTCGGCCTGGATGCGGGGCAAGAGGCCGCTGCCAGGGTCACCGGGCACGACATAGGGGTCCACCTTGCCCGCGAACTGATGGGACACAGCCCGCCTCGTCTGCACACCGTTGAGGGTCTCGTCGTACTGAGCGTTCCCCTCGCGTCCCACGTGAAAGCTGACGCCAGCCGCCGCGAGGAGGTCGCCTTCATAGGTGGCATCGATGAACATGCGACCGCGGTAGAGCGCGCCATCCAGCGTGCGGATCGAACGGATGACACCATCGCGCACAAGGACGCCGCCGTCGCGATCGAGCCAGCGATCACGGACGACAGGGATGCCGGCTTCCCGGGCGAGCTCATCGAACGCCTGCTCGGCCACGTGGGGTTCAAAAACCCAGATCGCGTCGGCGTCCGTCCGGTAGCGCGAGTAGTCCTTCGCCTCCTGCTGCCTCCAGGCCCGGGGCTGGTCGTAGTGACGCTTGAGGCGTTGGTAGAAGGAGCGCGCGAGGCCACCAATGACCTGCTTGTTGCCGCTGTCCGTCCAGCCAAGCCCGCTTGCGCTGAGTCCACCGAGGTGCGTATCGGGACAGACGATGATGGCGCGCTTGCCCATGCGTTGCGCCTGGACGGCGGCGATAACGCCGGCGGATGTTCCACCGTAGACGACAAGATCGTAGGTCTGCCCAGCCGCTTGAACCTCCTGCGCTCCGAGAGGCAGCGCAGAGAAGTGAATCAGGACGGCCTGGGTGAAGAGGCGACGCAGAGCGGATCTCATGGGACCCATCCTAGTGCCCCCGACCCATGGCCTCGCGCCTCAGCGCAGAAGTTCAAGTAGATCGCCGTGCAGCTGCGCCTGGGCCAGCACCGACTGGCTCTGCTCGTAGTCTGCGCGCACCTCGCCACTCTCCGTCAGGCCGATCCTCACCACGGTCTCCTCCCCACCACCGCCCAGGAGCTTGACCTCCACGACATCCGTGAGCTCGGCGCGCTCGGCCAGGTGCCGCTCCGCCCGCAGGTGGGTCAGGTGGTCGAGCAGGGGACGCAACTCGCGCGCCTCAACGCGCACGCGCACGTCCTCGTTCGGATAGACCCAGGTGCCCTGCACACTGCGCAGGTAGAGACGCTCTTCGCCGTCAGCACTCACCACCAGTCGCTTGAGGCGGATCTCATCCACCGTGTACACAAAACGCGATAGCAGCCCCAACGGGTCCACGTCCAGCAGCTCATGCATCGCGCTCCCCACCAATCCCACGGCGGTCTCACGCTCACGCAGGTAGGCGTACTGTCTGGTCCCGGACTCAGAGGGCACCGCCGCGCCGATCCAGCCCCCCTGCCGCTGCCCGCCAGCCTCGACAAAGACCCCAAAACGCTGGGTGACATCTGCCTCGAAATAGTCGCTGACGGCGCCCTCCCACAGGTAGTCGTGCACCTTCTCCTGCTCGAGTGTGGACAGGACCCCCTCCACGGCGGCGGCCTCCGCGGGCCGCTCTGCCCCCCACTCCCTCGCCTCGTCCAGGCGGGCCAGAGTCCAGGACTGACCACCCGCTGAACGCGAGAGGCGCAGCGCACCGTCCGGCCTGAACAGCAGTACCTTCTCGATCTCACGGCGAAAGACGCGCGTCAGGGCTTCGTCGTAGAGCTTGGAGGCGTCAAAGAAGACCGCCTCCAGGCTCCGTCCATCGACCGTCCAGATGTTCGGGAGGCCGACGCGCCTGCAGAAGTACGTCCCCGCCCGGGCGGCGAACTCCACCGTCTGCCCCTCGCCCCGCTGGTCCGTCAAGGTCAGACTGAACCAGGGCTCATGCAGGCCAAACTTCTCCAGTGGTGGCGGGTCGAGGTCCGAGACGAACTGGTCCACCCCCAGGCGCGCCAGGACCTGGGACCAGGTGCCCACGGCCGCAGGATCTCCATGCAGGCGCACGGGACGATCCATGAACCAGTTGGCCTGCTGACGCTGAACCTCAAGGTCCAGGGGCACCTGCCGGTCCCCGAGATAGTCGAATCCCCTGCGTGAGATGCTCACCACGCGCTCGCCATCGATCTCAAAGATGCGTCGGCTGCGCCACTCGATGAGGTCGTTTTCGAGAGCCACCTCCAGGTTGCGCATGGTGCGCAGGATGCGGCCGTCCACTTCTGCGAACACCCGCATCTGGTCCAGGTCCACGGCCCCCATGTTCACCCGGTGCAGGCGCTCGCTGCCATCCTCAAGGACCTCGTGCAGTTCCATCACGGCCCGTGGTGGGGACAGGCTGGATTGGGCCAACTCCCGCTCCTCCGCTGGCACGAGTTGAGCCGTGTTCTGCGCGACCCGCAGGAGCGCAACCACCAGCTCCTGGCGGGCAGGATAGGCGATGGGGTCCACAATATTCCAGAGCCCCCGCCCATCGCGCGCGAGCCCCAGGTGCAAGGAGCGCTCCACGTTGTCCACCCGGATGCGATCCACCCGGGACGGAGCCAGCCCTTCAAAGAGCGCGAACTCCCTGCGGCCGAAGTCCGGGTCTTCACGCTTCCCCTGATACCATGCGCCCCACCCGAGGCCCAGGACCAGGAGCGCCAGTAGCGCAGTCGTCACGCGGCTCATTCAGGCGCTCCCCCGCGCGCTCTCAGGAAGGCCACGAGGACCCCAAGGAGCAGGCAGAGCCCAGGCAGGTAGCCCCAGGCCAAACGGCTCAGGAGCGGCAGCGCCGCCTCGCGCTTGTCGACGGGGATCAATCGGACATCCGGGTTGCGGGCGGAGATGGACAGGCGGTACTCGCGGTCCAGGACCCAGTTGAAGACGTTTCGCAACAGGTCCTGGTTGTAGCGGAAGGCACCATTGGAGAAGGCCATCGAGGAGCCGACCACCACGATGCGCGCCTGGGGCTTCTCCTCCAGCGCGGGCTGGGGCTCAGGGTCCGCAGGCGGAAACGCCGAGGCCATCGCCAGCTCAAAACGCCGCCCCGTGGCCTCAAGCGCCGGATCCGGGCGGAAGTCCAGGGTGGGGCCCGTCCGCCCGGGCTGGAAGCCGTCCACCCAGGATTCGGCCGAGGAGAAGAACAACGGAGAGGTCACACCGCCAGCGGGCTGGGCCGTGCGCCGGATGGGGTGCGTACCGGAAACGACGAAGCTGCGCTCCGCCCGCTTGATCGGCAGCACGAGAGGATGACCTGCCATGTTGTTCGGGCTCACGGCGAACGACGAGACCTTGGAGTCTCCGACCGACAGGCGTCCGGTCTGTGGATCGACCACCGGCTGACAGACGATGCCCTCCTGGATCTCGATGCCAAAACGCGCGCTGAGCTCACCCACCCGGCTGGTGGCGAGGACGGCGTCCTCGGGATGGGGAACGAGAACCAGGCGTCCGCCAGCTCGCACCCAGATTTCGATACTGTCCAAGAGCTCGTCGCTCAGAGCATCGGTCGCCCCGATCAGCGCGAGGCACGCGCAGTCCTCGGGAATGGGTCCGTCCGTCAGTGGGTTCCAGCGGCTGACCCCCAGGCCATCCTGAGCCAGCTGTCGGTCGAGTTCGCTCAATCCGCTCGAGTTTGTATCGTCGACCTCCCGCTCACCGTGCCCCACGACGAAGTAGACCTCACGCGCTGCCCCACGGGTCACCTTCAGCATGGCCGAGATGAGTGCGCGCTCAGCGGCGAACTCGACAATCTGCGCGGGGCGCGACTGCGGAGGCGGCGCACCCGGATCAAACACGGCCAGGCCACCGTTCAGAGACACGACCTCCCGCTGGTCGCCGAACGAAACCACAACGCAGTTCTCGAATCCGCGCAGGCGGAGCTCGGCCAGGCGCTGCTCGATGGCCTCGACATCGCGGACATCGTTTTCTCTCAGGTCCACGCGGTCGAAGCTCGCATCACGCAAGGTCCGCATCAGCCGCCGCGTACGCTCCTGAGCGATGTAGGCGACCTGGGTCAGGGGTGGCTCCTCGGGGCGGAAGAACACGTCCAGGGTGACGGTTCCCGGGAGCCGCTCGAGCACGCTCGCGCTGGCTTCGCCCACGGTGTTCTGACCGGTCGCCGTCCAGTCCATGCGCACGCGCAGATCCGGCCGGGCCGCGAGCCAGTTGATCAGCAGCACGGCCACCAGGGCCAGCCCCACCGTCAGACACACGCGAGTGGCGATCAGCAGGCGCTCGGCCATACCCTGACGCTGACGTTCAGCGCTCATCCACGCCACCTCCTGGACTCCAGGCTGCGAGTGGTCAGGAATAGGAACAGGCCGATCCAGGTCAAGAAGAAGATCACCTCGGCGCTGTCGAGGACACCCTGGAAGTAGGAGTTGCCAAAGTGTCGGCGCACGTCCATGCGCTCGAGTGCTCCGCCGATCCAGGCTTCAGCCACCTCAAAACCCCCGAACAGATCCGCGAACAGAACGCGCATCTGAACGAGCAGCATCCCCCCCAGAGCCGGCATCATCACCCACAACAGGCACGCCATGAAAGCCAGGAAGGCAGCCAGTAGCGGTATGTCCGTCGTAGAGCAGGCCACCAGACCAATGGCTACGAACAGGGCTGATGCGAGCACCGCTCCAAAGTAGATCGTGAGCACCTGACCCCAGTCCGGTTCCACCCCCCAAAGGGACAGGGCTCCCGCGTAGATCAACAAGGACGACCAGAGGGTCGCCATGAACGCCGTGCCGGCGAGAAACTTGCCGGTTACAACGGCCGCATCACTGACCGGCGCCGTGCGGAGGTACTCGAGGGTTCCACTGGCAGCCTCCTCGGTCAGCAGGCGCATGGCCAGCAGGGGCGACAGCACCAACATCAACGCCCAGAAGAGGAAGTTCCCTCCGAAGACGAACTCCAGGGAGGCCGTCACGTCCCCCTGGGTCTGGCTGAGAACCAGCGAGAACAGATAGCCGTTCAGGAGCAGGGAGACGAAGAGCAGGATCCAGGCCAGGGGCGCGGCGAAGAGCCCCGCCAGCTCGCGGCGGAAGATGATCAGGGTGCCTCTCACGCCTCGTCCTCCTCATCCTCGCAGCCCTCGTCGGATGTATCGCTGGGCCCGACCGGCTTGGAGAGATCGCGGCTGCCGCCACCGTCGAAGGGGTTGAGGCTGTAGAAATTGTCCTTCTGTCCGGGGGTACCCAGGGCCGGGGCGTCCGGTTCGGGCGTCTCAGGCATGAGCTCCAGACCCTGATCGGGAGTGCCATCAGGTGCGATGGGTTCCACGAATGCTGGAGCGGCCTGCGGCCTCGGCGACACCTCCATGGAACTCTCGCCAACCACCAAACTGGCGAAGAGGGACTCCAAGGTGGGGCGCACCTCGGAGAGCTCCCGCAGGGCCCAACCTTTCTGTGCCGCCAGGGCGCCCACATCCTCCCGTAGGTCGCCACTCCCGGTCAGAGTGAAACCATCGTGGATGCCCACACGCTCGGTGATCTGCACATCCTCCACACCGGGCAGGGTGGCGAGCAGAGCGCGCGCAGCCTCTGCGTCCCCCACGACCGCCTCCAGACAGACATGCCCCTGGCCCCCGAGGGTCGCCAGCAACTCCTCACGGGCGCCATCGGCCACCACGCGACCCTCGCGCAGGATGATCACGCGGTCGCTCATGCTCTCCACCTCGGCCAGGATGTGAGAGGACAGGAGCACCGTGTGCTCACCGGCCAGCTCGCGGATCAGGGTTCGGACCTCCGCCCGCTGCAGAGGATCGAGACCGCTGGTGGGCTCATCGAGAATCAGCACCTCGGGATTGGGGAGCAGAGCTACCGCCAACCCCACCCGCTGGCGCAGGCCACGGGACAGATGCCCCACGAGCTGGCGCCGGCGATCCAAGACCCCCACCCGTTCGAGTACCTTCGGTACCTGTGCCATCAGGTCCTTGCGGCCCATGCCGTGCAGCCGACCCTGGAAAGCCATCATCTCCTCAACGCGCATCTCCTTGTAGAGAGGCACGGATTCGGGGAGGTAGCCAATGTGCTTGCGCACCTGCAGGGAGTCGCGCAGCACATCGTAGCCGGCCACCTTGAGGACCTCGGCCGACGTGGCCGCCAGGTAGCCGGTCAGGATGCGCATGCTGGTGGTCTTGCCCGCGCCGTTGGGACCCAGAAAACCCACGACCTCCCCGGACTCGAGGGAAAAGCTCACGTCATCCACGGCTACCAGGGAGCCGAAGCGACGGGTCAGGTGGGAGACTTCGATCATGGGGCGCAGGAGGGTACCCCCAGCCGGGGCGAGCCTCAACGGAGGGGCACAAACCAACGCTGGGAAGGGACACCCGTTCAAACCCCGTGCCGCGAAAATCCACCCGTGAAAGGGCTCCTGGGGACACCCAGGAGCCCTCCGGGCGCAAGCGGGTGCAAGATCGCCCCCCCCCACGTGCGCCATGCGCACACACGCCCAGGCTACGCGAGTGCCTCCCCCCCTCCCAGAAAGGGCCCCAGCGGCCTGCATGGTGGCGCTATGCTGCCCGCCCCCTCCTTTTCACCTACCCACTCCATCTCCATGCAACGACGCGATCTCCTCCAAGGTGCCGCCCTCCTGGGCGCGGGCGCATCCCTCTCTCCGCTCACCACAGCCGGGCAAGCGACCAGGCCGCAAGCGGGGTCCGGTGCCCCCTTCAAGCTGCCCTACGCGCCCCACTTCGGCATGTTCAAGAATCATGCCGGCGGCGACTTCGTCGATCAGCTGAACTTCATGGCGGCCGAAGGATTCACCGCCCTGGAGGACAACGGGATGATGCGCAAGTCGGTGGAGGACCAGAACCGGATCGCCCAGAACATGCAGCGGCTGGGCATGCGCATGGGCGTCTTCGTCTGCAACTTCGGCACGGCCTTCGGCAAGAAGTCGTTCGTCTCCAGCAAGAAGGAGTTCGAGGATAACTTCAAGAGCGATCTGATGAAGGCCGTCGAGACGGCCAAGCGCGTGAACGCCACGTGGATGACTGTCGTTCTCGGGGACCGCCACCCGGGCATACGCCAGGGCTTCCAGGACGCGCGCGCCATCGAGATGCTGCGCCGCGGAGCCGAGCTGCTTGAGCCCCATGACCTGGTGATGGTGATGGAACCCCTGAACTTCCGCGACCATGCGGGCATGTACCTCGAGCGCAGCGACCACGCTTACATGCTGGCCAAGGCGGCGGATTCACCCGCGGTCAAGATCCTGTTCGACATCTACCACCAGGCCATCTCCGAGGGCAACCTCATCCCCAACATCGACCTGTGCTGGGATGAGATCGGGTATTTCCAGATCGGGGACAACCCCGGGCGCAAGGAGCCCACCACCGGCGACATCAACTACAAGAACATCTTCAAGCACATCCACAAGAGAGGCTGGAAGGGAATCCTGGGCATGGAGCACGGCAACGCAGGCGGCGGAAAGGAAGGCGAGCGCGCCGTGATCGACGCCTACCGGGAAGTGGATAGCTTCTGATGGGGCGCACCACACACGCGACATTCCTGGCCTTGGCCGCTGGCTACCTGCTGGCTTGCGGCAATCTGGCTGTGGTGGAATCGCAGCCCGAGCCCAGCGCCGAGCCCAGCGCCGAACCCGCTGCCGAGCGGGAGCGCCCCAACATCCTGTTCGTCTTCACCGATGACCACGCGCCCCACGCCATCTCGGCCTACGGTTCGGTCCTCAACGAGACCCCCAATATCGATCGCTTGGCCACCGAGGGCATGCTCTTCACGCGCACGTTCTGCGGCAACTCAATCTGCGCCCCAAGCCGGGCCACGATCCTCACCGGCAAGCACAGCCACGCCAACGGCCACATCGACAACGGGTCCGAGTTCGACGGCTCCCAGGAGACCTTCCCCAAGCTCCTGCGCGCGGCGGGCTACCAGACGGCCCTTGTGGGCAAGTGGCACCTCCGCAGTGCGCCCACGGGGTTCGATCACTGGGAGGTCTTGGAAGGCCAGGGACCCTACTACAACCCGCCCATCCGCTCTGCGGAGGGAACCGAGGTCATCGAGGGCTACACCACCGAAGTGCTGACGGACATGGGTCTGGACTGGCTGCAGAACCAACGCGACCCCGACAAGCCGTTCATGCTGATGCTGCAGCACAAGGCGCCGCACCGGCGCTGGCAACCAGGCCCCAGAGAGTTGGGCATGTACGACGACGTGCAGTTCCAGGAACCCGCCACGTTGTTCGACGACTACAAGGGCCGCAGTAGCGCGGCGGGCATGCAGGAGATGACTCTGCGCGACCACATGAGCACGGACCTGGACCTCAAGCTGGAGGATCCCGGCGGTTTGAACCCCGAGCAACTGGCCGCCTGGAAGAAGACCTACGATCCCAAGCGCGAGGCCTTCGAAGCGGCCCCCCCAACCGGGGATGACCTGGTGCGCTGGAAATATCAGCGCTACATGCAGGACTACCTGGCCTGCATCGCGGGCGTCGACCATCAACTGGGGCGCGTGCTGGACTACCTGGACGAGTCGGGCCTGGCCGACAACACCGTGGTGATCTACTCCTCCGATCAGGGCTTCTACCTGGGAGACCACGGCTGGTACGACAAGCGCTGGATGTATGAGGAGAGCCTGCGCATGCCCTTCATCGTGCGCTGGCCCGGCCAGACCCCGGCGGGCTCGAACTGCGACGCCCTGTGCCAGAACATCGACTTCGGTCCGACCTTCCTGGACCTTGCCGGGGCCGATGTGCCAGATGCCATGCAGGGCGAGAGCCTGGCGCCTCTCATGCAGGGCGAGAGTCCTGAGGACTGGCGAAGCTCCATCTACTATCACTACTACGAGTACCCCGCCGTGCACATGGTCAACCGCCACTACGGCGTGCGCACGGAGCGGCACAAGCTGATCCACTACTACCAGTTGGACGAGTGGGAGCTGTTCGATCTGGAGCTCGACCCCGACGAGCTCACGAATCGCGCGGACGACCCCGCCTACTCAGCCGTGCGAGCGGAGCTGGAGGTGGAACTCACCCGGCTACAAGAGCTTTACGGCGAGACCGATCCCGAAGGCACGGTAGACCGCATCTATCCCCCCAAGAAGGACGCCTAACCCGGTTTGGGGGTTGGAACGCCTCTCCCGAGGCTCGCCCCCCAAAGATCTTCGTGGACAGTTTCGGTCCGTGAGGAGACACTGCTCAGGACCGATCTAGCCCCTGAATCCCTACCCCCGTTGGAGCCCTCCATGGTTCTCTCCTCATCCCTACTTCTCACTGTCTCACTGGCGGCCTACCCGGCTCCCATGGAACCCGCCCTTCCGTGCCCTGCCCCCGCTTGCGTGCAAGCCGATGATGACCCCGCCGACCTGCTCGAGGACATCATGGACGAGTACCAGGAGGCAAACACCGAGCTGGGCCAGAAGTTCCGCAGCGCCGACGAAGCGGAGCGCAAGCAGATCCTCGAGGTGGAGCTGCCCAAGCTCAGCGAGGCCTACGCTCAGCGCGTACTCAAGTTGACGAACGCCCACCCGGGCACGGATGTGGCCTGGGATGGACTCTCATGGATCGTCGGCCGGGCCCGTGGCGCCGCCTGCGCCGCCGACGCCCTGGTGAAGATGCTTGAGGACTTCGGCAAGGACGAGCGCATCGGCGACATCTGCCTGCGCGCGGCCCGTGGCCCGTACAGCACGGATACCGTCAAGGCCCTGACCAAGCTGGTCAAGATCAGCCCCCACAAGGACGTGCGCGGGCGGGCGACCTATGCCCTCGCCATGCAGTACAAGGAACTTGAGGACCAGAAGGGATTCATCAAGCAGATGTCCCTGGTCAAGAAGAAGTACGCCGACGTCCCCTACACCCGCGGCACCCTCGGCCCCATTGCCGAAGGCGCCATATTCGAAGTGGAGCGACTCCAGATCGGTATGGTCGCGCCGGACATCGAGGGCGCCGACCTACAGGGTGTGGACTTCAAGCTCTCCGACTACCGTGGCAAGGTGGTCGTGCTCGACTTCTGGGGCAACTGGTGAGGCCCCTGCGTGGCCATGTACCCCCACGAGCGGTCGCTCGTGAAACGCCTCGCTGGCGAGCCTTTTGCCCTGATCGGTGTGAACAGTGACAAGGATCTCGAAGCGCTTCAGGACGTCCTCGTCGAAGAGAACATCACTTGGCGCTCCTTCTGGAACGGCCCCGAAGGAACCAGCGGCCCCATCTCCACCCGCTGGAACGTGCGCGGCTGGCCGACGATCTACATCCTCGACCACGAGGGCAAGATCCGCTTCAAGGGCCCGCGCGGCGAGGCCATGGACGAAGCCGTGGACCAACTCCTGGCTGAGATGAAAGGTTGAAACTCCCTTCCACCCTCAGCATCGGCGTCACGTTCTCGCTCCTGCTGCCGGCCGCCCCCTGTGCGACCGGCAGTGGGTCTGAGGAATTCTCGTCCTCCATCGCAACCGCTATCGAGGCGTCCGACGATGGCGACGAGCAACTGGAAGACCTCATCGACGAGTTCGATGAGCGCATGGCGAAGTTCATGGAGGCCTACAGAGCCGAGCAGGATGAGGCCAAGCGCCAGGACCTCATCAAGGGAACGTACCCCAGGCCGGCCGACTTCGCTCCGCGCTTCCGTGCTTTGGCCACCGAGTTCAAAGACACCCGGGCGGGCGCCGGAGCCCTGGTCTGGATCGCCACCAACGTCTACGGGGACACCCAGAAGAGAACGGTTGATGAGCTTCTACGCGACTACCCGGACAGCCCGCTGCTCGAACAGGTCGTGCCGCTCCTGGCCAATCGCTCAGACGAGGGGTCCCGGTCCAACCTGCGCACCCTCCTCTCAGATAGCCCGCATCGCAACGTTCGCGGGCACGCCTGCCGAGCCTTGGCTCTGAACCTGCGTGGGTTGGCGGCGGACACGAAGGACGAGGATCAGAGCAAGGGCCTGATGACGGAGTCCCGCGCGCTGCTCGTGCGTGTGCAGGAGGAGTTCGACGACGTGCCCTACTACAGCGGAACCCTGGGTGCTGCAGCCCGCGG
>MPMC02235421.1_pt1 | contig 12397 bp, 8 predicted proteins | sample 1617281 | NCBI WGS metagenome assembly MPMC02 (sample SAMN05944809, study PRJNA350692) | marine metagenome | biome: marine; feature: ODZ; material: water; isolation source: 100 m water sample filtered on 30 um supor filter | place: Pacific Ocean | collected 2012-04-09 | depth 100m m | reverse complement strand
GTCCCCACGCACTGGGCCGTGCCGTCCTCTTTGCACTCCACTCGACCCGCCGCGACGCACTGCCCATCGCCGACGTCGCACTGATCACCAAGTCCAAAGGTCTCGTCCACCCGACCGTCGCAGTCGTCGTCCTCGCCATCACAGCGGGCGCGCTCCACCGCCCCGGGCAGCGCGTCACAGACCGTTTGTTGCTCGCGGCAGACGAAGACCCCATCTCTCGCGCACACGCCCCGCCCCGCGGTGCATTGCTCCCCGAGGCCGAGCCCTTCATCGGTCTGTCCATCACAGTCATCGTCTACATCGTTACAGCGCTCGGCGGCGGGGGGGATCGGGATTCCATCACAGGTGGTGCCGCCATCGGCCCCGCAAACCGTCTGCCCGGAGACGCGGCAGGCGCCGATGCCCGTGGTACAGGCAACGCCGAGACCGAGGCCTTCGTCCACCCGCCCGTCGGCATCATCATCAAGCCCATCGCATCGCGGCTCCGGACTCTCCCCCGCATCCACCGTCAGGTCCAAGACCGCGGCCTCCAGCTCATCGGGTCCACGGTCCCGCTCGTCGGTTCGCGGCCCATAATCGGGAGGTGTGACCGCCCCGCCTGCGCCCGAGTGTAGGGGCAGAGGCGCGGGGAACTCCTTCACACAGGCGACGAGTGAAAGGGCCGCGATGGACCAGAGAAGGGGTCTAAGGATGCTCATGATTTCATCTTACTCCCTCACTGGGGGTAGATTCACCATCTCTCTGGTGACCAGTGACGGGTCACGGCGACAGACTGTGGACGTCACCGAGCTCGAACCTTCAAAAGGCGCTCGAGGCTCCCGGCGGCGATGCGCCGAATCCGGACGGGAGACAGAGTCGGGGTCGAGGCACAGAAGCTCCAAGTGAGCCGATCGGCGTATGTGGTGGCGGTCACGATTTGGTCCCCCAAGGCCGAACAGGCCACGGCGAAGTGGACCCCCTCCACGGTCAGGGGCGCGCCCACCTCGGCGAAGTGAATCACCCCGAGATTGCTCACCGCCGTGGAGGCGCGGGCGTCGTACAGGGACTCGATGTTCACCGGCCCTTCATCCGCCGGCCAAGTGAGGCCGCGCTTCACCGCCCGCCGAATATCACTGCTGATCCGCTTAGCCAAGGTGGCCATCCCTCGCTGAGGTTCTACCCGATACGCCTGAAGCCAATTGCCCAAGAGCACCCCGACGGCCTCCTCCGCCCCGGGGTACCCGGCTCGCAAATCGGCTGGGCAGCTCAATAAGAGAGGCACGGACCCCCCGTGCTCGGCGGCCAAGGCGGCGAGGTGGGTCGCGCAGAGGAGCCCGTGAACCGTAGCCCCCATTCGACGGGATGCCTGTCTCAAGGCCGCCGTGTCTTCCACGCTGAACCGGTGGGTGCAGACCACGGTGCGACGTCCTTCAGGGCCGTCGCCCCCATCCACCAAACGCGGGACCGGGGGCGTAGGTTTCGGTTCCGCGGCGACCCCCTCGGGCAAGACGATCTTGGGCGGCGGTCGGTTGCGGTCCGAAGCCCGGCGGAGATGGCCCGCCGCTCCGGCCAGGATCTCCTGGGCCAAGACCATCCCTGAACGACCGTCAGCGACGGTGTGATGAAAAGTGAAGAGGAGCACGTTGAGCGCTTCTCCCCGAACCCAACGCACCCGCATCAAGGGCCCCCTCCCTGCATCGAAGGGGGTGTCCAACTCTCCCGTGAGATGAGCCACCCATGAGCGACCCGCCACGATGGAGAGGGGGATGGGCTCGACCACAGGACAGAATCGAGGGCGTTCGTCCACCAACCGTACCGCACACCGAAGCGCGCCGTGTCGTCGCTGGGCTGCGGCCAGACCCACCCGGAGGGCTCCCACGGTGAGGGGGCCGTTCAACTCCACCACCACGGAAAAGTTGAGGGGCGCCACCTGGTCAGCGGCCCAGAGGACCCGTTCGGGTCCCCGGAGAAATCGGTCGAGGGCGGGAGTTGTCACCGGGCCATGGTACTGCCCGGCGACATGGGACGCACGCCATATCCGTGGGCGAAGAATCCCGTTAAGATGCGCCGCTCTTCTTGAGAGAGGGAGCCCCCATGAGTAACCCCCAAGAACCCCACGTCGCCGAGTTGACCGTCCGGGTCATCATCCTCGGTGTGGTGTTGTCCGTCGTGATGGGCGCGGCCAATGTCTATCTTGGCCTCAAGGTCGGGATGACTGTCTCGGCCTCGATCCCGGCTGCTGTGATCGGGATGCTGATTCTGCGCAAATTCTTCAAGAACGGGACGATCCTCGAAGCCAATCAGGTGCAGACTGCCGCTTCGGCCGGCGAATCCTTGGCCGCCGGGATCATCTTCACCGTCCCGGCCATGGTCTTGGTGGGCGTTTGGAGCGAGTTTCACTGGCTGACCACCACGGCCATCGCCTTCGCCGGCGGCGTCTTGGGGATCTTGTTCATGATCCCGATGCGCAAGGTCTTCGTGGTCAACGCCGACGCCGAGCTGACCTACCCCGAGGGCGTGGCCTGTGCCGCCGTCTTGGAGGCGGGCGCCGACGGAGATGAGGAGGAGAACAGCGCCGACGCCATGTCCATTCTCAAGGGTGGCGGACTCGGGGTCATCATGGCGCTAGGTATCAAGTTTTTGGGCGTCTTCCAGGGGGCGTTGCACACGGCCCATGCGGCGGGCGGCCGAATCTTCTACTTCGGCGGAGAGGTCTCCCCTGCCCTCTTCGCCGTGGGCTTCATCGTCAAGCTCCGGATCGCGGTGCTCATCTTCATCGGCGGCGCCATCGGCTGGCTCATCGCGATCCCCTTGCTGGGCGGCACCGCCGAGCAATTGGCGAAGCCATCGGACGGCGCCTGGGGCCTGTGGGACGCCAAGATTCGGTACCTCGGCGTCGGGGGCCATGGTCGTGGGTGGTATGGACGCCATCTTCAAGGTGCGCGGCGGCCTGGTCCAGGCCGTCCGTGAGCTGCGGAAGCGAGGCACTGCCATCGCCGCGAGCGCCCAAGAGAGGGACATCGGGGGCGGGTACATCACCCTCTTCTCCCTGCTGGCCACGGTCATCATCGCCATCCTCTACTACACCCTGACGGAGAGCGTCGGCATGACGGCGCTGACCACCGTCATCATGATCATCATGTCCTTTTTCTTCACCGCGGTGGCCAGTTACATCGTCGGGCTCGTGGGCAACTCCAACAGCCCGGTCTCGGGGATGACCATCACGGCGGTGCTCTTCACCGGCGGCCTGCTCTATCTCTTCGGATATACCGACGTACAGGGCATGGCGGCCACCCTCGGGGTCGCCGCCGTCGTGTGATGCGCCGCGTGCACCTCCGGTGACGTATGCAACGACCTCAAGACCGGCCACCTGGTGGGCGCCGCCCCTTATCGCCAACAGATCATGCAAATCATCGGGGTAGGCGTCGCGTGCTTGGTGATGGCGCCCATTCTCCAGCTTCTCCATGACCAATACGTCATCGGCAGCAAGGAGTTGGCGGCACCCCAGGCGAAGCTCTTCGCCAGCCTGGCCAGCGGCTTCTTCGGGGACGGCACCATCGCCTGGGACATGGTCAAATACGGCGCGGTCGTCGGCGTCGCCGTCTTGATTCTCGACGCCGTGCTCAAGCGAACCGGCAGCACTTTCCGGGCTCACTTGATGCCCATCGCGGTGGGTATCTATCTGCCCTTCGAGCTGGCCACGCCCATCTTGGCCGGCGGCCTCATCGCCCACTTCCTCTCCAAGGGACAGAGCGAAGAAGAGGCCGAGAAGACCCTCCGCCCCGGCGTGCTCTTCTCTTCGGGGGTCATCGCCGGAGAGTCCCTCACGGGGATCGGGCTGGCGGCGATCGCCGCCGCCGGCACCAAGAAGTTGGACTTGGGGCTCGATCCCAGCCTCGTGATGGCGGCCACCTTTGTCGCCGTGTTCGGGACCCTCTGGCTCTTCACCCGAAACGGCCGCCGACGTACGGCCTGAGCGGACCGACGCCGCTCGCCGTCAAGGGCGTCTTCGCCGCAGCCCCACAAGGCAGAAGCCGAAGAGGCCGAGGAGTGACCACGGATTCACCGAGGTCGCCGTGGACACATCGCAAGCGCAGCCGGCCGCCGCCACGCCGTTGGACCCGCCGCGCACTGGAGTCGGCTCCGCTGCGGGCGCGTTGCCCCCACCGAACCCGCTGACGCCGCCGCTGCCGGTCATCGCTCCGCCGACGCCGGTTCCCATGCCGCCCGCGCCCATGGCGCCGCCTGCGCCCACCGCGCCGCCCGTCGCCGGCATCTCTTCACAGCCCTCATCGGCCATGTCGTCGCAATCATCGTCTCTCCGGTTTCCACAGATCTCGTCGGCGTCGGGATTAACGAGTGCGTTGTCGGGCCGACAATCGTCCTCGTCACAGGTGCCGTCACCGTCGCCGTCGGGACAGTCCACACCGCCGATGCAGACCCCGAAAGGGACCGGCGCATCATCATAGAGGTGGCACGGCGGGTTCCGCGCCTGACAATCGGCGTCCTCGAGGCAGACCTCTTGGCAGATGGGGCCGGCCCCGAGGTTGGTGCAAAAGGCCCCGTCTTCGCAGGAGACTCGACTGCCGTCGCAGTCCGCGCTGATGCCGTTCCCATCGGTGAGCCGACAATAGGTGGCAGCCCAAGATTCAGGGATGCACGCGGTCCCGGCGGGGCAATCGCCCCCGGTGACCCGACAATCGTCCGGGGGCATGCATTGGGTCATGGCTTGCCGACAACGTTGGGCCAGGCACGCGGAGAAGGCTGCGTTGTCGGATTGGTCAGCGCATTTGGTCTGAATACAGTCCACCACCTCGGAGAAAGCCTCTTGGGCCTGCACGGTGCCCTGCTCGAAGCAGGATTGCTGGCAACCGTCGACCTCGCAGGCGTTCACACAATTCCAAACCCCGCCGCAATCGTCATTGCCGATATCGGGCGCTCCGAAGCAGGCTGCCAACTCGTCAGCACATCGCTCCTGGAGACATACCCGATCGCCGTCGGCGCAGTTTCGCGCGCAGGCTGCGGCGTCTTCGTAGGTGGCCTGGGCCGTGGGGCCGGCGCCGGCCGAGCACCGAAAGAAGCAGTCCGAGTCATTGCGTTGACATCCGCTCGCACACTCGGCAAAACCGGCGCAGTCGAGCCCACAATTGGGGGCGTCGCACACTCCGTCGCGACCGCAGACGCCCGCGCAGGGACAATCACGGTCTGCACCGCAGCCCCCGGCACCCATGACGACGTCAATCCAAGTCTGGAACACGTCCACCCGGGTCTGCATCGAGCCGTCTCGGCAGGCCTCGTCTTCACCGGCGGCGGTGCTGTTAACACCGATCACCTCGTATCGATTTCCCGTACGCACCAGGCCCGGGCCTCCCGAGTCTCCGTAGCAGATGCCGGACGCACCGTGGGTGGTGATGTACACCGCCGGTAGGACTGAGTTGAGGCGGAGATTGGTGGAGCGCTTGGTCCCGGAGCCTTCGCGGTTCACGCCGTCGTTCACCCCAAAGCCCACGTAGAGCACATTCTCTCCCTCGAGGGGGTCGATGTCGTCCCTTCGAATGATGTAGGGCGCCGTCTCGTCCACCCGTTCGCTCAGCTCCAAAAGGGCGATATCGTAGAAGCTGAAGTTCGCGTCGGCGTCGTACTGGGGGTGGAGATGAACCCGGCGGGTCCGATAGAGGTTGCCCGTGCGGGGTGGGTCGCCGCGCCGCGATTGCGCGCGTGTTCCAACGTAGAAGTAGATGTCGGTGTCGCTGAGACGAATCCCTTCGTCGGCGAGGTTGCTGCGCTGCCCCTCGACGCAGTGGGCGGCGGTCAAAACCCAGTTGGGATCGATGAGGGTCCCCGTACAAAAGCTCCCTTGATACGCTCCTCGGATCACCGTGGTCAGGGCCCCGACGGCGTCATGCCCTTGCTCTTCGACGCCCCCGAAGACCGATGCTCGAGACTGGCCCAACGTTTGGGATTGCTCCACGTCCGGCTCACCACACCCGCCGAAGGTGAGGAGCAAGAAAAAGAGCGCCGTCGACTTCCAGTACATGAATCTCTCCCTATCGTGCCCACTCCCCGTCGGCGAACCGTTGCGCTTCGATCAGACAGCCTGGCTCAGACCGTACGCCGCAGGGGACGACAAATGTACACGGGGACGGTGATCAATCCATAGCGCGATGGGGTGGCGAGGATCTAGGCCGTGGGCAGCACCGGCGAGGTGGCCAGATAGACGAGCCGACAGTTGCCGGAAAGTTTGCGGTCGAGCGGGGGATTGATCTCGTCCAGATCGGTCCCCTCGGCGCAAATTCCGATGACCAGCGCCCCGGTTGCCTGCCGGATTTGGCGACAAACGTCTCCAAAAAGCGCGCCCTCGGTGGGGACATTTTCAGGCGCGACGCCCACGTAGAGGCTGTTGTGATCAGCGGCGGCGAACCGGCCCATCAGGGTGGCTGTCCCGTGTTGGTTGAGGGCGTGAGCCAAGAGCGCGTACCCCATCTGAGTGGTCTCTATGACCTCATCCACCCCGGCCGCGGCGAGGTGCGCGCCGTTCTCCGAGTCCAGGACCTCGGCCACCATATAGAGCGGCTCTCGGCGTTCCTCGGCCAGACTCTGCTTGTCGAGGTAGGCGCGAATGGTGAAGGCCATCAAGATGGTGTCGGCGTCCGCTCGATGGGCCGCGACATTGCGAGACCCCACCAAAACCAGAGACTTGGCGAAGGCCAGGCGGAGCTTGTCCAGCTCGCTCTCTTTGGTGGGGTTGGCCGAGACCCAAATGAACTCCGCTGAGAGACCAAGGGGGCGCTCGCCTTTGCCGCAGACCACCACCGTCTCTCGTCCTATGTCCATCTCCCTGAGGAGCGCTTTGAGGAACAGCTCCGCGCCGGTTTCGTACCCGCAGATCACGACGTGGTTGATGTATCCGTTCATGCGGATTTGCTCCTGTCGGATGCCCAAAATGGCCTGGGGTAAGGTCTGGGCCACGATACCGGCGAAAAGTCCGAGGGTCACCATCCCCACCACCATCAGGCAACCACCGACCACTCGACCGAGGCCCGATTGGGGGGCGATGTCACCGAAGCCCACGGTGGTCAAAGTGACGAGGCCCCACCAGAGCGAGTCCGCGATGGAGTCGATGGTGGGGTTTAGGTCACGCTCGATGAAATAGAGGCTCAGACCGCCGATGACCGTGGCCCCACCCACCAAGGTGAAGCCGAAGATATAGAGAATCCCGTTATCGGTGAGCGCCCGCGTCAGACCCGCAAAGGGCGTGCTGTACCGAAAAAGGCGGGCCGCCCGCAATAATCGCAGGAGACGGAGAGCCCGCAGGCCACGCAACGCCGGCACCAGCGCGAGAATGGTGACGATATCGATCAGGATGAGGGGCCGAAAACAGAACCGAATTCGGCCCCAGAGATGATAGCGCAGACCCCTAATGGTGGTGCTCTTGTAGAAGTCGAGGGCCGGCGGCCGATAGGTGGCCACGCGGAGGGTAACCTCGAGGGCGAAGAGCAACATGAGCACGAAATCCACCAGCTCGAGCCGGTGTGAGACGGGATGATCGAACCCGAGGCTCGTTTGAACACATAAGATGATGATCGACAGCGCAATCAGCAGATAGATGACGGCTTCGACGCGACGCTGAAGCGTACCCTCTTGGTGGAAAGCGGAGTGAATCGTGCGAACAACTCGGTTCATGTGAGAACTCTACTCCGATTCCCCACGGGTCCAAAAAACTGTGCTGGGGCTTATTGACCCCAACGAATTTGGGACCTCGAAGTCGCGCTAAGGAACGGGAGACCCCACCGGATCGAAGTGCTGGAAAGATGTAGGCATCATTTGCTTCCCCACCCCTTCTTTTGGCATCTTTCTTGATAGGGATCATGTGGAACTCAGTTTGGCGCAAGCACCAACCCTTGGGGTGGCCGCCGGGCTGTGTCCAATTCCAGATCGAACCGAAGGAGCCGAACGTGAGACGCCAAATTCTCTTGCTCATGGCCAGCCTAACGCTGCTTGCCCCCATGAGCGCCAGCGCGTTCGTGACACCCTTTGGGGTCCGCGTAAACGAATCAATCAACCGCGGACTGGACTTCATCCGCGGCCTACAAAACGGCGATGGCGGATGGGGGAGCGCCACGGGGTTAGCCCTCTTGGCTCTTCTGGAACGACGCGCCTCCGCCGACTGGAACGCGCCCGCGGTGGGTTACATCGACATGAGCGATGACGACCAGCGTATCGTGCGTCGCGGGATCACCTACTGCATCAACAGCATCAGTGGTTTCGACAACCAGCAGAGCGTGTCTTACGACACCGGCGCGTGTTTGATGGCCATGAGTGTCTATGTGTCCACCGGTGGCCCCATTGACATCGGCGCGAATCGCTCCGTCGCCCAGGCCTTGAGCAACGCCATCGACTCTTTGACCCGCAGCCAGGGCAACCAAGGGCAAAACCAGGGTGGCTGGAATTACTTGGCCCCGGAGAACGACGGCGATTTATCTACCACCCAATTCGCCATGGCCGGACTCTCCGCAGCGGCGGCGATCCGCGCCGACGCCGACGACTCGCTCCCGCGGTCCGCTAACTTCGTCAGTAACGCCAAGAACGGAGACGGCGGACACAAGTATCGTGGCGGTGGCGGCAATCGGTCGACCCACACGATGACGGCCTCAGGGATCTGGACGTATCGCCTCGCCGGCCTCTCCGTGGGGGATGCTCAAGTGCAGTCGGCCCTGCGCTGGCTGCAGAACAACTACCGCTACGACAGCATCATTCAAGAGAATGGCTGGCCCGGTCAGTATTACTATCTGTGGGCCGCAGCCAAGGCGCTGGAAGTGAGCGGGGATGACGGCAGTAACCCAGACGTGACCGACGAGACCGTCGGCGGCCAACGGAACCCGGAGGCCGACGGATATCCCGAAGAGGAGGCGAGTTGGTACTACGACTTCGCGTGGTGGTTGACCGAGGTCCAGGACGGCAACGGACGATGGACTCGAAACGGTGCCTGGGCCAATGACCCCGGCGTCACCCCGGCCTCCTTCGCCATTCTGGTGTTGGAGCGCTCCTTGGGCGGCGTGTGCATCGATGAGGACGAGGACGGCATCTGCGGCGCCGAAGACAACTGTCCCGACGTGGCCAACCCCGACCAGACGGACAGTGATGGAGACAACATCGGGGACGCCTGCGACAACTGCCCCGATGACCCCAATGTGGACCAAATCGACGAGGACGCCGACGGAATCGGCGACCGCTGTGACCCCATCGTCTGCGTCGAGGATGGAATGCCTGATCTTTGTGACGGCCTGGATAACGACTGCGATGGAAACGTCGATGAGGGGCCCGACGGCGGCGCCCCCGTCGCCCCCGATTTGTGCGCCACCGGCGACCCAGGCGCCTGTGGTCCGGGCGAGCAGCAATGTATCGCCGGCATGGTGGTCTGTGTCGGCGAGGGGATCCCCGAGATGGAGATCTGCGACGCCGTCGACAACGACTGCGACGGTAGAATCGACGAAGGAGTACGGAACAACTGCGGCACCTGCGAGATGATCGAGGACGAGAGCTGCAACGGTGAAGACGATGACTGCGACGGTAACATCGACGAGAACAACCCCTGCCCGGGCGAGGAGGTCTGCTTCGAGGGCGAGTGTCGCGGCGCCTGCGCCGGTAACGAGTGCATCGAAGGGGGCCAATTCTGCGATCCCGAGACGGGTCTCTGCTTGGCGCCGTGCGACAACTCAGATTGCCAACGAAACGAGCGCTGCGATCCGGAGACTGGCATGTGTTACGACCCCTGCGAAGACATCAACTGTCCCGCAGGTGACCGCTGCTGGCTGGGCGAGTGCGTCCCCGACGATTGTCTGAGCGTCGGGTGTGAAGAAGGGTCGATTTGTAACGGTGTCGAGTGTGTCCCTGACCCGTGCGCGAACTCCGAGTGCGACCCTGGCTCCTTTTGCCGCGACGGCCAATGCATCCCCAGCTGTGCGGACATCAGCTGTCCCCTGTTCGAGGTCTGCGTCGACGGTGCGTGCGTACCCGATGACTGCGGCGGGGTCTCGTGTCCCGAGGGACAGCGCTGCGACCGTGGAGTTTGTTTGGGGGATCCGTGCGCAGATGTGGAGTGTCGCGAAGGCGAGCGCTGCGTGGACGGCCAATGCGTATTCGACGACTGCACAGAGGTAGAGTGCCCGCCGGGTCAGGAGTGCGTCCAAGTGGGCGATACACGCCAGTGTGTCTTGGCCGACCGACCGGAGCGGGGCGGCGTGAACATCGGTGACGAACCGGATGGGGGCGCCGCCCTCCCGCCGGACGCCGGCGTGGACGGGTCGATGAACAACCCGATCCCCACCAATGACGGCGGCGGCGCACCCATCCCCACCAATGACGTGGGCGGTCCCGGCGCTGGACCGGACCCCGTGGCGGGCTGCCACTGCGACACGCAGGGCGCCCCCTCACCCTGGACCGTCCTGCTCATGCTGCCCTTGTGGGCCTTGCGCCGACGACGCCGATCCCCCTGAGAGACCTCACGGTTGGAGACCGAGACCAAGGTCGAGTTCGGACGCCCGAGTAGGCCACGGGCGCCGGCGAACAACGGTGGTAAACGAGAGAGAGAGCCGGCGCTGACGCCCTAGAGAGACCTGACGGTGCTGCGGAGCGTGTTCGCGTCCAGGCGGCCGAAGACCCCACTGCGCAGAAAGCGTCGACGGATGTCTGCGTAGACATCCGCCAGGTCGTCGCGCCCGAAGGCGGCGGCGCGAAGCACCACGCGCTCCAATAAGTTAGCGACCCGACGTACATCGCCCTGGTTTGCCGCCTGCGCCATCTCTTCGACCCAGGCGATGGCCTCGGCCTTCTCTTGGGCGGCCACCACCTCGGCCTCGACCACGAGGGCGTCCTCGGGGTCTAGGGTGGAGCGGTGCAGTAGGTCAATCTCCCCCAAGAGGGTGTCATCATCCCCCAAGAGGCGCGCGCCGAAGACGCGATAATCGCCGGTGCGGGGGCGCGGAACCGTGACCGAGACGAAGTAACGACAAAGGCCGGCATCCGCCTCCATGGGCACCACGGGCACCATGAGAGGAGCGCAATGCTCCTCGTGATCCACCACCGTGAGCAACGCGGGTCGAGGCGAAAGCCTGAAGACGAGGCGCGGTTGAACGTGCGCGGCGTGCGACAGCTCCAAACGAAGATTGCTGACAGGCTGCCGACGAAGCGCTTCGATCCGACGCAAGAAGGCGTCGGCGTACCCCGTGCGCCCAACGTGAATGAGCTCCCCACCGGTGATGCCGGCCACGGCGGTGATGAGGCCGAGATCGGCGCTCTCGTCCGTGCAGATGAGATCCACGGGCAGGTTGGCCTCACCCAATAGGGTCGCCACCTGATCCAAGAGCGCGAGGTCACCGACACGGTCAACGTTGATGGCGAAGATGATGCGCGTTCCCTGCCCCAGCCTGATGGCCTGAGCGTGGGCGATCGACAGCGCCGATGCGAAATCTTGTCCGGTGTGAACCAGTCGGCTCAACTTGCCGAAAGACCCGGGAGTGCCCACCAACTGAACCTGTTCGGGAGGCGCCTCTGCGAGGAACCTCTCGAGGCCGCCGGCCAAGGCGCCTTTTTGGTGAACCGGTGGCTCTCCTAGGGAGATGAGCACCAACTTAACAGGCTTGGGCTCCCCCTTGGCGCCGGGGACGAAGACGTCAAGTAACACGCCCACCTCGGCGCTCTCATCACTCATGAGGCTCGCCCTGGGGTGGAGCCGCGCCGCGAGTCGGATGTCGCTCGAATCGCTCATGATCGCGCCCCCGGCTCGACGGCTCGCTCCAAGACCCTCAACACAATGCAGGAGATGTTGTCACCGCCGCCGCCTCGGTTCGCGCTCACCATGAGGTCGAAGGCGGCCCAAGGCGCGCCCGGCGCGTTCTCGACGATCTCGAGCATCCTGCGTTCAGCGTCTTCTTCGTCCATCCCCGCGTAGTCCGGAATGCCGTCTGAGCACATCAGGATGGTGTCTCCCGGCGTCAACATGACCTCCAAGAACTCGGGGCGGAGCGGCACCGCGACGATGTCGCCGGCCGGGGTCTTCTCGAACTCACCAACGCAGCGGATCAGGGCGTTTCCACCGGTGAAGTTGCGCGCAAAGGTGGGCTGGCGACCTTGTCGCATCAGCTGAGTGGTCAAGTTGTGATCGACGGTGAGACGGGCCATATGGCCATTCCGAATGAGATAGATTCGGCTGTCACCGATAAACGCCATGGTGGCGCGGTTCTTATCGAGGAGCATCGCGATGGCCGTGGCGGCCATGATCCCTTCGGGCTGACCGGGAAAGTCCGGCACTTCTTCACGGACCGTGGTGCCGATTCGGCCGTTCGCCGCGTCCATCATCTGGCTCAGAATGCGCGACCGCGCCTCGTGGCTCGAAGGGAGCGACAACCCTAAGGACTCG
>MPMC02054826.1_pt1 | contig 12425 bp, 19 predicted proteins | sample 1617281 | NCBI WGS metagenome assembly MPMC02 (sample SAMN05944809, study PRJNA350692) | marine metagenome | biome: marine; feature: ODZ; material: water; isolation source: 100 m water sample filtered on 30 um supor filter | place: Pacific Ocean | collected 2012-04-09 | depth 100m m | reverse complement strand
CGATGATCGAATTAATGAATGTCACGGACTGGATTGCAACAGCTACCAGTTTCGAGCTGATGAATCGGGAGCAGATTAATAATGATTCACAGATCATTCAGGATTGGCGCAAGGGGAATGGTTCAAAAAAAGACGGCGAGGCCGCCATTAAACGGGTAGTTGAAGGGAATCTTCGGCTAGTGGTATCTATGTGGAAGAAATATTTTCTTGATAAGGGCCTGGCCAGACCCCATTCACTGGAGATATTACAAGAGGGTGCTATTGGCCTTTGCGAAGGGGTTATCAAGTTTGACCCTTCCCTAGGTTTTAAATTCTCCACTTATGTGGCTTGGTATATCCTAAAAAATATGCGCGAATATCAGCGCGACAGCGAAAGACCTATCAGATTTAAGGGCGAGCGGCATTGGCAAGCAATTAAAGCCTGTCGCTTGCTGGCGGATAAGCAAATTACCAATGAAGAAATAGAGAAAGCGATCAATTTACCTATAGAGAAATGCCGTCAGCTAGCGATGGATTTTTCTCTTTCTTCCTGGCTATATTCGATAGATACATGGGCCTTTGAGTCTAATGATGGAGACAAGCGCAACACACAAAGACAAGAGGCTTTTATTGCTGCATTAATGGTTGAGGAACCTCCCATAAAGTCCGAGATTGATGAGGTATTGAGCGATTTGTTTGATGAATTTAATGTTCTCCCGAGGCTTGCCGATGTGATGATATGTCGTTTTGAGGATTGCAGATATAACAAAAAAACGACTGCAGCAACGGCAAATGAATATAAAGAGGCTAGGGAAAAAATTAGTGAGATGAGAGAGGTTGTATTAAAGCAAAACCGAACATTAGAATATACAGCCCTTAGTCCCTAAGGGTTGTATTGTTCATTCTATTTTTCTAAATGGCTATTATTTCTTTGGTTGGTCGGTTAGGGGCTGACCCCGCTTTAAAATTCTTTGAAAGCGGTTCATCAGTTTGTGAGTTTAGGGTAGGTGACATCAGCAAACGGGGGGAGGAGTCGCCAACTAATTGGTTCAATTGTAAACTGTGGGGGAAGCGTGCCCAACTCTTAGTCGATAGTGTGAAAAAAGGTCAGAGAATTCAAATTTGGGGTGAAGTTTGTACGGAGGAATGGATTGATAAAGTGTCAGGGGAAAAGGCAGACAAGCAAGTTATTGTAGTGGCTAATTTTAATTATATTGAAAAAGCGCCTGAGGGCTCATGGGGGAATAATCAGAGCAGTAGCGGCTCAACCTTGACGGAAGACATTCCGTTTTAAGGAGGCGCTGTCTGCGTTCAAATTGAACACCCTCCGATGATAGATGAAACGACAATTGCGGTCAGGCCAACAGTTCAGGCTGCAATTTCAATGGTTCTAGATGAGCCGCCCCTATTCGATGATCGTCCTCACTCAACAGTTGCCCGATGTCGACCATTTGCAATCGCATTACTACTCCTTACTGGAGGAGTTAGGTCGCGTGAGATTGTCGCAAACATGGCCCCATTTGTCCGCCATGACGACATCCTGGTATATGAAGAGGGGGCAACCCTCTTAGAGGATATGGCCGCTGATTGCCTCGCTGAATATGTAGCTGCGGGGTTGTTACGTTGTCGCGATGATGGGTTATTCGTTGCGACTGTCGGGAGTGGTGGTTCCAGTGGCCTGCAGAAATTAATAACATGGACGTGTGCCCTAAATGGGCAACTCCCTGACCATTTATTGGCTGAGGTGTAAATATGAGAAAAAAAATTGGGGAACATCAGCGCCGTATGGGGCAATCTCCTCACCCTCTACCTGTTTATAGAAGGGGTGCTGCTGTTCATGTCTATATGGGGGCAGGTTGGAATAAGGCGAGTGTTACAGAATCAACTAGGGATTGGTGTTCTGTTTGGATTAATAAAATTCAGCGCCAGGTCACTATTCACGATGCTCGGAATGTCTATTTGTTGTCGTCATCTGATCAATGAAAGCACTACAAAATGAGCTGGAACAAGCCGCCAGAGAAATGGAGCAACTGATAAAAGAGTCTTTACAATTGCAAAGGCGAATCGCGGGATGCATTGCTGAACAACGTCGAATTGCTGGGGATTATGTTGAATATCCATTTGAGATGAGTATCGATGATTATGACCCAGATGGGGATCTTTATGCAGAGGTTCTGGAGGCCTCAGAGCGAGGGATGCTATGAGTCTGATTGAATTACGGCTAGATATGCCGTTGATTTCTAAGGCCCGGCCACGCTGCGGGAAGGGTCATGCTTATCTCCCATCAGCTTATAGGGAATGGAAAAAACTGACCCAGATGAGGTTAGAGGATTTATGGATTCAAAATCAACTCCCGACATTCAGCAAAGCCATACCAATTAAAAATCTAACTGTTGAGGCGCATGGCCCAGGCCGGAGCGACAGCGACAATCTGTTGGGGGCATTGCTTGATGCTGGGCTCCCCCAAAAACCAGGCTGGCGGGGATGTTGGACCGATGATCGAGTAACGATAATCCCGTCCGTCTGCTTCTATTGGATCCGCAGTCGTGAGCAGTTTTGGGTGATCAGGATACTGACTGACGCTATGCCTTGACGGTTATATTAGTGATGTTAATATCAGCAAGATAGGGCAATGGTCCTGATAGTTCCAAATGGCTTACGAAACTGGTTTATTAGTCCTGACTGACAGTCATGGAATCGATTATTTGCATCGGTACGAAACCTGGAAGCCGTTGGCCGTAAGGGCTGATCAAAAAAATGCTGATTGCATTTGTTTCATCAATGTGGATTCTTTTTATTGTGAGGCTGTGGTGCTGTTGGATACAGCAAAACCATTTATCCCCTGGAATGAAGGCGGGAAGAGGTCTGTATCCTTAGTGTTGGCTTGTATTGCTGAGGTCTGTGATTTTGTTGAGCCGTTTGGGGCCATTGATCACAGTCTAGTTATTAGCTGTACAGAGTTAATCCAAACCATGGTCCCGGCCTTGCATCATGAGGTTTACAAGGTTGAAAATACGGGGAAATTTTTATATGGTCCAGCAAGACCGCGACCAATTAATCATCTAATACTAGATGAACATGTTTTGAATATGCGGGATTTCGAGGTCGTCGCGGCGCTTAGATATTTAATGAGTGAACGAGGCGGGAACTCATTAGCAAGAATCATGGAACATGATGCCCCGACAGTCAACACCTCTCCAGTCTCGCTGCAAAACCTTCCTCAAAATTGGGAACGTCAAATCCCTGCGGCTCAGAGGGCTGAAACGCTGGCGCTGCTAAATAGCCTGCATGGATCGATTGACACCACAGCCAAAGGGGCGTAATGTCATTACACTAACAAAAAGACCCATGAGGCTTCTCGATACGACTGTGGAAAAAATTGATAGCCCTCAACTGGTTCATTGCCAAACAGATTCCTCCTATCGTCGTACTGACGCGGTTTCTCAGTCAGAACTGAAGGAGATCCTCAAGAGTCCCGCACATCATCAGCTCCGATATGGCCCCAATGCTCAACCGTCATGGCCCAGCGCAAACATGATTACGGGGACCGCAATTCACCATAGGACGCTTGAGCCCGGAACATTCCAGCGAAATTTCGCATGCAAATCTGATGTTCCACCCGAGCCCACCATTGCGGATCTAAAAAAAATTGCTAATGATTCAAATATTGATATCAAAGGGTTAACTAAAAAATCCGACATCATGAGTGCTATCTATCCAGACGGTTTGCCTAAGGAGACTCGAACCACTATTAGCGATGCAGATTGGTTGGTCGTTAATGGCTGCGCCGATGCCTTGAGGGTTCATGATCACACTGGCCCATGGTTTGATCCGAGCTTGCCGTCATATCGAAAATTTAATGAGGTTTCGCTTTATGACCGGGATCAAATGGGGATAGCACGTAAATGCCGTATTGATCGACTTCATATTGATGTTGATGAGGGGGTGATTAAAATCATTGACATCAAATCAACAGATGACGCTCGTCCTCATTCTTTTGCTCGAAAATGTGCGGAATTGGGGTATCACCTGCAGGCCTGGTGGTATTCAGACATGGTTCGCCGGGTAATGAATCACGGTCTCTTACAAAATATGTCAATCGAATTCTATTTTGCTGTTGTAGAGAGGAAAAGTCCTCATGCCATTAATGTATTTAAGGCATCTGATGAATTACTCTCTGCGGGTGCTGTCTTGGCGGATCGTGGGCTACATGCACTAGCCCAGTGCAGAGAATTGGAATGGTGGCCCGGATATGAACCTGTCATTCATTCGCTCAAACTGCCCTCTTGGTATGGGATCTCTGATGATCCCCTAGATGATGTTGCTTTCTGATGAGCAAAGGTTTAAAAAGAGATTTATCAACTTCAGCGGATTCAGAAACATCCCTATGGACCATGCCTAAAGGCCGTCCAACAACCTCAACCGAGCGCATGCAGCTTAAAAAACTGCGTGACCAGGGCCTTGCGCCCCCAATCAAAAAGTGTCGCTCGTGCGGCAAGGAGACCAAGCCGGCTAGTGGCTCCAGCAAAGCCGCAAAACTAGGTCTCTGCTGGGATTGTTGGCGGTCTACGCCAGAGGGGAAAAAGGAGAGGAGACGCCAGAATCTTGTCCGTAAGGTTTGGATTGTTGCCTATTTCTCGGCTCGTGAGGGTGAGGGATATCAGCAGTTTTCGCGAGCCCGTCAGGCTATCGGCCATGCCTATGTTGATAGAACGTTAGTCAATAATTCTCCAGTCGTTTGTGTTTGGTCTAATGGCGACGTAACAGCTCATTTTGGACTGACGTCTCAATCGAGATCAGAGGATTTCACAACTGCATCGGGTCAGTTCTTTTTAGAGGGGCCTGATGAACCAGATGCTGATTGGTTTAAGGCACAGGTGCCTGAACCTAAGCGAACATGGTTTGAGTAATTGACAGAATTGACAGCACGACCAGAGTAAACTAATAATATCTAGATTTGGAGACATTTTGTTTGTTGTTTGGGTCAGGAAAGCCCTGGACCCGCTGCAGGTTTATGGTCCATTTGACACCCTTTTTGCTGCTCGTGACTGGGCTGATGAATATGGATGCGAGCATAACTGTGATGTTAGGACCATAAAATTACAGCCACCACTAGGGGCTGAGCCAGGCACTTAATAGAGAGTGAATCTCTATTTTCATGGATACCAAAAACCCAGCGCCTCGCACCTCTGACCCGCTTTCTCGATTTATTAATTGGATCAGTTCAGTTGGGAATGACAAGCCGCCCATTAATCGCAATGGCGGTAGTGATCCATTCTCTCGATTTATGAATTTTATCTCAGACAGCTAATGCATAATGCAACGTTCATATCAGCTACCCCAGATGCTGAGGAATCAATTGTTTACTGTGCGAGGGTTTCAAACCCTAAAAACCAGGGCAGTGGTTCCTCACCTGCGAGGCTCATCCGCTACCTCATCGAACACCGGCATTGGAGCCCATTTGAAATGGCTCACTTGGTTGTAGAGGTCAATACCACGCGGGCTATTGCTGCTCAGGTCATAAGACACCGAAGCTTTTCATTCCAGGAATTCTCTCAGAGATATTCAGCAGTTGGTGAGCTGGCTGAACCACAGATACCAGATATTCGTTTACAGCACAAAACCCAAAAACAGATTAGTCATGGCCATCTAGATCCGGCATTAACGGAGGAGATGGAGACAAGAATCCAGGGTTGTTTCAATGTTGCCCGTGAGGTTTATACCGATCTATTAGAGGTTGGCGCAGCCCGTGAAAATGCCCGTGATGTTCTACCATTAGCAACACCAACTCGGCTGTATATGGCCGGGACTATTAGGAGCTTTATCCACTACCTTGAGACCCGTACCCATCGAGATACTCAGAAGGAACACCGGCAGATAGCCAAGAGTATTTGGTCTATTTTTAAGGACAAATTTCCTATTATTGCTAGTGCAATATCTGCCTATCGGCAGGAAGAAGCTGAGAAATATGAACTGTGGCATCTATACAACAATGGGGAGCTGAGTTATGGGAGTAGGGCCTGGGGGACCGTTACCCACACGCCTTTAGCTCACAATTATCAAGACGATTATGGGGTTAATAGGATTCTATCTTTTTCGCCTTCACTAAGATTTGAAGCGGGGAAGGGGCCTGTCACTGAGGTTCCTCATTTTATGGGTGGCGTTGTTGCGTCCCCATGGTCTGAGGACACGATTTCATTCGGAGACCAGGATGTAATGACTCTGGGGGGTGAAGACCATTTTAGCTGGGAAGATACAGCACCATCAGAATTTGAGCCATGATCTGCTTCAGGATAATGATTGACGCCACGGTAAGGGCTGCTACCTTGAGCTGAGTTGACCATTTGCTCGATGCTGTCTAGTGGCACAAAAATACGACCATCAACTTGTGATGGCCATGGCTGGACCCTGACGACACGCTCTGGACGGCAGATAGATGTTTATTTTTATGATATCGGAGTGAATATTGTTGCTGGGTATTCCAAAGCACGATTGCCAGTAGGTTCTTTTTTTGCTGGGTCGAATAGAGAAAACCAGCTTCTTTCGGCGATTGAAACCTATAAATCCAGGCACATCAAGGCCGCTCTCAGGGCGTTGCTGTGCATGCTGATCGAATGAAACCGATGGCCGGGCCTATGACCGATTGGAGGAAGTTTTTCCGAGAACGTCCAGATCTCAAGCCCCCTGGCTATGACGAGACTGTGCGGCTGCTTTTGCTGCAAGCGGCTCAAGAAAAACAATATATGGAATTAAGGGCTTGAGGGCTATTGACATCTCGCCATGATCAGCTCATAGTATGTGGGTAGAGTTAATGATCCTGACCGGAAACTGGAGGCTTCTCGTGAAACCGATCATCTATGGGGTAGGCATTGCCATTGCTCTGATCTCTATCTTCGCTGTTCAACCACACGAAACCCCGAGACGACCTATCTACTCAGGCCCAACTGAATACCGTCCCTAATTATGACCGTACTGGCAAAACTTTCAACCAAAAATCATCACCCTGGCCATTGGGGTAAAAATTTTAAGGTCCGTATTGAAATAGGGATTTGTGATCTAGAAAGGCTTTGCGCCTATATGGAATCGACAAGAATTAAAAACATGCGCCCATCACCTCATACGGGTGCGTGGATTGAACCCGATCCATGGGTGAGCCGTGTGAATGATGCTTGTCATGCGTCGATGAAAACGGCACATGAAGCCGCTCGGAAACGAGCAATGTCTAACTGTTGAAGTTCATATGTGATCGTGTACTTAGTACCTAAGTTCATATGTGATCGTATTGCCTGGCCGGAATCCTCAGGCATGGATATTCTTGCCCTGATTTTTTCCTTGGTGGTTTTTAAATCGGGGCCGGTAACCATTGAAACAAACATTGTCGATCTCAGCTTTACCCAATATCCACTCAGCCACAAGGTGACTGTCCGAGTAGCAGTCTGGTGAAAATAAAATGGGACTCGGAAACCTGGAGCCGTAGCGGTGTGATGCCGCAATTCCAGGGGATGCCGTGATGGCTGCTAAAAACCAAGAGCCTAACGGCTACCCAATTATTAATGGGATGCCTAAAGAGACACCGAAGGCTGCTCAGGCATTCGCTGCCTATATCGAATTAGGTCGCGAGAGGACAACGGCTAAAGTCGCCTCGGTTTTAGGTATTGGACCTCAACGCACCCGCGATTGGGCTGTTAAATATCATTGGCGCGATAGGGCCGCTATTTGTGATAGCCGGGCGATGAAAAGCCGTTTCTCCGAGGTTAATGGTGAGCGTGCTGAACAGCACCGTGAGGCCATCCGTCAATTTAGAAAAGACCAGGACCGTCGAGCCAAGGCGATGGGCGACTTAGCAGATTTAATGGTTGACCTCACAACAGAAAAAATTGCAGCCATGCGCGTGGCCGGTGAACTGCCATCAGAACAGCAGATTGCTAACCTCGCGAAAACGTGCGCCACTCTCGCTGAGACATCAGCCAACCTACAGGCAACGGCCCTAGGCGTTGATGAATTGGTCGACATGGTCGACCAGGAACTAGGCGAGTGAGAAAGGGGCTAGCCCTCAAGCTGTTACGCCGAGCCAGTAAAGAGCAGGCGCTTGTAGTGAATTTGGCAAATCGTCGCAAAGAGGTTGGCTTTAATCGGACGTCTCTGAGTTTTCGTGAATATATTCAACTGGTTAAGCCTGATTTTATCTTCTACCAGTGGAACGAAATTGCTATCACTCGACTGCAGGAAGTTGCAGATGGCAAGTTACTCCGGCTGTTGATTCAGGTGCCGCCTCGACATGGTAAATCCGAGCTGTGCAAATTATTTGCTGGCTATTATCTGACCCGATTCCCTAAAAGGTATACGGGTGTTTGTGGCTATGGGCAGGAGCTAACTTATCCATTCAGTAGAGATGCTCGCCACTATTTCAAGCAGGGCGGCGGCAGACTCAACCAAGACGCTCAGAGTGTTACGTTTTGGGAGACAGTTGAGAGGGGCGGCTGCTGGGCCGCTTCCGTGGGGGGATCGGTAACGGGTAAAGGCGCTTCTGTGGCTATACTCGATGACGCTATTAAGGACCGCCAACAATCTGAGAGCCCAGCTGAGATCAGGACTCTCCATGGTTGGTATAAATCGACTTTTAGAACACGGATCAATCCAGAGTCAGGAGCCATCGTGATCGTGCAGACCCGCTGGTCAGAAGTGGATGCCATTGGTCTAGTCATGGACCTCGAGGCTCATGCAGACGAGGAATCTCGCGAGGGCTGGCATATCATTGATTTTCCTGCGCGTTTTCAAGATTGGCGGCTACGACCAGCTATCCCCGACTGCATAACAGTCGAGGAGGATTTTAGGAAAGAGAATGGTCAACCTCTTTGTCCTGAGAGGTACGACGACAAAGCCTTGCGGATAATTGAGAATACACTTGGCTCTAGGGAATGGAATTGTCTATACCAACAAAACCCAATAGCTCTAGATGACGCAATTTTTAAACCGACGTGGTGGCGCTATCGGTCATTAGCTCAAATAGGCGAGCTTCCACGTCGGCGGGTCGTCTTATCCATCGACTGCACATTTAAGGATGCAGAAAATTCAGACTATGTGGCCATGGTTGCCCTATGCGAACATGAGGACGGAACTGTTACCATCCTGGATGTGATCAATGAGCGATTAGACATCATTGGCACCATGTCAGCCATCAGGAATTGGGCCAACAGGTTCTCACCGGCAGCGGTATTGGTTGAGGAGGCCGCCAATGGCTACGCCGTTATTCAAATGATGAAGGCAAAATTACCAAATATTATCGGAGTCAAGACAGGCAATGCCTCCAAAGTTTCCAGGGCCAGCGGAGCTGCTCCAATGATCGAGGCGGGGAGTGTTTATTTACCTCCGAATGCCTCATGGCTACACCCATTCATCAATCAATTTTCGACTTTTCCCCGGTCGAAGCACGACGATATGGTGGATGCATGTACTCAGGCATTGAATTGGCTGCGGGACCGCCGGGCACCACAGGTGACTGTTGCATCGTGGGGACAGGCCGGATAAAATTGACACCTCGAATCTTGTGTGTTACTGTTAGCTCATACGCAACTAGTCAAATGACCTCTAAGATTAACGCCCAAGCCAAGCAGATCATCGATACCTACGGCAAAACCCCTTCTAATGAGTTGGTTCTCATGCCAAGTGACTTGGTTGAGAAAATGCCTCGCCTTTATACCCAAGACGGCAAGGGTAAGGCCGCAATTGTCTATGCCCATCTATTTGGCCCAAGCGGTGACTGGTGGCTGACAGAGGTCAATGAGGATGGAACAGAGGCTTTTGGTTTTGTCCGACTCGCAGCAATGCCAGATTGTGCTGAGTTGGGTTATATCAGTATTACGGAGCTACAAGCATTGGTCGATTCTGAATTTATCGCCAAGAAAGATATTCGTTTCCTGATCGAACGGGAAAAGAATTGGGAACCATGCACGCTGGGTGATGTTATGAAGAACTCAAAAAAATAACCAAAGTTTTGATCGAATACAGAAGGCCTCCTAGGGGGCTTTTTTATTACTTGACACCACGCCTCTCGTGTGTTAGTGTTAGCTCATATGCAACTAATCCTATGACCTCTACAATCTCCATGACCACCGCGCAAGCCAAGCGGATTAGCCGTTTTAACCAACGCAGACGATTAGCTGGTCAACAGGTGTTGGCTCAGGTGCCTACTTTCCATCTCGAAACTGGTGAACACAAGCCTGTGACGGCAGCTCGTCGCTATATCGCTGAACATGGTTTGGTCTCACCGGCAATCCTCAATGTTCGTCGTAACGAGCACACGACTGATCGCTTTTTCTGGGGCGAGAAAGGACTATTTAGTGCTCAGTACGTTGAAGAAAATCATTCTCTTTTCCCCTCTTTACGCTTGATCGAACGGGAACAGAATAAAGTTTTGATCGAGGTTTAGATAGCCATGTCTTCTGAATTCGTAATTATTGGTTCTACTCCTTTCAGCGGGCCTAGCCTTCTCAAATGCCCAGATTGCGGGCATGTTGAGACGGTTGGCCATATGGATTGGTCCTCTCTCGGCTGCAATGGTTGCAACCTAAAAATAGAAAAACATTCTTGGCTTATATGGAGAGCACCTCGCAAGCCTACCCACGGTTGACACCACGCACTCCCGGTAAACTGCAAATATATAAGTTGCAGTTATCTTTTGAGACCGTTAGGCTTTACGCTCACCGCCTCGCAGCAATTAAAAACAACTGAAAACCTAAACCTTGCCCGTAAAGAGGCTTGGCGTGCGTTTAAGAGGCAATCACCCCGCTCACGTCTACCTTATGACGATCTAGAAGCCGCTGCATTCATTGGCTTAATGAAGGCCTGCCATAGGTTTGATGAGGATTTTGGCTGCAAATTCTCTACCTATGCGGTCCCTAAAATTCGTGGTGAGATCCTTCATTACATCAGAGATAATACTTATCTACTGAAATTGACTCATCGAATGCGTGAAACTTGGCAGAAAGGTAAGCGGCTACTCGATCAGTCGATGTCGGATATTGAGATAGCAGAGTCGCTAGAGATCACCCTAGAGGTCTGGCTTGACACTCGTTCGGCTTGCTCAGGCCCACCATTAGAACTAAAAGATTATGCCGGTCTACATGAAGACAACCTACAGGCCCGCGAAGATGACAAGCTCTTGCCTTTAGAGGCCGCTGTCAGTCGTGCATGGTTCAAAATTGGTGATAAAAATGCTCGGCATCTTTCCCAATCCGTACGGTTTGATCACTTGTTAAATTCTGGTCAAGCTGTGATGCTAGTAGCGATGACAGAGGCGGAATTACACGGCGTCCCATGCAGTTACTTAGGGACTAAGTATATACCACTAGATCAATCCATTTCTCATCCTTAAATTCTATGCCTACAGGTTATCCCAATACTCCAGAACAAAAGGCCGCTGCTGTAATTAGGGACAGAGAAAAGTCCAGGATTAGAGCTTTGAAGGCATACGCTGACCCTGTTAAGCGGAAAATTATAATAGATAGGGTTAGGGCTAGAAATTTTGCAGCCTTTACGGCTAATGGGAAGAAACAAGTTCCGAAATGGTTGATTACTGACGTGCGCCTTAAATGCGTAGAGATGGGGAATGATCTCGGCAGTATGGCCTCTATTTTGTTGGCAATGGTTGAAGTCCAAAAACTTTATTCCGCTGAGTCATCAGAATATCAATGGCTACACCCTGAGGATATGCGCTACAGAGCCATGACATGGGCTAAGGGTTGGAGGCAAAATTCCAAGCTAAGAGCCTCTTTTACGAGTCGTTATTTAAACCCCCTATCCTCCATATGTGGATGACAAAAAAGAGCCCCCCGTTATGCCTCCTATTGGTTGGCCCTCGACCAAACCATCCCCACTTGACCTAATTAACCAACGCCTAAATGCCATTCCCGACAGTCGAAAAAACTCGACCAGTAGAGGAGATAATTCAACCGTCAAAAAATGTAGCCTCAACAATATCAGGGGTGGCCTTCACTCTCCAATCAACTATCCAGAATGTTCTGGATGCTCATGAGAATGAAGCCGATGCTGTTCTGGCATTACAGAGAGATGGCCTCGCTGATGCTGTTCGGTTTGTTAAGCCCATGCAAATGATCCGCATGTTGCCTATGGATTCTCCATTAAGGCAATTGCAGGTTTTCCAGATGGCCTGTCTTTACTCAGAGAATGAGAAGACGATGAGGCAGGTTCTTGATTTTATTGATGATGAGATGAGAAGGGGAACTCGTACAGCCGTTTCAATCCAGACGGGGATTATTAAAACTGTTCAGTTTGCTCTTAAGGCCCGAGCTAATCGAGAAAAAGAATTATCAGGTACTGGTTACAGCCGAGGCGCGAACATGACCGATCTATACCAGGAAGTGGGGCGTTTGAGGGAACGGTTAGAACGTTATGAGGGGTTCCTCTCAGACTTAGCTGCAGAATCT
>MPMC02006689.1_pt1 | contig 12432 bp, 9 predicted proteins | sample 1617281 | NCBI WGS metagenome assembly MPMC02 (sample SAMN05944809, study PRJNA350692) | marine metagenome | biome: marine; feature: ODZ; material: water; isolation source: 100 m water sample filtered on 30 um supor filter | place: Pacific Ocean | collected 2012-04-09 | depth 100m m | reverse complement strand
GGTGTGGTTGGGCGGCAATTGGGCACAGGCACCGCCCGGGAGCCCGCGCCGGAGCCTTGATGTTCATCGTTGGCCCTTGGGCGGCAGCGAATCCCCTTACTCCGCTTCGTGGGTGAATTCTTCGGCTGGGATCTCCTCGACAACTCTCGCCGAATCAATCCACAGGTTCTGCCTTCTCAACGTATTGAGGCTTTCGGTGCCGATGGAGCCATCGGCGTGGAAGATCGGCGTGTCCATGCCGTGCCCGAGTCTGGGCACACCGATATCCGGTTCGAAACTGTCCACATCGTCCGGGCTCACGACGCTCCACATCTGCTGATCGGCAAGGTAGGGCGGTGTCGCCTCGAACCACATTTGCATATGCGGGTTCGCCAAGGAGTATGAGCCCGGTTCGGTCAACTTTCCACCGGGAAGAAAGACGACGGTGCTCGAGGGGTGTTTCATGCGTCCAATCGACTCGGCGACCAGATTGACCTCCGTGCGATCGCCCAACCTCGCCGATGAAAAGGACAGGATTGCTCGGCCAGCGTCTTGCGGAACCGTGTAGTGCCCGCCCACATACCAGCCGTTGTACGCAAAGGCCGGCTCGTAGGCGATCTGTTCGCCGAACTGCTCGTAGTCGAGAATCGGAAGAAGATCCTGTTCATCTGGATCTATGAGTATGGAGAGGTCGTTCCCGAGGTATGGGACAAGCCGCCATGTCCACGGCCCTGCGATGTTCGGCTCGTCCTCTGAAAAGGACGGCGCTGGCGGTATGAGCGTCATGTCTGGATAGGCCAGCACCATGCGAAGGTCCCGTTGGGCGTTGGGCGAGACCCAGCCGGGAACAAAACGGCCGCGGCTTGTCGTGTTGTACTGCATCCACGCCAGGCCGAGTTGCCGCAGGTTGTTTGATTGGCTGGCCTGCATGGCTGCTCGGCGGGCGAGCATCAGGCCGCCAGCAGCCATCGCAAGCAGGATTCCAATGATGACCAGAACGACCATCAACTCGACGAGCGTGTATGCGCGGCGGTTGATCGTTCGGGCCAGATGTTTCACGATTTGCCGATCGTGACGTGCTCGGTACCGGCCTCGCCGGATACTTCCGGGGGGACGATCTCGACGGTCTTTTCGCCAAGTTTCGCTTCGCCGGATCGAACACGATCCTGAAATTCCCGGCATTCAGCAAGCAGCCGGTCCAAGATCTCTTCCTCTGGGATGTTGGCGACCCGCTGACCCTGAACGTAGATGATGCCTTTGCGATCGCCAGCGAATACGGCGATGTCGGCACCCTCGGCCTCGCCGGGGCCATTGACGACGCAACCCATCACCGCGACCTTCATCGGAACTTCGATGTCATTGGCGAGTCTGCTGCGGACCTTCTGCACGAGTTCGAAGAGATCAACCTGAATACGCCCGCATGTCGGGCACGCGATGAGTTCGGCACCGACTCGATCTCGGAGTCCGAGCGACCAGAGCATTTCGAATCCGTCTTGTACCTCGAAGATCGCGTCGCTGGCGTAACTGATCCGTAGTGTGTCGCCGATGCCTTCGGCGAGCAGGGTGCCCAGTGCCACCACACTGCGGATCGAACCGGTTTCACGCGGACCCGCGTGGGTGACGCCCAAATGCAGCGGGTAATCGAATCGCTTGGAGATTTCACGGTAGGTGTCAATGGCGAGCCGGGCGTCCATTGACTTGGCGCTGATGCAGATGTCGTGGAAGTTGCGGGCGTGGAAGATCTCGAGGTACTCCTCGAGTTTGGCGATCATGATGGCCATCAGGTGGCCGTCTCGATGGTCGGCGAAGAACTTGCCCAGTTCCTCCATGCGCCGCTTCTTGTCCTTCCGTTCGATGATCGATCCTTCGTTGACCCCGATGCGAATGGGGAGGGAGCGTTCGGCGCAGGCGTCGATGACCCGATCGACTTGCTCACGGTCGTCGATGTTGCCTGGATTGAGACGAATCTTGTGGATGCCTGCCTCGACTGCTTCGAGCGCCCGCTGATAGTGGAAGTGCACATCGGCGACGATCGGCACTCGTGTCTGGTTCAGGATCTCGGAAAGCGCTTCGGTATCGGCCCGCTTGGGAACCGCGACGCGAACGATGTCCGCTCCGGCCCCGGCGAGCCGGTTGATCTCCGCCACGCAGCCATCGATGTCATGGGTGTACCCCGAAGTCATCGTCTGCACAGACACCGGTGCATCGCCGCCGATGCGGACAATGCCGGTGTGATCGTTGCCGAGTGTGAGTTGACGAGTTTCTCGACGTTCCATGCTGCTCAGTGTATGCCGTCAAAAGAGGGCAGGTACCACCCCGGGAATCATCGTGACGACTTGAGACGCGTTGCGGGCCCCGGAGCGGCACTCGACCCCCTTCCGCTATGTGTTTTCAAACAACTCCAATTCCACGTCTTCGCCCGGCAAGAGCAGGTCTGCGATGGGTGTGCCTTCGGGGATGGGGTCACCGTCGAGTCTCGTGATGACGGGTCGGGGGTTGGCTTTTTCGTGCGCATCGAGCGCCGCTTCGAGTTCTGCCTTCGCCTCTTCGTCAAGCGGCGCCCACTTGCCGCGGCCGCGGCACTTGGGGAAGCCGCTGCACCCGAGCCAAGGACCCCGCTTGCCGTTGCGGAGATTGAGCGGCTTTTCGCACTTTTCGCACTTCAGATCGGTCGTCAGCGGCGGAACCGCCGGAACTTTCAGCCCGCCCTTCTTGTCCACGTTGAGCACCATCTTCACATCCGGGTAATTGACCGATGCGAGAAACGGACCGAACCGACCTTGCCTGAGAATCATCGGAGAATCATCTTCGGGGCAGGCGACGTTGACCCGCTGTTCCATCTGCGGCTTGCCATCGCGGTCGACGCCGGTGGCGAAGGTGCAGTCTGGATAGGCCGAGCAGGAGAGGAACCGCCGTCCGCTTCGTGCGAGCCGATAGGCCGTCTGGGTGCCGCATTCGGGACACTTCCAGTCGGCCGGTGTCATTTCGGCACGGGCGTGGGTCATCGACTCGTAGGCTTCGGCGAGCGTTTCGGTGAAGGGGTCGTAGAAAGAGTGCAGCGTGGCGACCCAGTCGGCATCATCGGCGGCGATGCGGTCGAGATCCGATTCCATCGAGCGGGTGTATCCCACGTCCATCAGCCGCGGGAAGGCCTCGGCCAACTTGTCGGTGACGACTTCGCCGATGGCCGTTGGGTGAAAGGCTCGCTCGATCTTCTCCACGTACTTCTGCTGAATCTTTTCGATGATGCTGGCGTAGGTGGACGGTCGGCCGATGCCCTCCCGCTCAAGATGTTTGATGAGCGAGGACTCGGTGTAGCGTGACGGTGGGGCGGTGAACTTCTGGCGGGGTTCGATTGCGAAGGCGGAGAGTTCGTCACCTTCCTTCAGGTCGGGCAGCGTCTGGTCGGTCTCGGAACTCGGGACACCGGCGGCTCGGTACCACCCGTCGAACTGCAGGGCGCGGCCAGCGACCTTGAGTTCCGCGGCGGTGTCGCGGTCGGATCGGCGAAGTCTGAATTCTGTGCGATCCCATACAGCGGGCACCATCTGTCCCGAGACGAAGCGTCGCCAGATCAGCCCATAGAGTTTTCGCTGGTCTTCGTGCATCGACGTAGGCAGATCTTCCGGACGCCGGTTGGGATCGGTCGGACGAATGGCCTCGTGGGCTTCCTGCGCCTGGCGGTTGCTCGAGTGGTAGGCGATGGGTTTGGCTGGAAGGTAGTCGCCGCCCCATGTGTCATCGATGAAAGCCCGCGCGGCTTTGATCGCCTCGGGTGCTACGTGGGCCGAGTCCGTCCGCATGTAGGTGATCAGCCCGACTTGCCCCTCGCCTGGAAGTTCGACACCCTGATACAGACCTTGAGCGGAAGCCATCGTTCGCCGTGCGGTGAAGCCGAGCGTGTTGGCTGCGGCGGCCTGCAGACTGCTCGTGATGAATGGAGCGTGAGGACGAGACTTGGATTGCTTTTTTTGAATGGTCGTCACCTTCCAGCGAGCGGCGGGATCAATATCGCCCTCGATGCGAAGCGTACGAACCGCGGGCCCCTTGCCGTTTTCGTCTGCGGTCTCAATCAATTGTGGTTCGAGCAGGCCGATGGCCTCGCCCAGTTCCAGCAGACCGTCGCGGTGGGTGGACTCGGCTTTGCAGTCGGGGGACCACGTCTCTTGCGGAAGTTTCATCTCGGCTGAGCCGCCGTCCAGTTTCGAGAGCATGGCGGTGAATCCACTGTGCGCAGCGAGCCACTGCACCTCGACCTTCTTGGTGGGCGGTTTCTCATCCGCGTGCAGACTTGCCCACTCAGCGGCGAGTTTCTCAATGGCGTCATGCTCAGGCGTGAGCCTGATTTCAGTTTGCCAGTACTCGTCCGGAATGAAGGCCCGGATCTCCCGCTCTCGCTCAACGATCAGTCGAACTGCTGGAGACTGCACGCGTCCGGCGCTCAGTCCACCAGCGACCCGCTGCCACAGCAGCGGAGATACTTGATAGCCGACGATGCGATCAATGATTCGACGGGCCTGCTGGGCATTGACGCGATGCATGTTGATCGCCGCCGGGTTGGCGAAGGCTGCTTGGATCTCGGACTTCGTAATCGCGTTGAACGTCACACGTTTGGCGAGTGATGGATCGACCTTCAGGCATTCGGCCAGATGCCACGCAATCGCTTCGCCTTCTCGATCAAGGTCGGTCGCGAACCAGATCTCGTTGGCATCCTTGGCGAGTTTGCGGAGTTTCGTGACGACCTTTTTGGAGTCGGCCGACACTTCGTAGGTCGGTGCGAAATCGTGCTCGACGTCCACCCCGGGTACGGGATCCTTGACGCCTTTGGGGTTCCGCTTCGGCAGGTCGCGAATATGACCGACCGAGGCCTCCACCGCCCATCCATCGCCGAGATAGCGTTGGATGGTCTTGGCCTTGGCCGGACTTTCCACAATGACGAGATTGGTAGCCATGGGTGATGGTTCGCAGGGGCGGCACAATTGCCTAAGGGGAGGCGTTATGCACGTCGGCAGGTCCGTTGTCAAGCCTTGAGTGATCTCGGCACATTCATGCTTGGTCGCAGCAGAGCGTCTATGCCCTCTGGATGAGCAGTCGCTCAGTGTGACGTAACCGCATGTATGGCAGCAAGATACGAGTCTTCTTCGGCAGGGTGAATCCAAGTCAGATTGGGCAATACACGAAATCTTCGCAGCCACGTCCGTTGCTGCTTGCCCAATCGTCGTGAGCGGATCTTGATCTGCTCAATTGCCTCATCGAGCGTGCAGCGACCTTCCAAGTGATCGATCAGCTGGGCGTACCCGACGCCGGCGGCCGCCTGCTCGCCCAGCATGGAGGACTCGTGGAGCTGCTGCACTTCCGCAAGCAAACCAGCGTCCATCATGGCCCCAACTCGGGCGTTGATCCTGCCGTTGATGGCTTCGACCGGCCAATCCAACCCCAGAATGTGGGCGTCGCGGCGGCAGGCCTCGGTCCATTGGACCTGCGCATCAGATAACGCTCGCCCCGTGCTTCGTGCGTACTCAACGGCCCGAATGGTCCGCCGGAGGTCGTTTGGATGAATTCGCGCAGCTGCTGAGGGGTCGCGATCTTGAAGTTCTGCTCGCAGCACTGCGGGATCCATCGCCGCCAGTTCGCCCCGCAATGCCTGATCCGGCGGCGGGGCATCGAGCAGACCGAAGAGCAGGGCTTGTACATACAGGTTGGTCCCACCGACGATGATGGGCCAGTGTTGTCGACTGCGGACATCGGCGATGGCCCTTTCCGCAGCGGCAAGCCAGTCATCGAGGGTGAAGGGCGTATCTGGGCGAACAATGCTCAGCAGATGATGCGGCACACCGCCTCGTTCTTCCAAGGTTGGCGTTGCAGTACCGATGTCCATGCCCTCGTAGACCTGCATGGAATCTGCCGAGATGCACTCACCACCGCCAGGGAGGTTCTGCCCGAGGCGAACCGACAGCGCCGTCTTGCCGCCCGCTGTCGGGCCGACCAGTACGATCAGCGGGTGCGTGTTCGAAGTGGAAGTCATGATGCGTGTACCGTACGGATCCCTGCCGTGAATCGTAGGGAAGTGACCGTATCAGTTCGGAGACGAATTCATGTCCATACGCCGCATGAAGGACCTCGATTGCCGCGATAAGCGAGTTCTGATCCGGGTGGACTTCAATGTGCCGATCGATGAGTCGGGGCGCATCATCGATGACCACCGCATCGCCGCGGCGATTCCGACCATTCGCCATGTTCTCGCCACCGGCGGCATCGCCATTCTCATGAGTCACCTCGGCCGCCCTGCGGGGAAGGGATTCGAGAAGGCCTTCACGCTCGCGCCGGTTGCGGAGCGATTGCAACTGCTGCTCGGGAAGGAACACCCCGTACATTTCGTCAGTGGCGGCTGCGTGGGTGATGCTGCGAAGAAGGCAGTTGATGCGGCATCTCCTGGTGAGGTGGTGCTGCTTGACAACTTGCGTTTCGAAGCCGGTGAGAAGGGCAATGACACGGCTTTCGGAGCCGCGATCGCGTCGCTTGCCGACGCGTACGTCAATGATGCCTTTGGTACGGCGCACCGTGCCCATGCCTCGATGGTGGCGGTTCCCGCTGCCATGCCTGGTGCGCCACGAGTGGCAGGCTTGCTGCTCGAAAAGGAGTTGCGATATCTCTCGGAAACACTTTCCAGTCCAGACCATCCGTTTTCTGTGATCCTCGGTGGCGCGAAGGTTTCCGACAAACTGGCAGCGATTCGCAACCTGCTGCCGCGGGCAGACGTCATTTTCGTCGGCGGCGCGATGGCGTACACCTTTTTGCACGCCGCGGGCGAGACCATCGGCGAGAGCCTGCTGGAGGAGGACATGGTGGAAACAGCGAGCGCGTTGATCGAGGAGGCGGCGAGTTCAGACACCGAACTCATGCTGCCGATCGATCATCGGTGCGCCCAAGAGATCGCTCCGGATGTGCCCATACGTGTGTGCGAGTTGGGTATCCCTCCGGGTTGGATGGGCTTGGACATCGGCCCCGAGACGCTGGAGGCATGGCAGACGCGGATACTGGACATGAAGACCATTATTTGGAACGGGCCGGTTGGCGTATTCGAGCAGCCTCCCTTTGATCAGGGCACCACCGGGCTCGCCGAGTCGCTGGCCAAAGTGACTCGCAAGCACCATGCCGTGACGATCATCGGCGGCGGCGAGACGGCGGCGGCGGTCAAGGCCGCCGGTGTGGCCGATCGCCTCTCGCACATCTCCACAGGCGGTGGAGCAAGCCTCCGGATGCTCGAGGGGGCGGATCTACCGGGACTTGCTTCCTTGGAAACCGGTTGAGCGCTATACTCGTACAAGACGCTGTGACAGGAAGTGGGGGCCGCCCCCGCGCAAAGGAGCATGAACCATGACCTGTATGAGTATTCAAACACGCACGATCCAAGGAATGCTCGCAGCAATGTTTGTATTCGTCGCCACTGGAATTGCAGAGGCGGCACCGAAGTTGCAAGTCGGTGATGCAGCGCCAGCGTTTGGTGATGTGACATGGGTGCTGCCTACCGAGGGTGTGGACGTCGATATGACCGATGGCAAGGTACATGTCGTCGAATTTTGGGCCACGTGGTGCGGTCCATGCAAGTACTCGATTCCTCATCTCAGCCGACTGCAGCAAGACTGGGGTGCCGAACGGCTCCAGATCATCGGTGTCAGCGATGAAGAGGAGGACAAGGTCAAGTCTTGGGTCAATCGCAATATGCCCCAGCTCAAGTACTCGATTGCCATCTCAAGCACCCGTGGCCCCCAGAGGACTTGGTACAAGGCCGCCAAACTGGAATACCTTCCGTCGGCCTTCATCGTCGGCCCGCGAGGGCGCATTCAGTTCATTGGCAATCCCAATGACGAGTCCTTCAACATAATGTTGACCAAAGTGATGAAGGGTCGCTTCGATGCGGCCAAGCAGCGGCAGGCAGAACCACTCTTTGAAGATTTGCGACGAAACAGAGAACGCAAGAACTGGCGGCAATATGAGAAGACCGCCAAGGAGATCATCGCGATCTCACCCAAGGTCTTCATCAAGACGCAGGTAGATCTGTTTGAAACGCAGTTGGTGCAGATGAAAAATCCGAAGGCTGCCTATGAGGGTGCCACAGCGTTTGTCGATGCGAGGATCGACAGCGACCCGGAGGGCGTTCTCTTTCTGGTGGATCGAATCGTGAACGATCCAGACATTCCGAATGAGCAGCGAAGGCTCGACTTCGCGCTCGATGTCGCCACGAGGATCTTGGAGCGTTTCGAGAAGCCGAGCGAGCAGGCTCGGGCGCTCAAGACGATTGCCGCGGTTCACTTCGAGAAGGGCGATGTAGCTGAGGCGGCGAAGACGGCGAAGAAGGCCTACCAGTGGGCACCGGCCGAAGTGAAGGACGATTACCGAACGCAGTGGATGGCATATAAGCAACATGACAAGGGTTGAGGCGGGGGAGGCAGTGAGCGAAGGGTTCTCTCGACCTGCCGATTTCGGCGAACGGTTGGTCGGCGCGTCTGTTCTTTCGGCAGATTTCGGCAGGCTTGCCACGGAGGCCGATGCGGTGCTTGCCGCAGGTGCCGATGCGCTGCACATCGATGTCATGGACGGCCATTTTGTGCCGAACCTCTCCATGGGGCCGGCGATCTGCGCGGCACTCCGCTCGCATCTCCCAGACGCTCTGCTCGATGTGCATTTGATGGTGGAGTGCCCTGGTGATTTTATCGAGGCATTTGCCGAGGCAGGCGCCGATCATCAGACCATTCATCTCGAATCCCCTGTCGACCATCGCGTTCTCGCTGCGCAAATTCACGCGGCAGGCTGCACCGCGGGCCTTGCGATCAACCCGGATACACCGGTCGATGGCGTACTGGAACTGCGGGATGCCTTCGAGTTGTTTCTGGTGATGAGTGTTCATCCTGGCTATTCCGGACAGACTTTCATCGGGGGTGTGCTGCCCAAGGTGGCCATGCTGCGTGAAACCCTTGGTCCGACGGCCTGGATCCAGATGGACGGCGGTGTGTCGCCCAAGACGGCTTCTGCGTGTCGTGAGGCGGGATGCAACGTGCTCGTGAGTGCCTCGGCCATCTTCGGCAGCGATGCCTACGCGACACAAATCGAGGCGATTCGGGGAGAGGATTGATATCCTCGCAGCCCATGGCTGACCCCAACGCTCGATCATGGACGGATGCCGATGTGGCCACGGCCACTCGCAAGAAGCCGGTCCCGGAAGGGCTGTGGGTTCGCTGCGCTTCCTGCGGAGCCATCCTCTTTCGCCGGGCGCTTGAGAACAACCTGAGCGTTTGCCCGGAATGCCGCCATCACTTTCGCATCTCCGCGCCGGAGCGGATCATGCAATTGGCCGATCCGGATTCCTTCGACGAGTTCGGCGGCGAGGTTGTTTCCGGCGACCCGTTGGGCTTTGTCGATACCAAGTCATATCCCGACCGCCTGAACGCGGCAAGGAAGAAGACGAACGCCACGGAGGCCGTCCGGTGCGGAACCGCCTTCATCAAGGGCCGCAAGGTGGTGTTGGTGGCGATGGATTTTCGGTTCCTCGGCGGGTCGATGGGCTCGGCCGTAGGCGAGAAGATCGCTATGGCGATCGAAATGGCCGTGGCGCAAGATCTTCCCCTGATCGTCGTATCGGCCTCCGGCGGTGCTCGCATGATGGAGTCAGGCCTCTCGTTGATGCAAATGGCCAAGACCTCCGCAGCGGTTGCGAGGTTCGACGAGGCGGGCGGCCTGTATATCTCGGTGCTGACCGATCCGACGACAGGCGGGGTGACAGCCAGTTTCGCGATGCTTGGCGATGTCATTCTCGCCGAGCCCGATGCGCTCATCGGATTCGCCGGACCGCGGGTCATCAAGAACACCATCAGGCAGGATCTTCCGGAAGGTTTCCAGCGCAGCGAGTTCCTGCTCGAGCACGGCTTCCTCGATCGCGTCGTCGATCGGCAGGACCTCCGCAGCGAGATCTCCAGCCTCATTGACTATGCCGGCAAGTAGGCTTCGCGGGGGTATGCATGATCGTCTGTGGCAGACGCTGCTCTGGTTGGCGTTCGCGGCGGCTGCGTGGTGGGCTGTTCAGCCCGGCGGCATCATTCCATCGAGCATGACCGGGCTGCCTGCCATTGTGTGGGTGGCGTTGCTGGTGCGAGCTTCGATCGGGGCTCGTGGCGGTTGGACCTTGCTGGTAGCGACTTGGGTATTTTTCCTGGTGCCGTGGCTGGTTGTGCTCGCCTGGGTGAGTGACGTCTCCTCAGCCGGGTGGCCACCGCTGGCGATCTATTCGGCGGCGTATCCGGCGGCCTTGGCCGTCTTGCTTCGCTGGCTCGATCGGTGGCGATGGGTGATCCCGCTCAGCGTGGTCGCGGGCGTACTGGGGCTTTCGCTCGAGTACATCAGAGCGGAGATCGTGTTCGACGCCTGGCCCTTCCACCTTGCGGGGCATGCGTTGTGGGGGAGTGGCCAGATCATGCTCGCCAGTATGGGCGGCGTGTGGGCGTGCAGCCTGCTTGTATTTGCGGCTGGAGGGCTGCTCGCAGCGGCGTTGACGGCATCACGGTGGCAGCGGCTTGCATGGGAGAGTGTGCTGCCTGGAGTACTGCTGGTGATTGCATCGATCATCCCGAGCCCAGTGCCTGCCGAAATGCCCGGGGCAACTGTACTGGCCGTCCAGACCAATCTGCCGCAAGACAACAAGATCGGCTGGCCGATTGAGCGGCAGCAGGCGGACATCGAGTCGTTTCTGTCTCTGACTGCCGAAAGTTTCGATGATCCAGATCTGGTCGTCTGGCCCGAGACCATGGTGCCAGGCCTCGGCTTCGATCCGGCGACGATGCAGTTGCTCGACGAACTCGGCCCTCGGGCCGACGTCTTAGCCCGGTGGCCGCGGCTCATCATGCAATCCGCGACGGAGTCGGGAACCTCGTGGCTCGTCGGCTCGCCCACTTGGAGTGGTATCCGAATCGAAGAGGGGGCCGTGGAGGCGACAGGCCGCTTCAACAGCGCGGTCCTCATCAGCCCCGATGGATTGCTACAACGCTACGACAAAACCTTCCTTACACCTTTCGGCGAGACGATGCCATATGTCCGTGCTTGGCCTTGGCTGGAATCACTGGTCATGGACGTCGGCGCTGCCGGGATGCGGTTTGATTTGGACGTGAGCGAGCGAACACTGCCGCTGGATCTCACCACCCGTGGCGGCGATGTATGGTCGCTTGCCACCCCGATCTGCTTCGAGGATGCCGTTCCGAGTGTGACCCGCTCTCTGTGTGTCCGGGACGGCCAAGTCGATGTTGATGCGATCATCAACATCAGCAACGATGGTTGGTTTGGCAGCAGCAACGCGGGTCGTCGCGCCCACGCCGTTGCTGCGGCCTTTCGCGCCGTTGAGATGGGCCGACCGCTGCTGCGTGTTGCCAATACCGGCATCACAGGCCTGTACCTGCCGGACGGGGCAACGGCCACTTCGCTCGAACCGCAAATCGCCGCCACCATGACGGTGAACGTGCCCCGCTACGACGGACAGACGATACAGGCGAGGTGGGGGAATTGGCTGCCACGTCTCTGCGTGCTGTTGGTGGTCACGTTCGTGGTGGTGCGAATCGCCGTCGGCCCTTCGAAGCGGGCTGCGTGACTATGATCGGAGTCATGGTGAGATACTTGGCACTACTGGCGGTGATCTTGATCGGATGTGATACCCCCTCGGGCCGGGTTTCGCCAAGGAACCAACCGACGGGGTCACTGCATGCCCAAGCGCTGGCGACCCTGCAAGTGGCGACCCGTTCGGAACAGCCTCTGGTTCGCGCCAACGCAATCGAGATGCTTGAGCCGGAGGTTGAGCCGCTGCGGGACGCCGTTCGACGCGGGCTGGTCGATCGCAATGCAGGTGTCCGTTTCGTCTCGGCGATGGCATTGGGCAAGCGGCGATTGTGTGGCAGTAGCGAACTGGTTCGACCGCTGCTGGACGATCCCTCACAGAGCGTCCGGGCGGCTGCGATCTTCGCCTTGGTCGTTTGCGGTGATGACGATGTTGACCAAACTCCTTTGTCTGCAATGGTGCTGGGATTGGATCGCGTGACCCGCGCCAACGCGGCCTTGGTTCTCGGCGAGATCGGCAATCCCACCGCTGCGGTGCTGCTGCGGGAGGCGATGAAACGACCGCTGCAAGTGGAGAACCCCGAGGTTGTTCGCGCCAGCGAACTGGGCCTGGCCGAGGCACTGGTGCGGCTTGGCGATCGGCGGCAACTTGAAACCATTCGAGCCGCGTTCTTCGCGCCGGCTTCACAGGGTGAACTGACGGCGCTGGCCTCCCAGATGGCCGGACGGCTCTCAGATCGCACACTGGTTCCGGCCATGGCCGCGTTGGCTCTGGCGACGGGTCCACGGCAGGCGGGACCGGAACTTCGCCTGATCGCAGCCGAGGCACTGGCCAGAATCGACCGGCAGATGGCCTTG
>MPMC02122938.1_pt1 | contig 12441 bp, 26 predicted proteins | sample 1617281 | NCBI WGS metagenome assembly MPMC02 (sample SAMN05944809, study PRJNA350692) | marine metagenome | biome: marine; feature: ODZ; material: water; isolation source: 100 m water sample filtered on 30 um supor filter | place: Pacific Ocean | collected 2012-04-09 | depth 100m m | reverse complement strand
CTTTGCTTTCCATTCTGCATATTGTTCGGGTGTCATGGGTGCTCCCATGCCCTGTGTATCAATCTTACTCATAGGATTCCAGTGGCGTATCACGCCAGCAGTAATAAAACAATTAGTAACAAGGTAAGTAATGAAAATAGTACTGCGAACAGCACATACCGCATTATCATACTCTGTAGTTGTATGATCCGAGAAACTTCCCAAGGCATACTTCCATATCCTCCATACTTTAGTGAGGATCATAATGTCGGACAATGCCGTATCCAAGTGCTACAGCGATAAGCGAAATACAAATCAAAGTTAATAATAAATGCATTAGGATTATGTAGGTAATTGATCAATCATCTTTTGTACATTGTCACGAAGACCGTCATAAAACTGGGGATTAATGTCATTTGGTGACATTCCCACCATTGAAGCGGCATTCTTGACTTGTGAGACTAGTTGCTTTGCATGTGGATCATCTGAGAGTGTAACCCTCATGAACATTGTCTGCTGGAGATCTATCAATCTCATCATCTTTTGCAGTTGCTCTTTTTTATCCTCGACACTAAGCATCAGTCCCATCTTATTAATCTCCAGGTAGAGGTCTTGCATACTCTGCAGTTCCTTTCTTACTACATCTGAATCAAAAAAGTTATTCATAGGTACTGTGCTTGAACTATGCTCTTATATTTACCCGTATCTACACTGAGAAAGGGGTCGTACTTCACTACCTTATTACGTAGTGGCTTCCAGACTATCTCGTCACTGATGATTTTATCAAACTGTGGGATGAAATGGAAGATCTTGTTGAATATTGTGAGGGTCTCGATGCTTATCTTAGCACCTAAGTAGGCTTTGACAAGGGGCGGGTGGACACTTGTGTTAGTGAACAATGCCTCGAAGTCCTCTTGAAGGTCATGGAGAGTGCCTACATCCTCCTTAAACTGGTATGTAAGACTTTCCTTGCGTTTGAGGTAGTCAGAGTAGTTCTTGGCACCTTCTCGCACTAATGTTGCGGGATATACCTTATCCTCTGAGACCATGTTGGCTACAAAAAAATCGCGTAACTCGAAGTCCTTGAACTTCCTTGAGAGTTTGACAAAAAAGAACTTATCCTTACGTTGATCAAAAGATCTCTGGGATGCTTTAGCAGTACCCCCATATTGGAAATAATCGTAGGTGTCGGATGTGAAGTGAAGTTTCAAAGCAAGATACATTTTGTAGACTTCAAATCCTGTCACAGTTTCAACATACCCTTTGATGTTGCCCTCATGTAGTTTAAACGCTGTGCGTCATATTTTAATTTCTCTTTCAGTGGTTTAGATATCAACTTATTGATACCTGTCATCTCTATATTCCTGTCTTCGCAAAACTGTACTACTGCTTCAATGTAGTTTAAAGTAGATTCTTTTACGATCTTCTCTATCTCTACCGAGAACTTGGATGATGTCATGAAGTTTTCTTCAAAGACCTCATCGATTTTACCACTCGCCATAGTAACTCCTGTAGGCATCAATGTACTCCTTAAGCTTGCGAGCATACTTAAACTTGTCATAAATTTCAAAAACCTGTGGTTCGCCTGTTTCACAGGCAATAATAGTAACGAGTTTCTTGACCTGTTGACCAGTTAACTCTTGAAACATTATAGCATAAGCTGTCTCTTGTGCAAAGTAGTCGTGTATCCACTCTTCACGTTTGTACTTAGTTGAGGTTTTAAAATCAATTATAGCAAGCTCACCGTTATACTCGGCAATACAATCTACACGTCCTGCCATCTTTAACATCTTAGAAGATAAAGGTGCTTCTAGAGCATGTATATTGTTAATACTATCTAGGTAGGGTTTGATCTGATGGAATAACCCCATGGATAGTGGGTCATCCTTATATTTGCTAATATTTTGATTCAATAAGTATAGTTCACAAAGCTTGTGACACTTATTACCTCTAGTAGATGCCCTCTTAGAGATTTTATTCGCCTCTTCTTCACCAACCCTCTTACGCCACTCCATAATAGACTTCTTTTTAGAATGTCCTATGACAGTAGTAACAGAAGGATAGAAAGCACCTTCAACTTGGTACCTCCTACCCTCCTTAGTAGTTGTTGCTTTTAGATCAGGAAAATCGTGTAAGTTTAAATGTTTAAATTCCAAGGTTCAATTTGCTAATCAAATAAGATTTGACTAGACCAGACCTAACGATGTCATCAATATTAAATTGAATACTCTCAAACTCATCCATGTCATCAATGATTTTCTTGAAGTCCATGATACCAGTTTTCTCGTGTGCCTTGATCAAGTCAGTTTGTGCAGCGTCACCTGCAAATATAACCTTGCTATTAACTCCTAGACGTGTAATGATAGAGTCAAGTTCGTGGAAGTTAAGGTTCTCAGATTCATCGACCAATACGATAGCATTATCGATAGTGGTACCACGGATGAATGATGTAGACCAGAAAGAGATGGTTTCCTGTGCCTTAAGGTTAGCATAAAGCATGTCAAATGAATTATCATCTGGCATCTCGAACATATATCTTACCATATTCTTATATGGTATCTGATATAAGTTTGCTTTATCCTCATGGTCACCTGGTAGGAAACCAATCTCTCTAGTAGGAACTAGTGACCTTACAATATACAGTTTATCATAAGGTGTCTTTTCGTCAAGTATCTCCTTAAGAGCAAGATAGATTGTAATAAATGACTTACCAGTACCAGCACATCCAAATAGAAATAGATTCTTATTCTTACCCCATGCATCAAATACCTTCTCTTGGGTAGGTGTGATGGGTTTAATATCTAATAGATGGGTAGAGTGGATAGGTTTGCGTCTCATTTGTCTGGTCGATAATCCAACCATTGTTGGTTTCTTCTTGCTTTTTACAGGCATACTAGATTTTGTCGAATTTAGCGTAAGGATGGTGTTTCTTAACATTATTCAAGCGATCCTTGAAACCTTGCGGAAGCTTGTTCTGATAATCACCTATCTCACTGATAGATGACATAGTACCAGCTTGCCAGTTCTTCTCCCATTCGGGATTGTCGGATCTCCATTGCTCATACTGAGCAACAGTCATGGTGAATTCTTTTTCCTCACCTGTATCGTAATTTTTTACTGCGTAATTTGGCATCATTTAAACTCCCAATTCAAAGCGTTTGTACAGATAGGAAACTGTTGTTTAAAGATCTGTCGTACCTCGTGCACTAAATCCATGTGTTCTTTCTGAGTACCATGTGCAGACCTCAATTCTATATAGTGGATCCAAGATCGTACACTACCTGTCATATAGATTCGGGTAGGTGTTGCTAACGGGAGAACAAATCTCGCACATTCCTTCGCAATACCTGAAGCGAGGAGTTCATTGTAAAGATCCATCGCTTCAACGAAATGTTCTGCAATCTTTTCTTGAAGGTCTTGTTTCTTGTTCGGTGGTACGTCATCTGTACTATTCTGCCTATTCTTAGTGTCCTGATGCCTAAGATCAAACATAGGAATCTCATCTGCCAACAGGTTAGTGTCAGCATATCTCTGTGAGAATTCTTGGAATGTAAAAGATCTATGTCTTAATATTTGTGCAGCAAGACCTCTAGTTGTCTCTATCTCGACTGTCATGTGAGCCTGCTCGAAGACTGACCAATGACCATGCTTTATGCAGTAACCTAGTAATCCTGCTACTGCTGGATTTCCTTGGTTGTTTGGATTGCTCACTCTTGCTATGTAACCCATCTGCTTTTCTGCTTCTGGGGTCACTGTCACTAGCTTTACGTTCATCTTGTTTTAATTTCTCACGTTTTTTAATAAATTTAGCATACATTACATCCTGTTTGCTATACCAATCAGGATGTTTCTTCGCCAATTTGATGATTCTCTTGGCTGCTTTCTTGTCCTTCATTAGGAGTTATTTCGTTAGTGTGTTTGTATAGAGATTCAAACAACGTATCCGCTAGCCCATCTATATCGTAATCTTCAACATCTTCGTTGAAGAGCCAATCATCCTGCTTCTTTGCCTTAACCTTAAACAGATCAGTTACCTGACTTGAGATAAGACTTTGAATCGAACTGTTGGGGTCTAATTGTTCCTCTACAGAATCCGATGGCTTTGAGTTTGTTCTTTCCGAGTTTGTCATAATAGCAATCGAAAGTATCTACCTTAGAACCCATGACAATATCATAGGTATCTACTAAATGCTCTCCATCCTTCTCTAAATCCAGATAATGAACAAGTAATGCATTAGTGGGTAATTTCTTATTCATAGATGCTTCTATTTTACAAGCAATATTAAGGATAGTTATACTATACTGTGCAGCAGTATTCTGAACGTCATCATTACTTGCCCAGATCATCCACGATTACCCCATTCTATTGAAGGGAATGCTTCAGATACAACCTGCTTAGTAACTCTATACTTAGATTGGATGTCTTTGTTACATGCAAGTATGACCAATTCTGCTTCATCAGCATGAAGACCTTCTAATAACTGAACATATAACTGTTCACGTTTCATCCCTTTAATGGTACTATCTCCACCCTTAAAGAATCTATAGAAACCACGATACTCATTATCTAAACGAGTATGATCTGTTCCTGCGGGTGCATCACTAGCCCTATATGGTGGTGCTCCTTCTGGTAGAAGGAATTTAAGTGATTCATCAAAATTAATGATTAGAATCGCACGAAGTCCTGGATTATTATACTCTAGAAGGATATCAACTTTTTCCTTTTTGGTTTTAGCTGATGAGACCTTTTGGAGTATCTCAGTTAACAACGCATCGTTAGGTAATTTTTTGGGTGCCATTTCAATTCAAGTTTTACTGTTAATTATATCACTCCTCGGCATCTTCGTCAAGGTAATCGTCAATATCCGCAAATTTAACTGCAAGCAGTTCTTCTTGGATATATGCCCCATTACCATCTAAGAATTCGGGGTGAAGATTGTTCATCTGTCGTTTGAGTGTATGAGTGTCTACAGTAGATTTGTAGATCCATCCAATCACTGCTCCTAGCACTAGGGTAAAAATCATACCCACTGCTGAAAAAAATAGAATTACGTTCGTTTCCATTATGGTCCTTGCTTAATGTCTATTCTAACACGAACAAACCAGTTTAGCAACGGGAGGGTTCGATCAAACCAACTAGGTTGTTCTCTCCTCCTGCTCCTTGGGAGCATAACCTCTATACCTTTATTTAGAACGTCTGTTTTTGCCCTTCTTTCCTTGATATTCCCTTGCATCTTGTAAAATTGAATTCAAATACTTACGAATTACCCTCGCTTCTGGTCTAGTCCAGTTAGGGTATGCTTCTCTTATGTCAGAATGACCTCCTTCTATCAAAAGATCTAAATCTTCAATAGTAGAGAATACATTCTTTGCTGTTCCACTTTTTAAAAAGTCAGTTACTGTCTTTTTAGTGAAACTGTTCAGATCCAAATAATAACCCATCCTAAATGTATGCTTGTGTTGAAACATTGCATCATCTACGACTTTTTCAATCATATCGATGAGTTGATCTTCTGGTTCCATTAGATAAAATTGTGTTCTTTAAGGTACTTAACTGTATCTTGACAACCACCCAATTTCTTTCCATTTACGACTACTTGAGGAAAAGTTGCCCCATCCCCAAATTCACCATAGAAACTTTGTTCGTCAAAGTTCTTATTTAGACTATATTCAACAAAATTGAAATTTCCTAATTCTAGGACTTGTTTGATTCTATCACAAAAAGGACATCCATCCTTTGAATATACGGCAAAGTTCATATTACAAACGTTGTTATAAAGGCATATCCAATTAACCATGCACAGAGACCACCTAGAACCTTATAATACTTGCGAATATGTGTACCGAAGTATTGCTGACCTATCATTAAGCACTTATGTGCTGGAGATAGAAGGTATCCAGAATATTCTGTTGCTAGAAACCAGACGAGATATTTATCACCAAATATTAGCACCAATGCAGATGTCATACCAGCATACTTGCCAGATGACCCCATTATCCATGCTGCAATGGTTGCAACGATAGAAACAGGTATAATCATGCTAGGATCTGCTGATTTAAGGTATGCCATTACTGGTTCCTTAATCTGCCCTACAACCCCTCCAAGAGCGAGTACAACAGTCGCAATAATAGCGAAGTTACCATCTAAGTACTTACCCCAATTCCAGTCTTTACAGAGGATACTGTAGTAACATGCCATTGCTGCAAACCAAGGGAAAAAGAAGATTGCACCACTTTTACCAGTTGCAAGTAAGAACCATAATGTAGAAATAAAAGGTGCCCAACCACGTAATGCCCTTTGCCAGTCAAATTCACGAATATTGCTCATATCAGGAACTACTGATTCAGGGTCAACTTTGGAAAATATGTACCACCACGTATATGCCAAACATATGGTAAGTGGAACTATCGTATATTGAAGAAATCCCCAATAACTAATACCCAAAACTGCCATCGGTAATGCTACTGTTTTCTCCAATGGAGACCACCAGTAATAATGATGTGTACTCAAATAATCAATAATACCAAAAGCACTGCGTTTTTTCTTATCTGTAGGTGCTATAGCATCTAATAAAGGTGCTGATAATGCAACTCTACCAGGAATAGGTAAAACACCACCGAAAATACTAGTAAGAATAATGAGGATGCGATTATCCTTGACATATCTCTTAATTAGTGAATATACGTCATCTAAGACATGGTACTGACGGATGAAACCGCCTAAAATCATAATTCCAAAAATGTAACCCATATAGAGTTCATTCTTCAATATTGACTGAATCATAAAATTGGTTTTTGACGAAAAATTGTCTGAATTTTTTTATCGACTTTTTTTGAAACGAAAAGTCGATTTTCCCTGAGACTAATTATATATTATTTTCTCAACACTGTCAATAATATTCACCCTGCAATTTTTTGACCCACTCCTTACGTCCACAATATCCATGAGCATCACCAGTCTCCATATTTGTATGCTCATTGATATGCATGATCTCAATCATGAGAAAGAAACCAAGACACATCATCGGTAACATAAACAATGGATGTCCGAATGTTTCACAAAATTCCTTATAGTAATCTTCAAATTTCATGGCATTTAAGCATTAAAAAAGGGAACCAGAAGGTTCCCTTATAATTATATCACTTTCTGTTATCAGAATGTGAACTTAACTCCAGCTTTTGCTCCCCAGTTAACTAGAGAATCGCCAGTAGCATCTTCATCAGAAGCACCAGATAGTTCTCCGTATACGCTAGTAGCGTCAGAGATGCTGTAAGAAGCACCTGCCTTACCAGAGAAGTCTAGGTCTGAATCACCAGCAGCTTCAGTATGGTTGACCTGTGGTCCACCTTGTACGTAGTAAGCTACTTTGCCTTCGCCGCCTTCGTATCCAACGTGGATATCGGTAGCTGCAGAAGAATATGCTCCATCAGGATATGAGAGGTTGCTCTCAACGTTCACATAAGGACCAGCAAAAGCGGCACCAGCGAGAAGGAATGGAGATGCTGCTACTGCAGCGATTGTTGATTTGATTGACATGATTGTTTGTAAGTGTCTCGCAAGAAAAAAATCCTGCGGATGATAGACCCCCCGACAGGGATCTTTTATACATCTACGCAGGGTACGATAATTTCGGGCCTGTCTTAGTTGTAATATTTATTTATATTACCATGGTATACGGTACGGGTCAACCCCCTATGTGACAGTTTTGGCCTCGTCACATACTGTAGCCCAATCAGCAGCAAACAGTGCTAATCCTTTCTCAGTTAAGATATGGTTGTACATTCCCCAGAAAATATCAGGTGGTATAGTACAGATGTTAGCACCATATGAAAAGGCAGTGCTTACCTGTCTTACTCCTCTTATAGAGGCAGCTAGCACCTCAGTCTCAAATACATTCTGCTTTGCAAATACATTATGAATGTCCTTAACAAGGCACAAACCACCAAATGAGTTATCATCCACACGTCCTACGAATGGTGAAACATACTTAGCACCTGCCTTGGCAGCAAGTATTGCTTGTGATGGTGCAAATATAAGGGTTACATTAACCTTTACACCTGATGACTTAAGTTGCTTACAAACCCACAGACCTTCTGGAGTACAAGGTACCTTAATGGTTGCTCGATCATCAAACTAGTTGGCAAGTCGTCTGCCCTCTGCGAGCATGATCTCATCGTCACCAACAACTTCCATACTGATGTCTCTGACACCCATATCGATTAGTTCTTGGTAGACAGATTCTGGATCTCTACCACTCTTTCTTATGAGTGTAGGGTTGGTTGTTACACCATCGATCAATCCAGTTTCAAATGCTGAACGTATAACTTCTACGTCAGCTGAATCAATAAAAAGTTTCATGTTAATCGTCGTATACTAGGCACTCAGGCTCATCTGGGTGCATTTCGCAGAATAGTTCTATAGCATTAGGATCATGATGATCTCCTGCTTCTATCTCATCGTGATGATGCTCTTCATAAACTTCTAGTTCATGCAGCTCTTCTTTAATATGCCTACGTGCAGCAGGACTTATAGTAGGATCATCTAGGATCTCTCTATCCTTCTGTATGTGCTTTTCTATGGATTCCATAAAGGTTTCCTCTCTTTACCTAATTATTTAGTTTGTTGTACGTCATATTCTATCACAATCTTCTTACTTGAGCGACCTACGCTGTTTAATGTCCCGAAGTGTTGACACGATCCACCCAATTCATTAACAGCCATGTGAGTAAATGCTGCTATTATCTCCTTTTCATTTCTTTTAGTCATGACAAATCCTCCAGTTTAAATAGACTGACCAACTCAAGATTAGCTTCAGTAAATGGGTCTTCATTGTTCTCTCGTCTATCTACGATACAAACTACCTTATTGACCACATAACCTGCTTCTCGTAGCACATTGACTGCTTTAACAGCACTACCACCAGTAGTAACCACATCCTCAAGGAGTGTCACCACTGTACCAGTAGGGAGCAGCGGTCCTTCAATCATTGCTTGAGTACCATATCCTTTAGGTTCCTTACGTACTATAAGAGCATCAAGGTTAGGTGATGTGATTGAGACACCAGTTGCTAATGGGTCACCACCTAGGGTAACACCTGCTACTGCTAATGAATCACTATCTACTTCCTTAAGCATGAGTGGTGCTATCAACTTGATACCTTCATTGCTAAGAGCAACAGGTTTACAGTTGATGTAATGCATACTAGTAGCACCTGACGATAGGATGATATCACCATACCGATAGTGCTGCTTAAGTAAATTTAATAAATCTGATTTCATTTTTCCTTGGATCTATTGATGAGGGTAATAAATTTATCATTGGCAAAGGTGCCAGCGAGACATACATCTATCTCGTCACCATCTTTCCAGTTCATCTCACCATTCTTTTTGGTGTGTAACATGGCTAATTGGATCTTGTCGATTACTTCTTGTTTTAATATCATAATGGGGGGTATTCAGATTCAATGTTAACTTCATCAGCATTGTGAGGGTTAAACTGTTTTGCTAACCTCTCTACTTGTTTTCTATCCAGACCAGCAAGTGCTCTACTATTGTCTAAACATTTGTAGATACACTCTCGATCACTGATAGGTTTTCTTTTACTAAACCCATGTTCATCCACTCCATCCTCAACATTTGCCTCTAAGTGAGCAAGATCTTGTTTCTCTGAAGGATTAGTATAACTATGTGTCATCTTTCTCTAAAGGCCATTCTATAATGATACGCTGTGTCCTTTCAGCCTTCATGTTAAGCGTACCCTGTTCATGACTCGTCCAAAGTCCCATACGTTCTCCTAATTTCACGTAGTTCCTCAAAGTCTTTCTGCTTAGTTCCTCCGTCATATGGCCAAGCATATCCCTCCGTAATCATTTGTTCGTTAAGCGACAGAATGCTGTCCCCGATATAAAGCCACCCAAGTAAGCGGCCATACTTCCCGACACCACCAACAAGTTCAGTCCTAATAGTAAGCTCGTCGTCACCAGCAATGGTGGTATCCAATTTCTCTTTGAGCCAGTTTGTAGCGTCAAGTCCAAGGGCTTTTTCTTCGAGGTTCCTTGTCCTCTTTTCAGGAGTGTCAACACCTGCTATCCTCACTCGTTCTTTTTTGAATAATTCGAAACCAAGATCGATTGTTACATCTATCGTGTCGCCGTCCAACACTTTGTCTATACTCGTCACTCGGAAGTTGTAACATGACTTCCGGCTCGGTGGTTGCATCGCTCCCATCGTACCAATCCAAATCTGCTAGTGCATTATTTAGCACATCTTCTGGATTGGTTCTAGTCTTCTCTGCATCCCACTCTCTCATACGTTCAATCATTGTATTAGCATTGAACGCATTCTTTTCAAAGGCATCACTTAATATTTCTGCTCCCGCCTTCGGAGCAAAAACACTAGTACCTACAATACCACCAGCACCAATACCAATAGCGCTTACAATAGCAACTACCTTCTCATTAGCACGTACTCTCTTAGTTAATTCATTCACGTGACTCATCATATGATCAACTTTGGCTTCAAGAATTGCTATTTTCGTTTCCGGGCTGTGGTCCGTCATCACGCATTTCTCTATACGCCGTACGCATTATATAGTAAATGAAGTACCCTGTTCCTGTCAAACCTGCCATGATAAAGTAAATTACACTCCAGACAGATTCTTCCATTTAAGATACGTGAATAACACCTTTCATACCAGCACCAGCATGAGGATCACACTGGAAATAATAATCACCTGCCTTATCAAAGACAACATCAAAACTCTCACCGGATACAAATGCTAAATCCCCATGTGATAGTTCTGGGTAATCAGCAAACTGTACATTATGAGGTGGTAATTCGTTGTTAACAAAGGTAACACTCTCACCAACATTAATGGTTAATTCACAGGGTTCAAAGACTAGCATTCCCTCAGAACCCATCTGAATTTCTGCAGCATATGCCATCCTAGGCATGAAAAGAATCGCTGCGGATATAAGCATTACCCACAACGTCTGTATAAATGTTTTCACATTACTGTGCAAAATAATGACCCTTCATTCTGTATACAGTCTATACTATTTGGATGAGAATGTAAATACTCTACGTCTTGTACTGCTTGACTTCTTGCTGAAAAAGCATCCTCTGCGTATTCGCAAATCTCTTGATGATGCCTTGTTTGATCCATGTAGGATACTGTGTAATGAGACACGATTTAATAGCCGTGGGCTCGCATAAAATTCAATTATATTTAGATTACTTATAGGTAATATTAACTATTTTTATACTGAACTCAGAACATAGTTAGGAAGTCATAATAATATGGCACCAATAATAAATCCCTTAGTAAAAGTAATCACTAGCATTTGATAATCAGTCAAGTCAAACTTGTCCTGAAACTTCTTTGCCCACTTCTTATCCCATTCTTTAAGTTGATGCAATGGTTTGATTACTGGATTCATCACTCCCCTTTTTTAATTATGTATTATGTATGCTGAAATATAAATGGACCACTAACATCACCCCAAATAATATTACCATCTTTATCTATTCCTTGATCAAATGAAGTATAAGTTCTTTGATCTAAAGTAATTCTACTTTCAACCTTTATACCCTTATCATTATAAGTTCCTTCCGAAACTCCACCAATATATCCACCATTATTATAATGATCTAATTCAAAAATAACATCCAAACCACTCTCTAAAATAGTAAGTATTATTTTATCATCCTCTACACTAATTTTATTTGTTCTTTCACGATATACTTCTTCATTCCAATGATACCATTGCTTAGATTTTAATATATTACCTTCCACACACCAATCATAATGACAATGTGTATACTCATTGGGATTTCTTTGTGCTTGTTTTATATTATCCCATCTATGAATCAAACATTTAAGAAAATGCTCTTTATCAATCTTCATAATATTGAGCAGACACTTGACGACGTCCTAAAGATTTAACTTCTAATTGATCTCTAAGAAACTCATTCTCTATTTTCAACCTCCTAACTTCAGATTGCAAATAGTATATCATATGTTGCTTTGATTCAGCAGAATCCATTATTAACAATCCGCAAAGTCTTTTGCCATCTGCCCACCAATTTCTGCTCCTTGATCCATTCCAATCATCGTAGCAGCACCAGCAAGCACCCAACCAACGAAAGGAATAGAGGCAAGACCAGTAGTAGCAGTAGCTGCACCGATGCTACCTCCAACAAGTCTCCCTGTTTGTTCTCCACCACCTTCTGCTTTGAGACACTTGGCTTGGGCGGCACTAATGTTTCCCGAATCCCTATCCTCCAAGTGTCGAGACCCATCCATCGTATAAAGTTCTCTAGTCCTAATTTTTGTTTTACCAAATCCCAGAAACCCACCAGGACGATTAACATCCTTAGTGACCTCCATTACTAAAGGATCATTTGCACGATAATTAATTGTATATCCCTTCTCTCCAGCATTTACCTGATAAGATGTATAAG